>ERZ1292625.4474-Hain-H41-01um-R1-4474-length-10446-cov-8_pt1 | contig 10446 bp, 4 predicted proteins | sample MGYA00564400_ERZ1292625 | MGnify/ENA primary metagenome ERZ1292625 (study PRJEB36523, sample SAMEA6512639) | groundwater metagenome | collected 2019-01-08 | study: AquaDiva: Metagenomics assemblies of 32 groundwater samples
ACCTTTAATAATACTACAATTATATCACATCTTTAAATTAATCAAAGTAGTTTTTGAGACGGGCGATTTTTTCGTGTTGGCGGAGTTTTTCGTGAACTTTTGCTTCAATCTGACGAATACGTTCGCGGGTCACTCCGAACTCTTCTCCTACTCGTTCGAGAGTATGTTGAATACCATCTACTAACCCATAACGCATTTCTAGAATTTTACATTCTTTTGGATTGAGTTCATTTAAAACTTCACGAATCTGATCAGACAAAATTCTTCTGGAAGATTCTTGGTCCGGACGCAAAATTTTGTCATCAGGAATAAAGTTTTCAAGAGTTGATTTATCATCATCATCTCCTACAGGTTGTTCAAGAGAAATAGTTTCCTGACTGATATTTTCAATCACGTGAATTTTTTCAACAGGAATATTCATCTCTGTAGCAATCTCTTCTGCTAGTGGTTCTCGACCTAAATCTTGACTAAGTCTTCGATATGTCTGTTTATATTTTGAAATAGTCTCTACCATATGTACCGGTATACGTATGGTTCTTGACTGGTCAGCGAGAGCTCGAGTAATAGATTGACGAATCCACCAAGTAGCATAGGTAGAAAATTTATATCCTTTAGTCCAATCAAATTTTTCAACTGCTTTAAATAATCCTAAATTCCCTTCTTGAATTAAATCCAAAAGGCTTAAATTAGCACTTCTACCTACATATTTTTTAGCAATTGAAACCACTAAACGCAAATTTGCTCTAGCTAATAAATTCTTTGCTTCCGGGTCACCTAATTCTATACGTTTGGCAAGATCTTTTTCGTCAACCGCATGAATGAGTGCGTATTGTCCTATTTCTTTTAAATACATTTGGATAGAATCGTGGATAGTGGATTTGTTTAAATCCTTGTCTGAAATATCATTATCAAGATTAAGTAAATTCCCTCCTTCCAAAACATCAATACCCGCAACTGCGAACTTTTCATAAAGTTCATCCAAAAAGAAAATATTATTTTCAATATCAGGAAAAGTTTTTAGTATCTCGTCATAAGTAATAAATCCTCTCTTGCGTCCTTTCTCTATAAGCTCATTTGAAAGACGAGCAAATATATCCGCTTTTTTTTGAGAAGAAGATTTTTTTATAGCCTTTGTTTTTAAGGGTTTTTTAACTTTTCTAGTTTTTTTCCCCGACGCTTTTGGGCGTCGGGATTTTTTTGTCTGTTTCTTCACCTTTTTAATTTTCTTTTTAAATTTTTTTATTTTTTTCATATAATTTTTAGCGACCACGATTATTTTTAATTTTTTCTTTTCTTTTAGTTATTTCATCTATTTTTTTTAAAATTTCTATTTCTTCTTTGTTATCTTTCAAACCTTGAAATTCTATCATTTTTTTATTCAGTTCTTCGTTTAAATATTCTTCTTCCAGATTTAAAAGCATTTCATTTACATCTTTTTGTAAATTTTCACTATTTAAATAAAATTCTTCCGCTTCATAAATTAAATCTTCTTTTATATTTTTATAAAGTTCTTTCACTTTGTGTAGTTTTTGAAAAATTAATTCTGAATCTATGGTTCTGTCTTTCAGACCTTCTTGCCAAAAAGCGATACCCAACAATCTGCGTTCAATCGGATCTTTTCTCATTTTTTTCTCTACATTTTCCTTAGCGATTTTCGTTTCTTCTGTTTCAGATTTTAATTCGGACTGAATTTTTTTTAAATCTTCTAAAAGAGCATTTTCGGCTATACCAGATTTATTACTAATAAGTTTAATAAAATGCGATTTTTCAATCGAACTTTCAATTGAATGAACATAGGGTAATACTTTTTCCCTTATTTCTCTTCCAACTTTGCGTACATCTTCTTTGTGATTATTTAAAATCCTATCCAAAAGAAATTCTATTATATGTTTCGAATTACGAATAGCCGTACGCCAGGCGTCCGTCCCGTTTTTAGAAATCAAATCTGCCGGATCAATTCCTTCCGGCATTGAAACAACTTTTACATCCATTCCAAAAGAAAGAGCAATTTTGCCAGCCCGAGAAGAAGCATTGAAGCCTGCTTTGTCCGCATCAAAAGCAAGAACAATATTCCCGGAAAGACGACGCAATAATCCTAAATTTGAAACCACATTTTCTCTTAGCCGTAAATCATCTACGAGCGAGGCTTTAGAAACAGTAGAATCTGAAAGTGCTGTGCCAGAAGTTGCAACGGTATTTCTAAATCCAGCCTGATGCGATAAAATAAGGTCCATTTGCCCTTCCACTAAAATGGAAAAATTGTTTTTACGAATTGATTCTTTGGCTTTATCTAATCCGTATAGAACTGCTGATTTGCTAAAAATTGAAGTATCTGGACTATTTAAATACTTCGCTTGAATCACCTGCCCTGAGCTTGTCGAAGGGTCTTCGAAAATCCTGCCAGAAAAAGCAATAATCCGACCACTCGAATCAGAAATGGGGAACATAATTCTGCCACGGAAACGATCATACATACCCTTCTCTGTCCCGCCTAGACTCGCGCTAGTCGAGGCTGGTTTTTTAGCCAATCCAGCTTTTTCTATCTCTACATCCGTAAAACCCTTTTTCTGAAGATACGAATATAATTCACGCCAGTCATTTTTTACAAAACCAATTCTAAAATCTTTTATAGTTTTATCTTCTAAACCTCTTGCTTTCAGATATTCCAGAATTCTTTTTTCATCTACTAAATTCTTTTCAAAAAATTTAGTGGCTTCCTCCATCGCTCTATATAATTTTTCTTTTTCCCCTTCTTTTTCCTTATTATATTGCACTAAAGGAACTCCCGCTCGTTCAGCCAAAATTTTTAATGCACCTTTAAAATCAAGTCCTTCAAATTCTTCAATAAAAGAAAAAATATCGCCCTTAGCTCCACAGCCAAAACAATAATAATTAGCACGGTCTGGTGACACAAAAAAGGACGGTGTTTTTTCGTTATGAAAAGGACACTTGGCTTTAAAATTTGCGCCTGCCTTTTCTAACTTTATGTAAGAAGAGACTATTTCTTCGATTGAAAGCCTCTCCTTAATTTGTTCTACGGGTGAATTCATGTTTTTTATTTTTCCACTTTTTCGCTTGACATATGTTTTTTATTTGCTATACTGTGTTTATCCTTACGAAAGAGACCCTTATGTGGTTCGTCCACATCGGGGGCTTTTTCTTTTTATACGTCTTTTTTAAGAATATTTTCTTGATCAATAATATAAGATATTTTTATTCCTGTTCTTTTTAATAAAATTGAGCATTTTTCAGTTTCATATGGAGACAAAATGAATCCCATTTTGTTTTTTTCTTTTAAAAATTTCACAAGTGGAGTATAATCTCCGTCACTAGAAACCAAAATTGCTTTTTTGAATTTGTTTTCATAAGCATTTTGCATAGCGTGAACTACAATATCAGCATCACAATTACCTTTAGCTTTTCCTTCTCCGTCAAAAATAACTTCTTTAAAAACTAAAGTGTATCCCTGTTCTTGTAATTTTAGATATAAGTCTTTATACTTGGGAATTAAACCTAAAAACAAATATGCTTGTTCCACTCCATATTTTTCTTTCAACCAAACTCTAAAACGTCCATAATCAAATTCCCATTTTAAAGTTTCTATTCCTTTATGTAGATTAGCTCCATCTATGTATGCAACATTGTTTTCATTTTTTTTCATAGATTAATCTTAACATTATTATTTTATTTTGTTATACTACACTAGTAACATTTATAAATAAAAGGGGGTGAGGATGCGAGAGTCCAAGATAGGTTGTTATTGCGTCTCGTCAAAACACAGCATAAATCCTAGTCCCCTTTTGTTTATAAGTTCGTTATTCCTCTTCTGGTAAAGAAACTTTACTTTTAAATCCAGTCCCAGCTGGAATTAATCGTCCAATTATGACATTTTCTTTCAATCCCCTTAGAGAGTCAACTCCGCCTTTAATCGCATTTTCTATTAGAACACGATTAGTATTCTGGAATGATGCGGCAGAAAGCCAACTCTTAGTACGAAGAGATACTTCTGTAATACCAAGTACTATTATTTCCGCTTTGGCTTCTTGCTGTTTTAATTTAGCAACTCTATTATTTTCTTCAATAAATGCTGTATTTTCAACAATATCACCAATAGAAAAATTAGTCTCACCGGCATCTTTTATCTTTCTACGTGAAAACATCTGACGAATAATTATTTCGGTATGTTTTCTTGAAATTGAAGCGCTTTGTAATTCATAAACTTTATTTATCTCTCGAATAATATATTCTTCCACTAATTCTTTAGTCCCAAATTTGAATATCTCGGCAATATCTGCTGACCCATCAGTCAGTAATTCACCTTTCTGTACTTTTTGACCTACTTTTACTATCGGAGTTCTACGAAATGGAATAACATATTCTATTTCATTTTTGCTTCCAGTTTTTGTATTTACTTTACCGCCAGACAAATCAGAAAGCACTTTAATTATTTTTTCCCCGCCTTGACTCGTCGAGGCAGGTTTTCCACCTGCCTGTCCGGTAGACAGGTCTTTATCCTTTATTTCAAAAACTTCTCCATCAGTTTCAGAAATTATTGCAGGATTTTTAGGAATGCGTCTTTCAAAAATTTCTTCAATACGAGGCAACCCTGTAGTAATATCAGTCCCTGCAACACCTCCGGCATGAAAGGTACGTAATGTAAGCTGAGTACCTGGTTCTCCTATGGCTTGGGCTGCGATAATACCAACCGCTTCTCCTAAATCAACAAGACGATTTCGCCCCAGGTCTAATCCATAACACATTTGACAAATACCATGAGTAGTACGACATGTGAGTGGAGAGCGAACAAACACTTCTTCAAATCCTGCTCCTTCAATATTATGTGCTTCTTCTTTGGTGACTAAAAATCCTTTTTTGTAAATTATTTTTCCATTTTTATCTTTAAGATCACTTGCTAATACACGCCCACGAATATTTTTTGAAAGTGAAATTTCAATTCCAGAAATATTTTCTCGACTTACTATTTTCCCTTCTTTTGTACCACAATCTTCTTCAGTTATAACCACATCCTGTGCAACATCCACTAATCTACGGGTTAAATATCCGGCCTTAGCAGTATTTAAGGCGGTGTCAGATGCACCCTTACGAGCACCGTGAGTAGTGACGAAATATTCAATTGGAGAAAGTCCTTCATGATAACTAGGAATAATAGGAAATTCTAATGTTCTGCCTTGATTATTTTGAATAAGTCCTTTCATTCCGGACATCTGAATTAAAGAAGTCATAGTCCCTCTAGCTCCTGAATTAAATAAATCGTAAGTGGAACCATTTTTATCAAGTGTTTTAGGAAGAACTTTTTCTAATTCTTTTTTAGCATAAGTCCAAATTTCAATAATTTTTTGATACCTTTCTTCTTCAGAAAGAAGACCATCATTCCATTCTGAAATTATTTTTTCTTCCAATTTTTTACCTTCTTCAATAATTTTCACCTTTTCAAGAGGCACTGAAACATTATCAAACCCCCAAGTTGTACCAGAAAGTGTTGAATATTTAAAACCGAAATCTTTTATTTTGTCTAAGATAGGAGGAGTATCATCCACGCCATAATGCACAATAAGTTCATCAACAAGCAAAGACAACCTTTTTTGAGTCATTTCGTCACTCACATAAGAAAAATCATTTGGCAAAATACTATTAAAAAGAAGTTTACCAACAGAGGTGTCAAAAAAATTTCCACCAAATTTTTTATATTTAATATTCTCTGTTGATAAAACTTTTATTTTAGCTCGAAGAGATACAACTCCATATTCATAAGCAGTTATAGCAGTATTAGGACTTGAAAAATATTTATTTTCACCAAGTTCACCATCAACAGACTTGGTCATCCAATAAGATCCAAGTACTATATCCTTACTAGGATGCACTATCGGGTCACCATTTTGAGGTTTAAGTAAATTTTTATTAGCAGCCATTAATTCTTTGGCTTCCCATTGAGCTTCTTCCAAAAGAGGAACATAAACTGCCATTTGGTCTCCATCAAAGTCAGCATTAAAAGCCTGACAAACAAGTGGATGTACTTGAATAGCATTTCCTTCGATAAGAATTGGGTTAAAAGCTTGAATACCTAAACGATGAAGTGTTGGTGCGCGATTTAAAAGAACATACTTTCCTTGAATTACTTCTTCTAACATTGCCCAAACTTCTGGCGTACGTTCTTCTATAAGTTTATTTGCCCCACGAATATTAAATGCTAATTCAGCCTGTAAAATCTTAGAAATTACAAACGGTCTAAAAAGCTCAAGAGCCATATGTTTTGGTAATCCGCATTGATTAAGTCTAAGTTCTGGGCCGACAACGATAACACTACGACCTGAATAATCCACACGTTTACCAAGTAAATTTTGGCGAAACAAACCTTGTTTAGATTTTAAATTATCAGATAGAGATTTTAGGGGACGCTTTTGAGATTGACTCATCGCAGCACTATCGTTTTGTTTTGCAATGGAGTTATCTATAAGTGCATCCACCGCTTCTTGAATAATTCTTTTTTCATTTCGCAAAATTACATCTGGAGCATTTATTTCTTTTAATTTCTTTAAACGATTATTTCTGTTTATAACTCGACGATAAAGATCGTTTAGGTCTGATGTAGCATGGCGTCCTCCATCAAGAGCTACCATAGGACGTAAAACTGGAGGAATAACTGGAATAACGGTTAAAAACATCCACTCTGGTCGAATCCCAGCATAAGTCATGGCGCGAATAAGTGAAAGTCTTTTCTGCAATTTTTCTTTCTCGATTATACTTGCTTTTTCAATGATTTTCTCGGTATGATTTTTTAATTTATTTAAGTCAAGATTTTTAAAAATAGAATAAATAGCCTCAGCACCAATATTTGCTTCAAAACAAGTACCATATTTTAAAGAATAATGATGAAAAGAAATTTCATTCAAAACTTTTCCTTCATAAATTTCTAAAATTTCTTTTTTGATACTAGAGAATAAATTTTTCAATTTTTCACGAGTATCATCATCAGCCGCATTTTTTAATTTAGCTTTATATTCTTTTTCTAAGTTACTAGTTATTATTTCTTTTTCATCTTCATGAACTTTAGTAATTATATATCCGGCAAAATATATTACTTTCTCTAAATCGGATACAGAAATATTAAGAAGAATGCTCATCCGGGAAGGCACTCCACGTAAAAACCAAATATGAGCAACAGGTGTTGAAAGTTCAATATGTCCCATTCTTTCTCGTCTGACAATAGAACGAGTTACTTCCACTCCACATTTTTCACAAATAATATCTTTGTAACGAATTCGACGATATTTTCCACAGTAACATTCATAATCTTTTTCTGGTCCAAATATTTTCTCATCAAAAAGACCTCCCCGCTCAGATCGGCCGGTGCGGTAATTTATAGTCTCCGGTTTAGTAACTTCCCCATAAGACCATTCCTTTATTTGCTCAGGTGATGCCAGTTTGAGCGAAATATAATCAAAATCAGTTTTATTTAAAGTTTTCATAATTCTTTTTATTCATTATGACCCTGATTTTTTATAGAAGGGTCATATTTTTTTAAATTTACATCAAGCGCAAGTCCTCGTAAATAATTAAGTAAAACGTTAAAAGATGCGGGAGAATTTGGCGGTTTAATGACTTCGTTTTTAATAATAGAATCGAATGTCTGAGAGCGACCTAAAATGTCATCAGACTTGATAGTAAGCATTTCTCGCAAGGTATAAGCTGCGCCATATCCTTCCAAAGCCCAAACTTCCATTTCTCCGAATCTCTGTCCTCCACCTTGAGCTTTTCCGCCTAAAGGTTGTTGAGTAATAAGAGAATAAGGTCCAATAGAACGCATATGAATCTTGTCTTCTACCATATGATGAAGCTTCAACATATACATATAGCCAACGGCAACATCTTGATTAAAAGCCTCTCCAGTACGTCCATCAAAAAGTTTTAATTTACCATTTTCTGGAAATCCAGCTTTCTTTAATTCTTCTCTTATCTCTTCATGACCGGCTCCCAAAAATGGAGGAACAATAGCTTGATAACCAAGAGTGTTAGCCGCCATACCAAGATGCATTTCTAAAATTTGTCCCAAATTCATACGGGAAGGAACACCGAGCGGTGAAAGTATAATATCAACTGGCGTACCATCTGCTGCATAAGGCATATCTTCTTCTGGAAGAATTCTTGAAATAACTCCCTTGTTCCCGTGTCTTCCAGAAAGTTTATCTCCAACTGAAATATTTCTAATCTGAGCGACCTCAATTACAATTTTCTTAATAATCCCAGCTTCAAGGGTATAACCTAAATCACGAGAAAAAATTTTAACACCAATAATACGTCCGCGTTTCCCGTGTTCCATACGAAGTGACGTATCTTTAACGTCACGCGCTTTTTCAGCAAAAATTGAACGTAATAGCCGTTCTTCTGGAGTAAGTTCAGTTTCACCTTTGGGTGTAATTTTACCAATTAAAATATCATTCTCTCTAACTTCAGCCCCAATGCGGACAATACCATCTTCATCTAGATCTTTAAGTTTTAATTCTCCAACATTTGGTATATCACGAGTAGTAATTTCAGGTCCAAGTTTAGTATCACGAACTGTACAAACAAATTCCTCAATATAGACACTAGTAAATTTACTTTTTTTTACAAGCCGTTCAGAAATAATTATGGCATCTTCATAGTTTAAGCCAGACCAAGACAAGAAAGCCAAAAAAACATTCTGGCCAATTGAAATTTGTCCATCTACTGTGCTTGTTGTATCAGCCAATACATCACCTTTCTTTATTTTCTGGCCCACATTTACCGCAGGACGTTGATGAAAAGCAGAAAAATTATTATTTCTTAAAAAATTAACAAGTGAATAAGTTTTTTCTTTTTCTGACCCGCCTTGACTCGTCGAGGCAGGTTTTCCTTTGACTACTATCTTTTTTGCATCCAAATAAGAAACAACACCATCTTCTAAAGCAATAACTATTCTACCAGAGTCATGAGAAGCTAAAGCTTCAACACCCGTTGCAACCAAAGGCGCTTCCGGAAGTACACAGGGTACAGCTTGCTTTTGCATATTAGATCCCATGAGTGCGCGATTGGCATCGTTGTGTTCCAAAAAAGGAATCATAGAAGTTGCTATAGAAAAACCCTGATTGGCTGCAACATCAATAAAATCAACTTCTTCACGATGAATCATGCCTGGATTAGTTTTTACTCTAGCTGCTACTTTTTCTTCTGTTATTTTCCAATGTTCGTCATAAAGGATCCCGGCGTGTGCAATATTGTATTTTTCTTCCTCAAGTGCATTTAAATATTGGACTTCTCCAGTGATTTTTCCATTTTTCACTTTTATATATGGGGTTTCAATAATTCCAAAATCATTTATTTTTGCATAGGTAGAAAGATGTAAAATAAGCCCAATGTTAGGACCTTCTGGGGTATGAATTGGGCAAACCCTTCCATAGTGACTTGGATGTACGTCTCGAACTTCCAGACCTGCACGTTCACGAGTGAGACCTCCGGGGCCTAAGGCAGAGAGAGTACGTAAATGTTCCATTTCACAAAGTACATTTTCTTGTGCCATAAACTGTGAAAGTTGGTTTGTAGTGAAAAATTCTTTAATACGAGCTTGAAGTGGGCGTTGATTAATGATATGAATTGGCATGGCAGTATCAACATCAATAATAGACATGCGGTCTTGAATATTTCTCTTTATCTGCATCATCCCTGTACGTACTTTTTGCTGAAGCATTTCTCCGACAAATCGAACACGTCTCTGACCTAAGTGATCTATGTCATCAGACTTAGCCCCTGTGGTGTTGTTTAAAATAATAATATTTATAATGACAGTCATTAAATCTTCTTTGGAAATGGTTCGGCGAGCAAGTTCTTCCTCATCCAATGATTTTTCAAAACGTTTATTGAACCTATAACGACCTACTGGAGAAAGGTCATATCTTTCAGGGGTAAATAAAGAATTAATAAATTCTTTAGCGTTTTCGGGTGTTGCCATATCTCCATCTCTTAGACGTTTATATATCTCTATGTATGCGTCATTTAATGTTTTAGCTACATCTTTAGTTAAACAAGCCTCAATTGCTTCTTTACAAAAATTTTCCCAGCCAGAGGCTGGTCCGCCTTTGGCGGAAAATGCTTTCAACATTGCTTCGTTTGTACCATAACCCATGGCACGGAGAAGCGCTGTCGCAGGAAATTTTCTTTTTTTGTCTATCCTTATATAAATCGCTCCGTCAGATTCTGATTCAATTTCAATCCACACTCCGCGAGCCGGAATAATTTTTGCGCCAAAATATCTTTTACCTTTGCTTTCAGATTCAGTAAAGAAAACTCCGAAACTTCTAGCTAGTTGCGGGACGATAACCCGTTCTACCCCATTAATAATAAAAGTTCCATGGGCCGTCATCAAAGGAAACTCCGACATAAAAATTTCTTGCTCTTTTTCGGTTCCCAAAA
>ERZ1292625.4475-Hain-H41-01um-R1-4475-length-10446-cov-5_pt1 | contig 10446 bp, 10 predicted proteins | sample MGYA00564400_ERZ1292625 | MGnify/ENA primary metagenome ERZ1292625 (study PRJEB36523, sample SAMEA6512639) | groundwater metagenome | collected 2019-01-08 | study: AquaDiva: Metagenomics assemblies of 32 groundwater samples
CACGCCCTGCCAACTGCCAGTTTTGGTGCCGGAAATCAGATGAGGCAGACCGTTGACACCATAGCCCCAACTATTCGCAGGCACCCAGTACGTGCCGTCAGCGGGCGCTGACGCTAAGGCAGAAGCGAATGTAATCGTGTTCGTAGCGTAATCCACTTCGGCTTTCGTGAAACTGATGTCAGTCAAGCCAGACACGGGGCCGCTGGATGTGCATATGTCATACAACACGCCAGGCCGCAGCCGTTGACAGCCGTGTGAGCGGTTCGGCAAAGCGTCGGGCGTTGTGTAAAAGGGAATGATGGTCGTGCTAGTGCCTGCACTCGCGTTCGTGGTCGCCAATGCCGCATTGCCCGTGCCTTGGGCGAAACTCATCGAACGATCTTCAGCGAGTCCCTTCATCGTCAAATCAATCATTTGACTGAAGGAAAACACAGCCTTGTCCTGACTGGGCTTGCCGTTCATCCCATTCAAGTCGTCGTAGGTCATATCATTGATTTCAATGGTAATGACTTGATTACGTGGGTAAGTGTGGTATTGATCCGTTTCAAAGCCCACGCCTGGTGGATAGACCATCCCTGCACCACCGCTTGATACGTTACCATTGAAGCGCGTGATATTGCGGTCGGTTTTGCCCTTTTGTCCAATTTGCGTCACCTTGGCGAATTTCTTAATCTCCGCCATAAACGCATCTTTTTGAATGAATAACTGCTTAGCTGACTTGTCGTCATAGACAACAAGTAAAGCATCTATCATCGTAGAATTAACACGTGACATAAAATTGCTCCTGAAAGATTATGAATAAAGAAGGAGCGAACGCCCCTCGTTAGAGATAAAACTACTGGCTATTGTAAAACTCCCAAAACGATCCGGCTGGATCGCCATGCGAACGTGCTGGCTCAAACTGCGGGGAATAATCACGCGGCGCGGCGGCGGTTTTGGGTTGCTTCGCACGCGTTTGATATTGCTGCACAATTTGCATCAACTTATGTTGGTTGCCTGCTTTTGCAGCAGCTAACAAGTCTTTTTGCAATTGTGCGTCTTCGCCTTGACTGGGAACGAAGGCTTGCCATTTATCCGCAGCGGCTTTCACTTCCGCATTGATGATCTTCTGTACCTGCCCTGCCGCAATACGAAGCTCATACACATTCCCACTCTTCAGCGCCTTATCAAACGCATCGCGCAAGGGTTGGTGCTGCGGCCCATAAAGAATTTGGTTCGCAATCCGGTCTTCGGTCATCTCCCGCCGATGTTTTTCCTGTTCGGGATCGCTGAAGACATTACCGTATTTATCCATCTGAGCTTTGAGATACTTGCGCTGTTCGTCTTCCTGAATTGTGCGCGCTTGCTCATATCGAGCATCATTGCGGGCTTGTAGGTCTTCGGCGTCTCTTTTTATCGCCGATTCACGGAACGCTTTCGACTCTTGCAACTCGCGCTTTTCTGCCACACGTGCTTTTAGATAATCGTCATCACCCTTGTCGTAAATGTCGCGCTTCTCGGCCTTCGTTAGCCCCTTCCATGTGGCTTGCAAATCAGGCGGCAACACGCCATTCACCCAGGTCTCTTCTTCGGCTGTTAGTCCAGTGACTCCCGATTCCGCCTTGACTGCCTGCAATTCCTTCCACGCTTCCGGGGTGAAGTCTGAGACGCCACGCGCCTTTAGCACTTGGTCAACAATTTTATCCCCGTACTGCGTGATGAGATGCGAAGGCACGTCGCCTTCTTTTAGCTCATATTCTAAAATCTTATCCACCAACCCCGTGTAAAACTCCGGGCCTGCCTGTTGATAGACGTTGCCTAAAAAGGTTTCGTAGCCATCATACTGTTGCCCATTGTTTTCGTAGGCAACGCCGCTGCCTTTGAACAATGCACTTGCCATTTGCAGCATTGGGACAACCGAATCCTGCCCGTAATCCGCGACAACTTCTTTGACCTGTTGGGCAAATTGAATCTCAGGGGCGTTCTCTTGTAGAAATGAAGCAGCTTCGGTAGCAAACGCCTGCACTGCTGTCGGGTCGGTTAACGCTTTGACTGCATCGGGCGTAAAGCGCGCAAACGGGTCAGTGGGCAATTCTGGCGCGGCTTCGGCTGGCGCGGCCTCTGTCGGTTTCTCATCGGCAACTGGTTCTGCTTCTGGCTCAACAGGAGCGGCATCCACTGCCGCAGCTTCCGCTGGCTCTTCCCACGTTTCAAAAAAAGAAGATAAGCTGTGATCTTCTGAAGTCGTGTCCGTCGTTGGTTCTGTGGTTACTGTCACATCGTCAATCATTTACTGATCTCCAGAACAGCAACCAAGAACGGATTCCCGCCCCAGTCTGACTGCGTATCAATTGCATTTTGTGCCGCCTTTCTCAAGCCGTCCTTTTCGGCTTCGCTCAAGTCTGCCCATTTGCCTAGCCCACAATTTTCGTAGGCTTGTTCTACGACTAAAAGATAATCGCGCGGTGTATCCTCAGTTACCGGCACGGCTTCTTGCGGCTCCACTGCTGGGAGCGGGTCGGCTGCTTTGGCTTTCTTTGCCATTGTTCCCTCCTTCGGGTCGTTTGCCGATGGTCGGCATTTGCTTTCCTGCCGGTTGCATCCCCGGCATCGTTGGCGGTTGACTGAGTGGTGGCGCGATCATCCCCGCCCCTACAGCGGCAATCTCGGCAATCACACCCCGTTGAATTTCTACTGCCTGCTTTAACTCCATAAGCAACCCCCGCACAGCGGCTTTGAGAATTTCCGGCGATTTGCGCCCTTGGGGGCTGGCCAGCCACTCACTAAACCAGTTCAATCGCACTTCGGCCCCTTTCGCTGCCGCGTCCACTGGCGCAACTTGCATTAGGAATTGCGCTGCGGCTGCTAGCGGGTCAATTTGCTGAAGATCAGGAATCATCGTTGCTAGTGCCGCGCCTTGCTGTAGCAACGCTTCGACGTTTGGCACCATTTCCGTCATCGCCTGCAAATCTTCCAAGCAAGCGTCTTCATATTCGTCGTTGCGCTCAAACGCAAAATCAACTTGGCAAATTTCATTTACTTGGCGAATCACAGCGGGCGAGTCATAGCCAATGGCTTTCAATTGTGACACCATCCCCGTTGCCATCATGAGCCGTTGTTGACGGACTTCGGGAAGAACTGGAATCGCGCTGCCGGGCTTGAGCCATGCCAAAAAATCGTGCTTAATATCTGCCGCTTGAAATGCTTGCGCTTCGTATTCTCCAGTACGTGGGTTCAGTACGTGAATCAGCCGTTTCTTGTCTACAGTTTCTTGTAAAAGAACCAATCGCTTCGTGGAAATCTTGACCGTGTAGTCGCCAATCAAGCCTAAGCTCACATTGAGAATCGTGCTTTGCTTATCCGCTTCCAGCGTATCGCCTGTGGCGGTCTGGCTGTAGCCGGAAGGCGCATTCACCGAACCGATTAAACTCTTGGTCGTCGCCTGCATCACCTGCTGTAACCGTTGCAGCATCGGATCAATCGTGAAACTCCGTTCACCCGCGCGCATAATCGAATAGCTCTGCTCAATCGAGCGTTGATCTAATGCCGCGCGCTTGACGCGAATTGTACCGTCCGGTCGCGTAAACAGATTGCCATTCGGAAACACGCTATCATCTATGACCACAGCAGGCATTGCGTGCCGGCGCGCATAGGTAAAATCCATCGAGTGCAAAACGTTACTTTGCCGGTTGCCTTCTAACGCATCCTCAATGCCTCCGCCAACTTCCTGCCCTGGGTTGATGTTGTACTTGCCATCAATAAATCGCTTGCGGTGCGATTCTTCTTTCACCCCTAAAAAGCGAGCCAAGCCCGGTGCAGTCGTGATGCACTTCCCCCCAGGAAAATATTCGGAGAGACGAACTTTCGCAGGAATCACATCGCCATTGGGTAACGTTACTGGTTTATTAAGCGCCACATAATGCAACATCTCCGGTTCGTAGAAGAACCGTTGTATAAGCGTGCTTTCGCGGTCGTCTACGCCGTGTCCACTTGTGCGTTGCGCTTCTGCACGGCGCAAGATTCGTATCGGATGAATCATCTCGTCGTCCATCCATTGCGAGTCTGTACATTGTGCGTCCAACCTGCCCCATTGATATTCTAAAATCTCAGTCGGGATGTCTTCTTCGACATAGCGATACGGTGATAATTCCGCGCCCGTGGTCAGGCTATATTGGTGTCCAAGCGGCGAAGAAAACAATAAGACAAGATCGCCCGCTTTGCCGTATTTGCCTGGCTGCGCGGCTTGTCCCTGCCATCCCTCTTCTTCCTCAGACGCAATATTCGGGCTGCCACAGTTGGGGCACGTCCCCATTCCGGCGCCTTCTTCACGCGTCCCACAATCATTGCATTCAGTAAATGCCTGCCCTGGCACTTGATGCTCAGAATAGCTATCCATCCATTCATAGCCTAGTTCCGCATCCGCATCGTAATAAAGCTCACTATGAAACGTGCTGCAAAGCTGCCCGTACTTCCACGTTTTGTGCTTGAATTCTTCAGTAAAATGCTGCTGGTTGTAATAAGCGTGGACATTGCGGACGATCTTAAGTGCTTTCCGTCGTTGCTGATCGTCCGGGTTGAGAATGGCAAAGAGAACGTCGGGCGAAGACTTGACACCCAAGCTGGTGACGTTATCCGAGTACGGACGAAGATAATTCATCACATACACCGGGTCGTCTTTATTGATCTGAACGGGGATGTAACCGAAGGCCCCGCCCGGCGCGCGAATGACGGTCTGCTTGCCAATATAATACAGGCAGCAAAGCAACATCTTTTCTTTGTGCGCGCGCCACAGTTGCTTTTGCCGATTGAGGATTTTCTTGTTGAGTTCGTTAAAAAACGGATAGTAGTCTACGAATTCAACTCGGTCTTTGCGCAACTTCTCTACATAGTCCTCTTCGGACGTACCCATCGCTGCACGCGATTCGTTCAAGACCATCCCTGCCGCTGCGTTCATCTAGGGGCGTTGTGCCTCAAAGGGCGTCTGCACCCCAAATTCCGCAATAAAATCCAGTATCTCCTGGCGCTCATCGGGTCGTTTCCCGCGATAATAACTTTCTGCCCACATCTCAAACGCTGACCAGTCTACCGGCGTCCACGTCTGCTGCAAAGCAAGAAACTCCTGTTCCTGAGTTTTCATTCGCTCAGGAACAGGAGGGATTTGAGGAGACATAGAACCTAAGCCAGCGAGAGAATTGTTTGGTGTCCGTAACGCAAGCTCGCGCCACGCATCGCGGTCTTTCTCGACATCTTTCCGCCACTCCACTTGCGCATTGAGAAGCGACTGATGAGCGAGAAGCCCGCCATAAATCAACGCACCGATTAACGCGATGACGAGGAAGAGTAAGATGATTTCCATGGCTATTGCAGGTAAAACGAGCCGGTGAAATTGTGAACGCCTGTGATGTTGGCGTCAAAGGTCGCCAAATGCGTAATTAAGCTTCCCATCCCGGTAGCCGGCCCCACGACAGAGGCAGGGAGAAAGTCGCCGCCTGCGACAAGGGCATCTAGATCAAGCGAACGGCGGCGGTAACTTTGGCGCTTACCTTCATCATCGGTTGTCTTGGCAAGAATGATTGCTGATAGTGCCGCACCATCTGCCGCGCCCGTTATGTTACCAGTGGTCAAGTCTCCATCCACAAGCGCGTTGAGAACGAAGATCGCCTGTTGCTGTAGGTCAAGTTTATTTGTGTCAGTAGGCATTGTATACCCCTCGTGTATGGGTTAAAATAACCCATAGAAAATGCCACCGCGATGCTGAAACATCCGATGGCGTGAACATCAACCAAGATTTAGGAGATTGACGTTATGCCAATTGTATACTTCCCCGAAATCGTTTATCAAGAAATCCCTGTCCATCTTAACTTTCGAGACTTATCCGGTAAAGAATTCGGACGACTAACAATATTAGGATTTGCCGGGAAAACCGGCCCCATGCATCTTTGGTTTTGTCTTTGTAAATGCGGTGTCCTTGTTAAATTGCGCGGTGGGAACATTACTTCAAAAAATACAACAAGTTGCGGATGCGTTATGAAAAAGGCGGCGGCAGAAAGATGGACAACACACGGTCATACGCGAAAACATGCCCGCCCCCCAGAATATAATAGCTGGTGCGCGATGATGCGACGTTGCTATGAACTAACCCACCAAGCCTATCATAACTACGGTGGGCGGGGGATTACGGTCTGTAGTCGCTGGCATGTTTTCCAGAATTTCTTTGATGATATGGGGATTCGCCCACCACATCTCACCCTTGACCGTATTAACAACGACGGTAATTATGAACCAAGCAATTGCCGTTGGGCAACCAGGCTTGAGCAAGTGCAAAACAGGCGAAAGCGTATTATTGTGCTTCCCAGATAACACATTGAACGCTCAACGTGCTGAGATTTTCTGCGCTGGGAACTTCCACCCACACGTCCGTAAAGAACGCAGAATCCAAAACAATATAGGGGATTTCAACGGTTGTGATGGAATCGCCCGCATCGAAAGTGAGCGAATTCTTGGTCGGATCGAACACCGCCACATCCGTTGCTGCTGCTCCGGCTGGGCCAACAATGCGTTGTTGTTTATTCGTCGCCGTTGCTTCGCCCACCAACTTCGTACCATAACCTGGAATCAGAATACCCGGAGCGTCAGTGATTTCGGAAAGCAACGCAACATTCGATGTCACGGTAATGTCGGCTTGGTCTGTCCAGCCGTACTGAACACCAATCGCCGAGAATTTCCAATATGTCACCTTGCCTGTGTTGGTATCCTGCGCAGTATTATGGGTGATCGTCGTCGCGCTGGAATTATTGAAGTCAACGGCAATCTCATTCGTCGCAGGCGCTTCCCCCACGGGCTGCATTGCTGGTAAGCGATTGGCTGCGGTGGCAGTCGTATTGCAAACGTATTGAATGAGTGCCGCACGATTGGCGAGATTGAACGTATCGCCCGCACCGCTGCCAAACACCACGGCTTCGTCCACGACACGGTTCTGTTCGATAAATGGCCCGACACCAAGCGGAATGTACATCACATCCACACTGGTAACGGCATCCGTGCTAAGAAACGTCATCACGCCCGTCAGGAAATTAACAGCAACTTGTGTGGTCGTCGGCACCAGTCCAGTTGGCAGAATTGCAAATGCGCCTGTGACTGTCCCCGCCGTCACGTTCACGCTCAGGATATAGCCCGGCACACAAGCCAGTGTCCCCACGTTACTACTCACGGTAACGGTCTCTTTTACTCGCAACGCAGGTGATTTTTTGAAGACCTGAAATTTCTTGGTTGTTTTGTTGAACTGGGCTTTGTAGGTTTGATTGGGATTGCTGTAATAGTCCATCACCTGAATCCCAGTGATGCGATTCGCATTAAAGCCGCTACCGGTGGGGACTTCGCCACCCGCTAAATAACTACTGTCAAAGGCGACCCGCACAGGCGTTGCCGTGTAAGGCGTCAGAAATGCTGGGCCGGATTTTTCTCGTGTGAATGTCAGGCTCATATTGATTACCTCTGGTTAAGGGTTCTTGTTCCTATTGAAGCCCATCCCAAGCGCGTTCCCACGCCGAAGACTCTTCCATTTCGATTGCGTCTTGAATTTCTGCCAAGCGATCTGCTTTTGCAGCGGCTTCGCGTTGATGGTAGTCGTTGTCAAAAGTGCGAAACCCGGCAGTGACCGCCACGGTCTCTTGTACTTCTTCTCTGTATTGCTTGATTGCCCTAGCAAATGCAGTTTCAGGAGGCAATGGATTCCGCCGCTTGGCTTCGATAGCTAAACACCGGGCAATTACAGTGTCGTCATAACCACCTTCAGGCGCTCCATATTTGGGATAGCCAACTGCGGTTAATTCGCATTCGTAAGCCAACAACTCAAACTTACCCACAGCATCCGGCAGAAACGAACAAGCTTCGCGTTCCACTTCTAACGCGGTCTGTTGAATCAATCCCGGCTTGGTTTTCGATGTTGTTTCAAACCCAGCTAAAGACAATTCTCGTGGCGCTAGGGCGTAGAGTGCTTCAAAATTTGGCCCCCCGATAGAGTTCAATTCAATCAGCGCATACTGCACTTTCCACAATAAAAGCAATTGCAATAACCGCCCGCGCTGAAACTCCCATCCCAGTTTATTCCAGCGATCTAAATAAACTTCCCGGTTGCAGGTGACACAATAAATCGAACACGCCGTGAAATCGTGCTTCTGGGCCAAATCCACTCCCGCTACTACGACATGCCCAGAATGAGCGCGCGGCGTGGCAGGCCGAGAAGTCAACACCGCATCTACATTGCGGAAAACTGCACCATCAGACGAGATAAACTCAGCAAGATATTCCTGCTGAAAGACCAATTCCGGCGAGTCTGCCTGCGCAATATCAATTTCGCCTAGTGGCAGAAAAGGATTTACTTTTGATGGTAACTGCCAAGCTTTCCAGAGCGTATCCAATGGGTCAACCCCCTTTTGATACAACTCGAAAAAGTAATTCAAACCCTTTGGCGTACTGGGAAACCACGCGTCACCCTGATAATCGGTCAGTGTTGGCCGAATCGCCTCTTGCCAGGCTTTCTTTAACAAAGGAGCTTTTGCGGCTTCGTCTATAATGACGCGTTTATATTTCCGAGAACGGCCCGCGTCCTCGTTATGCTCCATCGTCCAGCACTCAATCACACCGCCGTTTGGTAACTCAATGCGTTTCTCGGAAGCATTTATTTTTGTCGCCACGCCGCGCAATGTCCGATCCAGTTGCGCCCAAACTTCCAACGCATCCTTATGCTCAGGCGTAAACCATCCTGCCGGATAACCTGCTAATGCGGTTTCCAATAAAAGATGAACACTGAGATATGTTTTCCCGGCGCGCCGCCCCAAGCAAATTACATTGAACCGCGCCGCTTCTGATTTGATTTGCTGTTGGAGCGGGTAGAGTTTTGGAAGACTGATTTTTGAGGCGAGGGAATTAGAAAAATATTGTGCAGTCGTCTCCCGATCCCGTGCTATCGCTATCTCTCTCTCTTCCTCACTCAACATTACTGCACTAATTGCGAACTTAATCGCCGCTCTTCCAATCCCAATTGATATTCGGCAATCCGATAGGCAGAATCTTCCGCGCGTCCTTCCGCAATCAACTCAGCAACAATCGCCTTGATGCGCTCTTCGCGTGGCTGTCGGTCTGCCGGATTGATGGCTGCTTGCTTCTTGCCCCCGTCCAAGTCAGCCTGGAGGCTCACCAGCCCTTGTCCAATCTCGAGGCTTTTCATCATCACGCCCAGCGGGAACTTTGTTTCTTCTGTAATCAAAAACGCATCCTCACTGTCAGGATGCGCGCACTCCATTTCCGCTGAACTGATGATTTTGGCATTCACCTGCATAAGCCCCGCCAGATATGTTGCCGCATTACCACCGACCTCTTTGAAAATCCGCTCCATATACTTCTTGGCGCTAGGATTATGCTGAATCGCACGCCGTAGTGTAGAAGCCGCAATCCCCGCCTGTTGCGCCGCTTGCGCCTGCGTCATTTTCGGGAGCAGTTCAAGCGCCCGGACGACCTTGGGATTGACGCTTCCCTTGTTCGGGCGTTGCGCCTTGTATGCGCACGGGTCATTAGGTGGTCGGCGTGGCATGTCTATTGGCAGAACAACACGGCAACGCTTGCGACCTGCGCAGCGGGACGAGAATTTACCGGCGCGCGATGCAGCATTGCGGTGCAATTCAAATTCAGGTCAAGCTTTTTGGCTTCCCAAAACAAGCCCATTTCCCGCAACGCATCAATCGCAGAGAAAGGTTTCCGTGGTAAGCGGGCAGGTTCCATTGTAAATTCCTCTGCCAGCAAAACCCCGGCTTCACTGCGCACATACTCCACGCCAACCCCGATTTGCACATACTGCTTGCGGCTCACGGCCTTCATTTGAATGGCGTTATGGCGCAGCAATACATCGCGTTCCGCTTGTGAGATTTTGATGGACTGCGGGCGGTTAAACCTGTCCCGAAAGTCAAGCAGATAACGTAACGGTTGATCCATTCTATTAAATTGTAAAACGTAGTTCCCCCTGAAAATAGGGGGTGTGCAACTTCAATGAGTTGCGAAGTTGTAAGGAGGTGACAGAACGTCACGAGCAAAATGTACTCTGTCGAAACGGAAAACGCAAGACGGAAATTCAGAATTGGTCGGGGGCTGGGACTCGCACCCAGATTGACCGGCACCGTCAAAACAAGAAAATTCTTCATTGTTCTCACGCTGCCGGTCGCATTGCACTCGGTTGAGAGAAGGCAGTGCGCCTGTTGTCGAGTGTTCTTATGCGGACACCCCGATAGTCCATCATATTTCAATCCAATCGGGGTTGCAAACAGGAAACAAAAGAAAAAGCCAGTCCAATCCCGGCAGGAATGATCTGGCTTTCAGTCTCTTGGAAATTATTCAATCCGATAACAAGGAGAGAATAGCAGGAATCAGGTGGGAGTGCAATCAATCGTCCGCCGAGTCCGAGTTCTTTAGCAT
>ERZ1292625.4477-Hain-H41-01um-R1-4477-length-10444-cov-46_pt1 | contig 10444 bp, 10 predicted proteins | sample MGYA00564400_ERZ1292625 | MGnify/ENA primary metagenome ERZ1292625 (study PRJEB36523, sample SAMEA6512639) | groundwater metagenome | collected 2019-01-08 | study: AquaDiva: Metagenomics assemblies of 32 groundwater samples
CCAGCTTCGTTCTCGGCTCATCGAAATCCTCAACGTACCCCTGAGGGTACGCCTCTGGTTTCGACTCGCCTGCGGCCTTGCTGGACGGTCTTTTTGAGCATCCTGCTCGGCATTTTCATATTGCCATCGTGTTTCACAGCCCAGTCTAGCTTCATCCCGGAGTATTTCAGAACTAAAGCCTACATCCCGATCGTTTCAATCACCTGCATATCTTCGTCGGTGAGAGTGAGCTGTTCTGCCTGGAGATCCTCTTTCATATTTTGGGGATTCGTCGTGCCGGTCAATGGGAGCATCCCAACCTGCATGGCAAACCGAAAGACGATTTGCGCGAGGCCGACCCCTAACCGTTGGGCGATGGCCCGAATGGCTGGCTCGGCAAAGATTCCTTGATTCGCAGTTAACAGCGAAAAGCCTTGATAGATGATGTCATGGACCCGACAGATCTCCCGGACTTCTTTGTCCCATCCAAGGGCGGCATAACAGCGGTTTTGTACCATCATCGGTTTCACCGCCGCCCGGGCACAGAGCTGTGTGAGTTGCTCAGCCGTGACGTTGCTGATACCGATCATTTTTGTTTTACCGGATCGATAGAGCCCTTCGATGGCAGCCCATACCTCCCAGTCCGAGGCACCCAATCCCTGCCGCTGATAGGGCCCGTGCAAGACGTAGGAGTCGAGGTAATCAGTGTGCAGATGGACCAGCGAGCTGTCGAAAGACTGAGTCACTTGGGTCGTGAGATTGGCCGAGGCATCATAAGGGGTGCGATGGTCCTGGCCATTCGTCGGCGTAAACTTGGTTTGAAGAAAAAGGCGATCACGCGTGACCCCTTGCTGTGAGAGAGTCAGTAGGGCCTCCCCCACCAACGCTTCCTGGTAATGGATCAGTTGGTTGGCCGTATCGATGGCTGTGAAGCCCGCCCCCACGGCTAATTGCACCAGTTGGGTCGTCGCCTCTTTTTTCCATGCCGTACCATACATGAATGAAGGAACCGGCACATGATTGTAGGTGGTCAAAGCCATGCTGTGTTACTCCATGATGAGTAGGCCATTGATGCCTGCGACGAGACGCGGCAATCAGTCACGATGAGGCAGCGCGTCGAGCTTTGATAAGATCCGACACAGGGTACCCCAGCTGCCTGGCCCGTTCGACCAGACGCTGATAGGTGGAGTCCTCCAGCTGAGGGGTCCGTGACAGGATCCAGAGATACCGACGATCCGGAGTCCCCACCATCGCGGTCCGATATTCCGGGTCAAGATCGAGGATCCAATAATTTCCCTCACGGGATGAGCCAAACAACCGGGCGAACCAGTTATCGAACACCACCATAAGTCGCGCATTCGTCTTGGGGTCGACCACCGTCGCCACTCCTTCTGCCTGCTCAACTCCACCGGATTCAGTTACACATTCATTATGCACACCGACTAACCCGTCGGGGCGACTAGAATATATCGCCTTGGAATCCACGCAGTGCCGCTGAAACCACATCGGGAGCCGCGCGATTTCATACCAGGTGCCGACGTAACGCGAGAGATCCACCGACGCGACTGTCGAGAGATCACCTTTCGGAACGACTCCCGCGCAGGCCCCCAGCGTGAAGCACACAATCGCCAGTGCGAGGTGCAAGCTCACAGAGCCTGAACTGTCAACGCAATACCGTAGCCGCGACTGCCTCATCAACTTCATACGGCTATAGAGTAAGGAGATTCCGGTGGGAGATCAATGGCCCATTGAGCAGACCGCTGAAGAACCACGTCGGCAACCCAATGCGTCGATAGCTGGCTGCCTCGAACGTTCAGAAGCACTCTCCTTGAGGAGGCTCAAAAGCCATCCACTAGTGTAGTGATTCATGCTGGTCTTGTCTTATCCAGGGCAATCCTGGCCGATTCACTTTCGCCAAGATCTCCTGTGCCGTCTTGGTCCACACCAACGGTTTCGGCGAGGCATTACGCTGGGTCATATACGCGTCAATGGCCGCAATCAGCTCGGGGATGCTGCAGAATACGCCGCGACGAATCTGTTTAGCCATCAGGTCGCCAAAGACGCGTTCCACCAGATTGAGCCACGAACTACTCGTCGGGGTGAAGTGCATGTGGACGCGCGGGTGGCGCGTGAGCCATCGCTGAACCGTGGGGTGTTTGTGTGTGGCGTAGTTGTCGGCGATCAGATGCAGGGCCTTGCCCTGGGGAATGTGGTGATCAATCAGACGCAGGAACCGCAGCCACTCCTGGTGTCAATGGCGTGGCAAGCAGGTGGAGAGGATGGAGCCTCCGCGACATTGAGAGCCGCAAAGAGCGTGGTGGTCCCATGGTGCTTGTGGTCGTGCGTCATCGTGCCACACCGGCCCTTCTTCATGGGTAAGCCGGCTGGGTACGATCCAGCGCTTGGATCTGGCTTTTCTCATCCACGCTGAGGACCACGGCATGCTCGGGCGGGTGCAGATACAGGCCCACCACATCCTCCAGCTTGTCCTGGAAGTGTGGATCCTGGCTGAGCTTGAAGGCCCGGACTCGGTGGGGGTGCAACCAATGGGCAGTCCAGACCCGCTGCACGAACGTAGGATTCGTCCACAGATGCCGAGCCAAGGTGCGGGTCGACCAGTGAGTGGCTCTGGGCGGGGTCGTTTGGGTCGTCGCCTTCAGGATACGTGCGATCAGCGCGTGGCGCGCCTTGGAGGACGCCCGCCGCGGGGCACATCTTGGACGAGGCCGGGCAGGCGCTGAGTAACGATGCGGTGCCGCCACAGGCCCACGGTTTACCGACTCGTGTCCAGGGCGTCGGCGATGTGCTGGTTATCGTGGCCTTCGGCCGCCAACAGGGCAATCTTGGGTGGAGTACGAGTCGCACAGGCGTCTGTCGGCCGCGAGCTCACTGCGTCACTTGCTGGCGTTCGGGCGTTGTTAGCTGCAGGGACGGGGCGACGCGCATGGTCAGGGGCTCCTCCGGGTGAGGAGTATACACGTACGGTATAATAAGTAAATTTATTTATGCTTCACCTCACTAAGTTGGTAGAACGCGGCTGCTCAAACTGAGCACTGCGAGAGATGATTCGCTTCGAATCCATTCATGGTCTCTGCGCCGCTACCATGAGCAGGTTACTCACGGATTCACGGATGAGCTGGATCAGCGGTTCTGGATAGACTCCTAGTACGAGGATGATCGATGCAACAAATCCGAGCGAGCATACGGCCGGCCAACTGAAGAACTCTGGTCTCTGCACAGTCTGTGCTTCAGGAAGCGTTGCCGGTGCTGTTACCTCACCGAACAGGGTCACGAACAGTCGAAGGTAATAGTAGAGACTCACGACGCTGTTCGCAATCAGTGCCAACACAAGCCACCACAAACCAGCATCAACACCGGCCGCGATTGCATAAAATTTCCCGATGAATCCCGCCGTCACTGGGATGCCGGCCAACGACAACAGGCTCAGTGCCAACATGCCCGCGAGCCAAGGACGAGTCCAAAACAAGCCTTGATAGTCCTCGACACGGTCCTTCTCCCCTCCCTCACTCGAATAGACTGTGACGACGCCAAAAGCCCCTAACGACATGGCACAATAGACGATCACATAGAAGGTGACTGCTTCCGCAGCGGGAGGACCACCGGCCAGCAAGGCCACGAGCACGTAGCCAAAGTGGGCAATCGACGAATAGGCCAGGAGACGTTTGACATTCTCTTGCAAGAGCGCGAGCACATTCCCTGTGACCATCGAGACAACAGCCAGAAGACTGAACAGGTGCACAACGGGTGGCAGTTCCAATATCCCGACCTCAGTGGCAAGGCGGAGTAGCAGTGCCATCACCGCTGCCTTGGAGACCGTCGCGATGTATGTTGTGATGGGAGTGGGGGCTCCCTGATACACATCGGGAATCCACATGTGAAACGGTGCGAGACCGAGCTTCAATGCGATGCCGACCAAGACCAGGATCAATCCTCCCAGCCACAGTGCTGGAACCGTCTGCCACTGTTTCACACTCACGCCAACTTCGTGGAAGGTCATGGCCCCGCTTTCGAAATACAGCAAGGCCAAGCCAAACAGGAGGAATGCTGATGCCGTGATGGAGAGCAGCAGGTACTTCACCGCGGCTTCGAGTGGGTTTCGTCGGGTTCGTAAATAACCGATCAGGCTGCAGAGAGATAGCCCAAGGAGTTCGAACCCAAGAAAAAATGATACGAAGTGCGCAGCCGTGGTCAGGACCAATCCCCCGAACGTGGCAAGTAGCAGGAGCAGGTAATATTCCTCGACACCGTCTTTCTCATGAAACTGACTGTTCAGATATCGGTACGACAGTGCAATGATGACCATCGTCGCACTCAATATGAGCCCCATATACAACAAGGCATGTCCATCCACGACCAGCAAGGTTGTCACGGCTCGTGGCGCCGCCGTGGCTGCCCAGGGCAACGTCGCGAGGGTGAACAGGCACGACATAAACGCACACACCGCAATCCTTGCATGATTCCGTCTGAAGGCAATCGCGAGCATCGTCACGAGGGAGAAAGCCCCGAGATCCAGAATGGGCGAAAGAGCGATGAAATCTTGGAGGATCATGGGGTACTCCCCTGCGAGGTCACGATGTGGGACGACAGCAGGGATTCTGATGGCATGTGAGGCGGATTGGCAGACACCAGTGCATGCTGTATCAGTTGTTCCATGACCGGCTTCGTCGTGGTCAACACGACCTTCGGATAGAGCCCCAGCCAGATCTGCAGGCCTGCGATGAACAGTACGGTTCCAAATGCGACATTCGACAGGTCTGAGGCTGTACGGGTGTCTTGTTGTCGGCCAAAGAACGTGCGCTGCATCATACCCAGGGAATAGATGGCCGCCATCACCATGCCGAGGGATGCCAGAATGATCATGACCGGTTGAGTCGCATAGGATCCAAATAGCACGAGGAACTCACCGATAAAATTCGCCAGCCCTGGCAACCCCAATGACGCGCAGGCAAAGAAAAGCGCCATCGTGGCAAGACGTGGCGTCACGCTCCAGAGTCCTCCCATCTGACCCATGTCCCTCGTCTGATACCGCTCCTCAAGTGCACCGGCCAGCAGGAAGAGGCCTCCCGTACTCAGCCCATGCGCCACCATCTGCATCATCACTCCCTGCAATGCCAGCTCAGTCCCGGCGAAAGCGCCAAGCAGGATAAACCCCATGTGACTGATACTGCTGTACGCTACCAGCCGTTTGATATCTGTTTGGGCACAGGCCAATACTGCTGCGTAGAGAATCCCGACCACACCGAGCCCCATGGCGATGGGCGCGAACTCGCTCCAGGCCTCGGGAAACAACGGAAGTGTGAATCGCAACAAACCATAGGCGCCCGTCTTCGCTAAGATCCCGGCGAGGATGATCGTGGCCCCGGTGGGAGCCTCTGCGTAGGTATCCGGTAGCCACGTATGAAAGGGAGGGGCCGGCAGCTTCACGAGAAACCCGATGAGAAATGCCAGCATGAGCCACCGGGCCATCTCACTGGTCAGAGTCAGTCCCATCAGGTCGGCATAGTCAAAACTCGGTCGCCCAGTGGCTTGTTGATGCAGGAGCGCGAGCGTCACAATTGCAACAAGCAGCACCAAGCTCCCGGCCTGCGTAAAGAGAAAGAACTTGAACGAGGCATGCCGGCGCTGTGCATGGCCCCAGATGACGATCAGGAGATACATGGGGATGAGCATGAGCTCCCAAAAGAAGAAAAACAGAAACAGGTCGATGGCCAAAAACACCCCGATGACACCCCCCAGGGCGAGCAGGACCTGACAGTGAAACAATCCGACGCGACTCTGGATTTCTGTCCAGGAGGCAATCGTGGCCACGATCCCAACGAAGACCGTCAATAGAACAAGGACTACGCTCAGTCCATCGAGGCCAAGATGGAGACTGATGCCCCAACGGGGAATCCAACTGGTGTGACTTTCTACAAGCCAGGCCTCATGTCCTGAGGCCTGCACTGCGGAATGTTGTCCTCCGAGCCAAAGCGCCAGAATGAAATCAATCGCCAACGCCCCGAGTACGATCCAACGAGGCGCGTGACGAGACCATTGCTGTCCCATCCATGCAAAGGGCGCCGCGAGAATTGGGATGAGTATGAGTAGCCAGAGAGCCATAGCCATCACATCGCAAAGAGACCAAGTAACATCAGCGTTCCAACTGCAATGCTGGCGGCATACCACCGGACATGCCCCGTCTGGGTGTGACTCAACCAGCCATGACAGGACTCGGCGCAGACGGCCAGCCACTCGAACCCGCGATCGACCATATCACTAGAATTTCTGGTTACAGCAAACCAGGGCCGCACGAACAGACGATCATACAGTCGATCGAACCCCCACCCTCCTTGCAGCAAGGTTACCGAAGGGTGAGACGTGGATTGATCTGTCCCTCGCGCACCAAAGAGGGAGCCAGGCAGGAACAGGAGCGCGGCAAGGCCGATCCCGAGCAGCGCCGCGACGGTGACAGCCAGCTGTTCACGGACCTCGCTCGATTCATCTATCCCAGGAAGCACTGCTGTCGCTGGGAGCGCATGCGACAGGTAGTGGCTAAACAGAGTGACATTCCCGAGTGTATGGGGCATCTCGAGAAAACCGACTGTGAGTGCCAAGAACGCCAGCACCACAAGAGGCAGGCGCATGGCCAGACCTGATTCGCCGGTCGGTTGTGTACGAACCTCTCCGAAAAAGACCCGAAAGATCAGCCGGAAACTGTAGAGGCCAGTCAACATGGCCCCGAGGAGTGCGCCGAACCAGATCCACCGGTGGCTTAAAGGTGAAGACCAGACCGACCATAAGATCCAATCTTTGCTGTAAAACCCGGATGTAATCAGGGGGACGCCGGACATGGCTGCAGCGCCGATTAAGAATGTCCAAAAGGTCCAGGGCAAGTGCCGCCGAAGGCCACCCATCTTGAAGATGTTCTGCTCATGGTGGAGACTGTGAATGACAGATCCAGCCGCCAGGAAGAGCAAGGCTTTGAAGCAGGAATGGGTGAGAAAATGAAAGAGCGCAGCAGGCCAGGCTCCGACGCCGAGTGCCAGAAACATGTAGCCGATCTGGCTCATCGTCGAATAGGCGAGCACCCGCTTAATGTCCTGCTGCACCAAGGCGCTGGTTGCTGCAAGCAGCAACGTCACGAGGCCAAGCACCGCAATAACCTCTTGCACCATCGGCGCGAGCTCAAACAGATGATGCATGCGGGCAATAAGGTAGACACCTGCTGTCACCATCGTCGCCGCATGGATCAGCGCACTGACCGGAGTGGGGCCTGCCATCGCGTCCGGCAACCACACTTGAAGCGGCAATTGCGCTGACTTTCCAACCGCCCCGATCAAGAAGAGCACGGCCACGATCATGGCAACGTTCGAGCCCACTGGCCAGGTCTCCGTCGCAAGACTCTGGACCTGTTGAATCGACAAGGTTTTGAATTGCGTGAAGAGGATGAAGATCCCGATGGCGAACGCCGTATCTCCGATGCGAGTCACGATGAAGGCTTTCTGCGCGGCCGTGCCGTACTCGGGTTCGCGATACCAAAATCCGATTAACAGATAGCTGCAGAGTCCTACCCCTTCCCAGCCCAGATAGAGCAAAAGGAGATTGTCGGCCAACACCAGCGTCAGCATGGCGGCCACAAATAGATTCATGTAGGCGAAAAACCTGGCGTAGCCATCATCGTGGGCCATGTACTCAGCGGAGTACAGATGGATCAAGAAACCGATGGCGGTGATCACCGCCACCATCAAGAGTGACAACGCATCCAGAGACCAGGAGATGCCGACCGTCATTCCGGACGTGTCGATCCAGTTCCATAACGTTTGCTGGTAGGACTCACGATCGGGAAAGCCTTGAAAAAACTCCCTGCCGACAAGCGCAGTGGTGAAGGCCGCCGTGCCGACCGAACCACAACCGACCCACGCGACCTGTTGCCTGGTGAACCGCCCTCCGAAGATGGCCAACACCAGAAAGCCTGCGAGCGGAAGTGCTGGGATAAGCCAAAGTAAGCTGATCATCTCGTCTCTCTCAAATACAGGTTCAATATCAGTTTCCTGCAAGCGTCTGATGCGAGAAAACGTCTCGGGACCATGTCTTCATCACCCTCTCATTTCACAGAATGCATCAGCGTCCAATGTCCGGAACCGATGCGACAGCTGCAGCACGATCCCCAGTGCAACAGAAACTTCAGCGGCTGCCAGGGTGAGAATGAACAGGAACATGATCTCCCCATCGACTTGTCCCCAACGGGCCCCTCCGGCAATGAACGCGAGCGCGGCAGCATTCAACATGATTTCGAGCGACAGGAGCATGTACAGAATGTTCCGTCGACTCAATAAGCCGATCAATCCGAGACCAAACAACATGATGGCCAACACCAGCGCAGGCGTACTCAACATGAACGGGCCTCACTCGATAGACGGCGCCCTAAGTGATAGGCGCCGATCAACCCAGGCAACAACAGCATGGACGCCAATTCCACCCCAATGATATAGGGTCCGTAGAGGGCGATAGAGATCGCTTTCTGCCTAGGTTCTGCGACTGCCATCGTGGGATGGTCCCCGGAAGCAATGAGATATCCCACTTCTCCTAGAAGCACCAGAGCCAGGATACAAGGCCCTACCCATGCGCTGGGTGAGAGCCACGTCCGTTCCTGTTCAACCGCGAGTGGCCCTAGGAGCATCACGACAAAGATGAAGAGCACCATAATGGCACCGCCGTAAATAATGATTTCAAGCGCGGCGGCAAACTGTGCACCGAGTAAATAGAAAATCAGTGACAACGCGATCAGTGCGACGACCAGATAGAGTAGCGCGTGGACCGCATGTACATGCGTGATGACGCGTAGCGTCGCCAAGAAAGTCACCGCGGCAGCGATATAAAACAGGATCTCCATAATCGTTCTCTCAATGCTGAGTCCTAAGTTGTGAATGTCAGGACTCGTCTACGTGCTACTCAGCACGTCCTTACGGCATCAAACTCTTCACATCCACCGGTGGAAGTTCGTGCTCACCTTGTCCCTTGTCTTTGTCGCGAGTCCTTACGCCAGCCACTCGATAAAAATTATAGTCGGGATACTTACCGGTCCCGCTGATGAGGAGGTCTTCTTTCTCATAGACCAGATTCCGACGTGCATATTCACTCTGTTCAAAATCTGGAATAAGTTGGATCGCATTGGTCGGACAGGCTTCCTCACACATGCCGCAGTAAATGCAGCGCGAAAAGTTGATCCGGAAGAACTCCGGATAGCGGCGCTCGTGAGCCTCTGGATTGTCTGCAGCCTGAAGCGAAATGCAATCGACAGGACAGGCTGCAGAGCAGAGGTAACAAGCCACACACCGCTCTTCTCCGTCGGGATCTCTGGTGAGGACGATGCGTCCACGCCAACGTGGCGGCAGATAGGGTTGCTCTTCCGGATACTGAACCGTAACCGGCTTCGTGAAGGTCCGTTTAAAGACGATCCATAACCCCACGACTAGATTCCGGGCGTATAGCCACGTGTTCATCATACGTACAGCCGTTCTACAGGGATGATTCCCCTTTGCATCACATCCGATCCAAGCTCACTGCCGCATCCTGAATCCCTGCTATCCTGCTCTCCACAACACCACCCCGCCCGTCACCAACAGATTGATCAACGCGAGTGGCATCACGACCTTCCAACCGAATGACAGAAGCTGATCAAAACGGAATCGTGGCCAGGCCGCGCGAATCAGGATGATCAAGGCGATAAAGCCGAACATCTTCAGGACAAACCACACCACCGGCGGCAACCAGGGTCCATGCCACCCGCCGAAGAAAAGAATGACCGTCATTGCTGAAAGGAGGAGGATGCTCAGGTATTCGCCGACAAAGAACATCCCAAATTTCATCCCACTGTACTCGGAGTGGTAGCCAGCAACGAGTTCTGCTTCCGCCTCAGGCATATCGAATGGGGTGCGGTGCGCTTCAGCCAGTCCCGCCATGAAAAACCCAAGAAACCCCAAGAACTGAGGGATCACAAACCATTGATGCTGTTGTGCGTTCACAATATCGCTCAGGTTGAACGAGCCTGCCAAAATTACAGCTCCCATCAGCGAGATCCCCATGAAGACTTCATAGCTCAACAGCTGTGCAATGGCCCGAAGGCTGCCCAGAAACGCAAATTTGTTGTTGGATGCCCACCCTCCGATGATGACACTGTAGGCGGCGAGGCTCGACATGGCCAAAAAGAACAGGACGCCCACATTGAGATCGGCGACCACGAAGTTGGGCGCGATCGGCACGACGGCAAACGACATGAGTGCGGTGATCACGACGATGGCCGGCGTAATGACGAACACCGCTTTGTCAGCGAAGGGCGGGATCCAGTCTTCTTTCGTAAAGATCTTGATCATATCCGCCAGTGATTGCAGGCACCCGCCTGGCCCCAGACGGTTGGGGCCGTATCGTTCTTGCCACACTCCGAGCAGTCGACGTTCGACCCAGA
>ERZ1292625.4478-Hain-H41-01um-R1-4478-length-10444-cov-18_pt1 | contig 10444 bp, 4 predicted proteins | sample MGYA00564400_ERZ1292625 | MGnify/ENA primary metagenome ERZ1292625 (study PRJEB36523, sample SAMEA6512639) | groundwater metagenome | collected 2019-01-08 | study: AquaDiva: Metagenomics assemblies of 32 groundwater samples
TAAACGCCTCGTTGTCGTCTTCCCTGATTTCTACTATCTGGCTGGCAGGGTCGACCTGGACGTAAATGATCTTCTCCCCTGACTCCGGGATGTTCGTCCAGTCGATCGAGACCCGTGCGCTTTCGTTGGGAGCGAGGGAGGCAATGGTGTGGGCGCCGAGCAGGAGGCCGTTCGGGCCGGGGACGCCGCGGTAGAAGTTCACGGTGATATTGCTCGCTGGTGAGTATCCTTCGTTCTTGACAAGGGCGGAGATATTGACGTTGCCCCGCTCATTTGCCGGCGCGGGGGTGATGATGATGTCCTGATACGAAACGGTCAGGTTCGGATCAATCAGGTTAACCGGGCTGACCGTGAGGCTCACGGATGCCTTGTTGTTCGTTTCCGACAGTTCTGTGAAATTATTAAATGGATCAGCCTGGACAGCTATGGGAAGGTTCGTTCCCGCTTTGTTCGCCCGCCAGGTGACTTCCTTCGTCACCGTACTATTAGCAGGGACGTCTATGGTCATGGTCCCCAATTCATAGGGGCTGCTTGGATCATCGATAAAATACTTGACCTGCACGTTGTACGCGTTCATCGTGCCCTTGTTGGTTATCTTGGCCGTGATCGTCACGTCCTGGAACTGGTCCACGGGATTGGGCGAGACAGTTATGCCCGATGCAAGCGCCTCGAAGTCGTACGTCGCTTCCGGCCGGATGACTGCAACAGCAGTATTGTTCACCTCGCTGGACTCTTTAATAAGATTGTCAGGGTCCACAACAATATAGTAACGGTGCTCGTTCCCGTCGGAAATGACTGCGGAGAAGGTAACAGTGGTTGTCTGTTGGCCCGGGAAGGCAACGGTCTGTTCTCCGACCTGTCCTGAGCCTGTCGAAGGATCGCCATCATATAGAACGACCTTTGCCTGCGAAACGCCGGTCCTACCTGTATTCGCGATATTTACGTTGATGACGATATTTGAGGGCAGGCTTTTGATTGTTGCCGGGATAAAGCTGATATCAGCGGTTTTGACTGAAAAGTCCGGGTCCACCGTGGCCTTTAGTACGGCGGCTATTGCGAGGGCTGTCTGGAAGGCGCTGTTGTACCAGCTTCCGTTCTCAGACTGCTGCGAGAGAAGATATTCGAGGGCCTTGTTGGTTACATCCGTCGGCACATCAAATTCCCGCAAAGCGAGCACTGCCATAGCCGTGTCATAAACCGTGCTTGGACTGTTGCCGAACCCGCCATCCGGGTTTTGCTTCGTAAGCAGCCATTGGACGGCTTTACCGGTGTAATCACTTACCGGGTAATCCTTTCCGTACTTGCTAAAGGCCATGAGCACATGAGCTGTCGCTTGTATCGTACTCTCGCCGTTCCCGGTCCACCCGCCGTCTGCCTTCTGCGCTGATTTCAGATACTCGATCGCCTTCGCAACAACTTGTTGGTCTGAATACCCTGCCGCCGCAAGTGCCATAAGCGCCAAAGCAGTATTCGGAGGCGTACTTTTATAAAGGCTCTTGCTTCCCCAGCCGCCATCCGGATTCTTAACCGCAATCAATTCCTGCATCAGTGCGGTCACATCCTGCCCCGCACCGGCGAGCGCTGCAATTTTTCGCGACAGGTAGTCAATATTGCCGGAATCGACCCCGCCTATCCATTGAAGACCCATGGTATATTGCTGTTGTGCGATTGTGAAATTCTTCAGTGAAAGAACGACTTCTGCTGTATCGCGTTCAACGGTCTCGATCCGGTCCATCCAGTTCCCTTCCGGTTGCTGATTGGCCATAAGCCAGGCGACCCCGTCCTCGATGTTCGGCGGGAGCGTCCTGGGCGTGGTAGACGGGGGAAGAACGCCGGGATTGTGCGGGACGTCGTCTTTCGTTGCCGAGGCCACCTGCACGATGCTCCGGCCGTCGGTGAGGATCGAGTGGCGCGTCACCCAGGCGCTGCGGATGTTCTCGATGCCGTATATCTCCTGGCCTGTGAACGTGCCGGGGGAAGTAACGAAGATGAAGGCGGTTTTGAAGGATTTTTGCGATAATGATGCATCGGGATCGCGTGGCCCCATGGCGGCAATGATGTCGTCGATGCTCACGGTCCTCGCCGCGCCGCTGATCGTGACGCCCGACTCAGGCAGCCTCGCAGGGTCGACAGCAGGATTTTCGATCAAGAGCATGGGCGGCACTTTGGACTTGTCGATCATGCCCATGAGGTAGAGGTCCAGGGGGCTGTAGGATTTCATTTCTTTCTGGGGAGTCGTGGACGTGAAGGTGCTGTTCCCGTTGTCCTGCCACCGGTTGCCGTACATGAGCGAGCCGGCTGTATCCAGGAGGAAGCTCCAGTGAGAGCCATCTTTTCCAAGGAGCGCCGAGCTGTTGCTGCCGCTCGCGTCCTGGAACTTCGCGTACGCGGCCCAGCGATGCATGATCTCATGGCTGTAAACGGAAAGAGTTTCCTCGAATTTAGGATCAAGGGGATCGGTTACCAGGTTTTTGATGTTCCCCATATCAACTGTACCCTGGAGTTTCCCATTGCTGCCGTAGAGAGAGGAATTGTCGAAAATGGGAATACCGATACCGATCGTATCATTTCTTACTCCCTCATAAAATGCCTTTGTCTCAGCTTCAGGCATCAAAAAATCGAAGTTCGTGAAGATGACGAGGAAGTCATACTCGTCTTTGTGGGTCTTGAAGAACTCTTTCGCTATGGCCTGCCTGGGAACGGCATTGGGAGAGTCGTCAGGATTGTTTGCGTCGTAATTTCCGGTTACCTCCATGACCGTGACGTTGCCGTAGTCGCCGAGGGACAGCGCGGTGAAGTCCTGGGCAGAGGAGGTGTGAGCGACAACCAGGGATAAGAATGAGATGAGAAAGAACGCGAATATCTTGTAACGCGATGCTGATTGTCTGTTCATTGAATCTCCTCCCGCAGAAACTAAATGAATCCGTTGATCCTGCCGCTCGTTTTGTGATAAATCGGGTTATTTGCTTATTGACTCGAAACCGCTTTCTTTAATCGCGTTACTTGGATTTATCCTTCTTGCCTTTTTTCTTTTTATCCTTCTGATGCTCCTTCATTTCTCCCTTTTGTTCCTGAGGCGCCTTAACGGCATAAAGCTGTGGCTGTTTTTCACCAGCCTTCTTTACTCTCTCCACTCGCTGTTTGCCGTCTTCCAGCCTGACAATGACGGTCTCTGTCCCGCTGCCGGTCTTTTTCTCGAACACGACTCTCCCTGCTGTAACTTCCACAACCTTGCAGTCGTCACCGATCATGTCCCCCGGCTTTATGATCTGCACTTTACCGTCCGGTGTTTTAATAATGGCTCGCTCGTCTTGTCCCGCGATTTTGATCATCTGGATTGTATCAACGGGCTCGTTCGCTGCAGCGCTAATAGGGATTACTATGATCAAAATAAAAATGCCGATTATTGTTTTCATTGTTCTGTTCCTTCTTTCCACTTGCGCGCATGATCACCTTTGAATTGCTGTAGCAAATCCAATGAGAAATAATATTATCTATGTTCTGAAGTTTCAATCTATTCCAACCACTTCCATCGCAAAATCTTATCCCACACCATAATGTGGGTGTAATGCCCCGGGAATAATAACCGTGCTTGACGCGTTATGAAACGATACCTCTCGTACATACATGAGCTAAAGGATATCTGGATTTATTATATGTTTTAAGAAATCAAAAGGTATTTTTAAAGGCACTCCTCCTGTGGCAAATTTATTGGAATCCAAATGTAATTCAAGCTCATTTTGTGTAATCGTAAACTGAAGCGAATCTATATCCAACTGTGCCAATGACCCAGGCTTTATTTCATAACGTCTCTTTTTTATTTCCTCAGCGCAAAAATCAGTGATTATTTTTTTATAATCCGAGCCGGTTTTAAACAAGTCTGATATGTTAAGTGCTGAGACAGCATTTCCTGCAATTTTTAAATTAAGCCCACTATATATGATAGAAGGATGTCTGCCATCATCGCTTGAAAAATCGACTCTCGTATCAAAAAGAACACTCAATACTTTTTGTGAAACATATTTAACTTCATAGTATCTGAATAATTGGTCGCCTCTCAAATTGAAATATTTGATGAATTCTGCCAAAATGTCTTTCTGAATTGAATCTGCAATAATTGGATTAATCTCTTTATCTACGGATGGATTATCAATTATAAAAAAAGGATATTCTATATCAATATCATAGCTGTCTATATCGGCAGGCTCCTTAATAAGAGAGGAAGCATCTTTTAAAAATAATCTATACTCAGCAAGTCTCTCCAACTTAAAAGGTAGTTGTTTGTTCTTATTATTTGTCCAGACACCTTCCGCTTTATCGAAGGTTGAATTGAACTTACCTTTTAAAAATTCTGAATTTTTATCATATTCTCGCAGAACAAACTCTCGATTTGATCCGATCTGACCTTCCAGAGAAATCCTGTGCCCGATCTTTTCATAAAAATAGAAACCATCCATTTTTGTTGCAAGCATTTGAAGATCCATAAAAATAATATAAGGGCCAATTTTGCCTTTAAAATAATTTTGCCTGAATCCATGAATAGTTTTCTTGTCTTTTGTCGTGTATTTCCATGTCCAATTAGGTTGTGCTTCGGCAATTGCACTTTGGTAAATACGACTGACTTGCTTGTTCATGTGAGGACCAGCCGCGAATGATTGTGTGGCAAGTAAAAGAAATATATAAAACAGATAGAATCTAACTACAAAATTTAAAAATAAAAGACCAGGAGACGTCAATTTCGCTAAATTCGGACGACTTTGATTTAATTTCTGAATTGTTCTCAAAAATAAAAACACTGGAGTCAAATTTTTATCCTCAAACATCAATATCATCATTCAGGAACTTTGGGGACGATGTCACCGAGATGAACATATTGACAGCGTTCAACTTCTGTCTCGAACCCACGTTTGGGGCTACTCAAGGAGTGCAACAACGCCCCTGAGCTTACCTGTGATGTCCTCTTTATGCGAGCGTCGATTATCAATAAGATAAGTGGTATCTGTTTCATAGCATTGCCATCTGCCACATTAAACTCACTGTTCAAAGAAGATCATAGTCAGCGGCTTAAACGGCAACGAGATCGTGGTCAGCACTTGATAGTTTTTGATGTCAATTACCGTGATATTAGCCGAATCCTTTGTAGACCCTTCAGATTCGTAATACAGCCTATCCCCTGCGGGTCGAATTCCTCTAATTTTCCCCTCACCTTGTACTTTAAAAGAAATGATTTTTAATTCTTTGCCCGTAGCAACGGCATAAATATGCATACGGCCTAGACTTTTTGAACCCATGAGCCAACCATCCTTATTTCTAACATCTTGGTTTTCGTCAAAGATGACTTTCACTCCATCAGGTGTTAAGACAGCATCCCCCTGAAGTCCAGTTGATATTTTGGGTGAGACAATTTGACCTTCCATATCATAAACATATAATTCCAACTTCCTGGGCAATTTTTTTGCTGCCTGCAAATTTTCAAAAATCAAAATCTTACCGCTGTCAAAATATTCAATGCCAGAGCTGAACACCTCCGGCTTTTTTCTCCATATCTGATTTAAATCTATTCTGGTCAATTCATTAAATGTGCTGCTGTCAATTGTTATGAGGTTGTTCTCTCTGTCTACTGAGTAAATTTTTTTTGCATCTTTTGAAAACGCTACTTTGTTCATCCCAAAAAAGGTTTGTACATTTTTCATTTCTGATAGCGTCTTTGCATCATATAAATCTATGGTGTACCCACCTTCCTTCCCCCCACTGCCGGGCAACAAATAGTTGATCAAAAACTTCGATCCGTCAGGATAAAAAACCATCTGCATGTCCGACTTCAAAGACTCAATAGGAAGTTCCTTTATAAAACTTAATGTCCTTAAATCGTATACCCCCACCTTACAGGACCCTAAGCGCACACAATGAGCAATAAAGAGGTTCTTATTTATCGTGTCGAACCTAAGAATCGCATCCAAATCAGCCACATTATCGGGAATTTTTAATGCTGCATGTATAAATGCATTGGTGTCTGCATCTATCTTTGCTATTTTCCCCTCGGGACCCATAAAATAGGCATAGGTTTTCGCAAAGCTGTATTGTGCCCATATGCACAATATAGAGCATGTTACCGCTATAATAAAACGTATCGATTTGATCGCATTTACCATATTTAATTTACATACATGCTCACTGTTCAAAGAAGATCATAGTCAGCGGCTTAAACGGCAACGAGATCGTGGTCAGCACTTGATAATTTTTGATGTCGATTACTGTGATATTCGTTGTGTCTTTTGTAAGCCCTTCAGATTCGTAATACAATCTGTCTCCTGCGGGTCGTATGCCTCTGATATTTCCCCGACCTTGTGCTTTAAATGAAATCGTCCGTAATTCTTTCCCCGTAGCAACATCATAAATGTGCATTCGGCCGAGGCTTCTATAACCTATATATCGTGATTTCCCCCCCAATGCTTGTCTAATATCTTGAGTTTCGTCAAGAATGATCCTGGCGCCGTCCACATGAAGCATTAGATTACCTTGAAGCCCGGTCGATATTTTCGGCGATGTCGCGCCTGTTACAATATCATATACATAAAAATCTAACTTATCTGGCAAGCTTCTCTCTGTCTTTAGATCTTCAGATATCACAATTTTTCCATTTACAAAATCTTCTATATCCGAAACAAAAACATCTTTTCGCCAAATCTGCGTTAAATCTCGACTTGTTAATACCTGGAAGGTTGTACTGTCTATTATGTCCGCCCTTGCATCGTCGCCACCTATCACTGAATATATTTTTTTACCGTCTGCAGAAAACATTACTTCTTTCATGCCGAAGAATGTTTGTAGATTTCTTTTTTCAACAAGTGTCTTTGCATCATACAAATCAATTGTGTAACCTCCTTCCTTATCTCCACTGCCAGCAAGAAGATAATTAATTAAAAATCCTGAGCCGTCAGGATAAATAAGCATCTGAATATCAGCTCTCGAAGAGACCAAAGAAAGTTCTTTAATAAAGTCTAGTGTTTTTAAACTGTATACCCCTACTTTGCAGGGACCCAAGCGGACACAGTGGGCTATAAAAAGATGGTTATTTACTGTATCTGCAGCAAGAACGGCATCCATGGATACATTTGTAGGTATCTTTAACTTTAAGCTTGCGATTGTGTTTGTATCTGTGTCTAATTTTGCCACTCCACCTTCAGAGCCTATAAAGTAAGCATAAGTCTTTGCAATAGTGTGTTGTGGAGCTGCTAAAAATAAAAAAAAGCCTAATACCGTTGATGCTAATCTTATCAATTTCATTGTATTTACCTCCTAATTAAAATCAGATGGTGGATTATTATTCTCAATTTTGTTCTCAATGTCTTCTGCTTCTTTTACATAATTGAAACCTCGTTTTTGAGCCTTAATGTTGCTCTCCCAAGGAATCCAACCCTTTTTTCTATCCCAAATCCAATAGTGCCAGTTACTATTGTAAAGCGAATAAGTATCCAATCGAAGTTCATACGCATCAAAATCTATAGTTTTGATATCTTTCTTGGTCTCCGGCATAGGACGGCAGGACGGTGGTGTAATTAACTTGCCTGTTTTGGGATCTGGATATGGCTGCTCAGAACACCCTTTTGTTCCTACCTTTCCGGGATACGCCTTCGCGGTCGGCAATTTATCATCTTTTATCAGATTCGCGGCGACATCAATGTTCAGTTTGTAATTCCAAATCTCTTTATACTTGGGCGCTTTAATCGTCATCTGCATAACGCCGAAGCCGCCGTCGCTGCAAGGGCTGGCCATATTACAGCCTTTATTGAGGACAGGATACACATAATCTGATGAGTAACCTGCAATCGGTCCGAGGTTTTTCCACTTGCCTGAGCTCAGCCTTTCGAAATTGGAATATCTCCCCGGCCCTGGATCAGACTCTTTATAGCCGATGATCCTGAAGAACATCGGGTGGTTTACTTCTAACAAAACCCCGGGCCAACCGGTTACGCCTGTAGGCGACATCAGATAATCGATTACATTTTTTCTGAAGTTCGTGTCTGTCAGCTCATTTGACGCATCCGTACCAAATAGCTGTCCCTGTATCGCCCCAGCATATTCATCAGAGACCGATAGTCCGCCAATGTCCGTCTTCGCCGTTATGGTCAAGGCGCCGCCGCCGAAGTTGCCGTCCCATTTCGCACCGTTGCTTCCTGCCTCATCAATCACAAAAGTTGGACCGGTCCTGCACCCCTTGTCCGGCTCGGCAGGAGCAGGGATGAAATACCCGTCTTTGCCGTCACAAACGCCCTGCTCATTGCAATTCAGCCCTTTTCGCGATCTGTGTCCAGCGCCAGGTTTTGTGATATTCACCTTATATTCCACCTTGAACTGCCAACAGACCTTCTTGTCGGCGATGTTAAGCAGGCCCGTATCGATCCCGCTTCCCTTAAGCTCCACCTGCGTCCGCAGGTCCGGCATTTTGGGATCGCCTTTGTCGTCGTTCTTGATCAGGATATTTTCCGCGTCAGCGGGCCTCACGATCTTGAACATGATGATTTTGAGCGGGACCAGGTCGCTTTCAATCTTGACTCCTGTCCCGTAGTTCAGCACGACCTGGGCGTAATACAGGCTGTTGACGTCGAACTGGAAGCCTCTGGAGATAATGGCAAATCCCTGGCCCTGTTTTTCCGTGGCGATCGAAGCGATAATATCTTTGTTTTTGTAGATCATGACATAGGCCGTGCCTGCCTTGTATTCCTGAGGCGTGATCGTGTAGCTCACAGTGTAGTCATGTTCGGTTCTGCCGCTCGTGTCGACCCGGATGATCGGAACGGGCTCGACCTGGATATCCACCCCATAGACCTGCATGGTGATTGGGTCTGCGGAGAGGGGGATGTTCTGACTCGTTGTGCTGCAGGCGCCGGGGCAGCTTATGTCCGTTACCCTGCCGCGGACCGTTGCAGTGCCGTTTATCGGTATGGTGTTTAAGCCGGGTTTGAGGGTGTGGTCTGCTTTGAATACCCCGCCGCCCAGGGCTGTGCCTGCTGCGCCGGAGAAGGTGACGGACGGATTTGTTATCTCGGTTGTTGTTGCATACTGCCGGGTGCCGACCACCTTTTTGCAGGTGAAGTTGCCGGTGCCGCACGGGACAGTGACGTCTTTCTCGGTCTCGTCCTCCAGGAGGGCATAGAGCTTTGCCTGGAGAGTGATCTTTGTATCGACCTTTCCGGCATTGATGCTGTTGCCGTATTGGTCGGAAGGATAGGTGTAGGTGACGAAGAGCTGACGCAGGGGCGGGGCTGTGCCGTCGCATGGTCTGTTGTAGAGTTTATAGGAGTCGTAGGTATAGAGCATGAAGCTCGTGTTGAAACCGGGGGCAGCGGCATTTATCTGGTATTTCGCGTCTTCCATGCCGCCAAGGATGACCTGGGCAACAGCGCCGGTGTGGTTGGTCATGACAATGAGGCTCTGTTTTTGGGTGTCTCCGCAGGTCCCCCAGGTGGGTGAATCATTAAGGCACGTTTCGCTGGTTTCGAGAAGATAGGTCTTGCGCGTGTCCTGTGTCGTCCAGGGGCAGTGGGGCGTGTCAGGATTCTGGGTCGGATCAGCAGCAGTGAAGGCGACCGGCACGTTCGATACGGGGTTGTTGTATTCATCCTCGACGACTGCGGAGACGAAGCCGGCGAAGCCGAGTGCCATGCCCCAGGTGTTGTTTCCGTGGGTCGGCGTTATGTAATGCGGCGCTTTGGGGAAGCCGTAGGCGGTGAACGGCATGGTGATGCTTGCGCCGGTGGGGAGGGCTGCGTCCACGAGATTCTCGCCCACCTGCTCGGGCTTTGGCCTGGTGACTTGATCTTCATGCCACCAGAAGGTGGGGTTCTCTGATGTCTTTTGGCCGAGGGTGAGTGCTGCTGTGGCGATGCCGAGGGTGTTCGTCGGGACTTTGATGGTTGTGCCTGTAACATCCTTTTTGTCCTTATCTTTCCCGGAAAGGCTGCCGTTGCCTGCCCTGACGGTGAAAGTGACTTCTACCTTGGCGACGGCTTTCTTGTTCTGGTCGAGCACCTTGACCTGGAGCTCTTTGGGCAGTTTCGCGCCCACCGTGCCTTTCTGCAGGTCTGTTGCGGATATCTTCTGGATGTACCGCGCCGAGGCTGGATCGTAGTTCGGCGGTTCCGAATACGCGTTCGTGAGTATCCCCAAATACGCTTCCGGCCATTTGTCCAGGCTCCAGGCGGTCATGCCGCCGGCGATCATGCCGGAGAGCATCCAGCCCGATTCGCCGGTTTCGATGTTTTCTTTGAGGTAGCCGATACCGCCCCAATTCTCGTAGGTGAGTTCCTGTGCTGGGATTCTTATCGTTTGATTCTGATTCACTGAATTGGCTATATCGTCTTTTATGTTCTGGTCGAATGGGAGAGACGGTAGAACAGTGGCGATGTTTGTCTTATCCACTGTTACGAGTTGGGAGTTTGCG
>ERZ1292625.4480-Hain-H41-01um-R1-4480-length-10443-cov-11_pt1 | contig 10443 bp, 11 predicted proteins | sample MGYA00564400_ERZ1292625 | MGnify/ENA primary metagenome ERZ1292625 (study PRJEB36523, sample SAMEA6512639) | groundwater metagenome | collected 2019-01-08 | study: AquaDiva: Metagenomics assemblies of 32 groundwater samples
CTTGAGGGGATTTGACTCTAGTACGAGAGGACCGAGTTGAACTGACCTCTGGTCTATCGGCTGTCGCGCCCGCGGCACCGCCGAGTAGCTATGTCGGGACGGGATAAGCACTGAAAGCATCTAAGTGCGAAGCCCACCCCAAGATTAGGAATCGTTATGAGGTCCGTGAGAGATGATCACGTTGATAGGCGTTAGGTGTAAGCGCAGCAATGCGTTGAGCCGAGGCGTACTAATTGACCCATTCCCATTAGGAAATCTGGTAATCATGTTATTTCTGTTTTCTATTTTTTCCCAAAAAACTTTAGGACTTTAAAAAAATTGCTTATTGCAAAAATATTCGAGTGTTGTTAAAGGTAAATGTCGCAGATTGTGCCGTGGTGTAGTTTAAGGAGACCAAAACACCAGTGCAAACTGGAGATCAGGTGCGATCCACTTGTCGAAAGAGTGGTAGGCTATCGTACCGGCCACGGCACAATCTGACTTATCTTTGTCCCATAGCTCAATGGTAGAGCGCCTCACTGACACTGGGGAGGTTGTAGGTTCGAGTCCTATTGGGACAGTGGGAGGGAAATTTCTCTCCCTATCTTTAACAGCACTTGAGAAAAAAGTTTTGAATTTGAGTATTGTGTTTTGGTGGTTCAACGCGGTGGTCACACCTCTTCCCATTCCGAACAGAGTCGTTAAACGCCGTTGTGCCGATGGTACTCGCAAGGGGAGAGTAGGTAACCGCCAGAACAGAGTACTGAAACTAATAATTTTTTGCTACAATTAACTCCAATATGGCTATGGCTTGGAGTGTTGGTCGACGTTTATTTTATCTCGGCTTGGTCGTGCTCTTTTTCGCCGCCATCGGTGCGATTATCTACAGTGGCACGCGAGCGGCGCCATCTTGTTCTGACAATAAACAAAATCAGAGTGAGCTAGATATAGACTGTGGCGGACCGTGCGCTCGCGTTTGCCCGTTTGAGGTTAAGCCGCTCACCACTGTCTGGTCGCGAATTTTTAATCTCGAGAACGGTCGTTATGATGTGGCGACTTTCTTAAAAAATCCCAATCGTGTCCACGCTACCCGGCAGTTGCAATATCGAGTTAGATTATTTGATCGGTCGGGGATACTGGTAACAACGCGCGAGGCCGAAGCTTTTGTTAACCCCGGCGAGAGTTTGTTTCTCTACAACACTAGACTGGATGTGGGTAACAGAACGCCAGAAAGGGTCGTTTTTGAAATCACGGGCGGCCCGGTGTGGCAACGCGTGGAGCGCACGCCAGTGCCGCTCAAGGCGAAGTTTAAATCTTTTACGAACACGCCCTCGCCATTGCTAGTTGCGAACTTGGAAAATAGCTCGCTGACTGACTTGAGCGATGTGCAAGTGGTTGCCGTTTTATCTGACGAAGAAGAGAATGCGCTCGCGATTAGCTCCACTCTGGTAGAGAAACTGGCAAAAGGCGAGGAGCGTGAGATCTCGTTTACTTGGCCGAAAAGCTTACCGGTAGAACCAACTTTCTTCGACTTCTACCCACATTATGATCTAGCGAAAGTTAAATAAATAGCGAATAGATGGCAAAAATCTGGCGCAACTTTCTCACTCGACGGCTGGACTGGCTCCTCCTGCTCTCGCTCTTGCCCTTGCTCGGCGCTGGCCTGGTGACCATGAACGCCTTTACCACTGAAAGTTATTTCTTTCAACGCCAGCTTGTCTGGATTGCCTGTGCTTTTATCCTCTTTTTTATTTTCAGCTTCATCGATTGGCGTTTTCTCCGCCGGAGTGGCGTGCTGGTCTCGCTATTTTTCATTAGTTGCGCAGTTTTGCTCTTGCTCACCGTGGCAGGGAAGACGGTAAATGGCGCGCAGAGCTGGTTCCGCTTCGGTGGCCTCTCGCTCCAGCCGGCAGACTTTATGAAGTTAATTTTGATTTTAGTTTTAGCAAAATATTTCTCGCGCCGCCACATCGAGATCGCGCACTTCCGCCATATTTTTATCTCCGGCATCTACGCGCTTATCCCGTTTGGCTTAATTTTGCTCCAACCAGACTTCGGCTCGGCGTTAATCTTTTTCTTAATCTGGTTTGGTGTCGTGATTTTTGCTGGCATTTCTAAAAAACATTTACTCACCGTTTTCCTCTCTGGCGCGCTGGCGTTCTTCTTGCTCTGGAGCTTTGCCTTCGCACCTTATCAGAAGGCGAGAATCGTCACTTTTCTCCATCCATTGGCGGATATTAGAGGCGCCGGTTACAGCTCGTTCCAGTCCACTATTGCTGTTGGTTCGGGCCGGATTCTCGGCAAAGGCGTGGGTTACGGCACGCAGTCGCGCTTAAAGTTCTTGCCAGAATATCAAACGGATTTTATCTTTGCCGCTTTTGCCGAAGAATGGGGCTTGGTTGGCGTGCTATTACTCTTCTTATTTTTCAGCCTCGTAATCTGGCGTTTGCTCAAAATAGCAATGCTGGGTGAGACGAATTTTGAAACTTTGTTCGGCGTGGGTCTCGTGATTATGCTCGCCAGTCACTTTGTTATTAATGTCGGCATGAATCTTGGACTCTTGCCTGTGACCGGTCTCACTCTGCCTTTCGTCTCGTACGGCGGCTCGCACTTGCTGGCCGAGTTTGCCGGCTTGGGTATCCTAATGGGCATGAAGGCTTATGCCCGTTCCTACCACCGCGATGATATGAGAAATGAATTCTTGGGGCCGGTTTAAGCCTTATTTAGGGCCATTTCTAGCCTATTGACAAGAATAGGGCGGTGGGTGTATAATGGGGGTTGGAGTAGAAATACTCAGAAAGGAGAAAATCCTATGTTGTGGAGCGACCATGATTCTAACTTGGATTTTCAGGAAAAATTGAGAAGTTGGCACGCTCGTTGGACAATCATCATTGGTGGTGGTTTGGGATTAATACTGGTAATCGTTTTGCTGGCCAAACACCTCCTCTGATGAGAATCGACACCAGCTTCATCCAGCGTACTCGGTCCTTACGGATCTGGTGCGCTTTTTTATTTGTATAATTTTTCTGTCTCTCGCACCATCTTTTCTAAACTAAACTCTCTTTCTACTTTTTGTTTTAAATTCTCGCCATAAACTTTTTGCGTTTCGGGATCGGAAATTAAGTTTTGAATTTTGAGAATTAAATCTGGCACATTTTTCGCTTCTGTTAGTAGGCCCGTTTTTTCTGGTTCGATTACTTCGTGAATCCCGCCCACATCGCTGGCAATCACCGGCAAGCTAGCTAGACCAGCTTCCAGAATCACGTAAGGCAAACCCTCTTTGATTGACGGCAAAACGAAAATGTCGAAAGCGGGCAGGAGAGTTGGAGCGTTGGGAATATTGCCGGCGAGTGTCACTTGATTCTGTAATTTAGAATAAGCGATTTGCGCTTCCAGATTTTTTCTCTCCTCACCTTCGCCAATGATTGTGAGCAGGAGATTGGGATATTCTTCGCGAATTTCCGCCATTGCGTCTAGCAAGTAAGTTAAGCCTTTGTTCTGATGCAATTCGGCAATTACGCCCAGAACTAAGCTAGTTTCTGGCAAGTTTAATTTCTCGCGCGCGAGTTTTCTTTCTAAAAAATTAATGTTCTCTATGCCGTTATAAACTACACTTAATTTTTTCTGCGCGAATAACCAGTTTCTGACTAAATTTTTCTCTGTTTGTGAAATACAAATAGTCTGATGGGAGAGCAAAATAATTTTCCAGCACAAAGTTTTGAAGAATATTTTACTAAACCAGCTTCTGTTTTCCAGAAACGGCCAACCGTGCGAGGTATAAATAATTTTTTTCACGCCAGCGAGTCTGCCGGCCAGTACGCCAAGCAAGCCCATTTTGGGACTATTGAGATGCAAGATATCTGGCTTGTGTTCGCGCAAGATTTTGAGTAATTCCCAGAAAGCAGTGAGGTCGTGAGTGAAATTAATATCTCGGTCGAGTGATTCTAGATTATAGACCGGAATATTCTGCGTTTTCAGCTTCTCGCAGAGCACGCCTGGCTGGCCGGCGATGACCGAAACAGAGAATTCTTCTGGCGAGAGGTGAGTGGCCAGGTCGTAAACATATTTCTGTGCGCCGCCCCAGTTGCCCTTGGTGATAGCGTAGAATATTTTAATTTTTTCCATTCTGTGTTATAATATCGCAAATGACCCTTTCCGGCAAGAAAGATAGCTTAATTCTGTTATTTGGCGATTTAGTCGTCTTTACGCTCGCGCTGTGGCTGGCGCTGTGGTTGCGTTATGCAGCTTGGCCCGAGCAAGCACTTTTTCTCGACCACTTAGCTGCCTTCGCGCCACTGTATCTTGTCTGGGTCGTCGTATTTTTCATTTCTGATCTGTATCGCCGGCAAACACTGATGCTAACGCGCAATCTACCGCCAATGTTACTGCGCGCGCAGGTCATCAATAGCTTGATCGCCGTGCTCGCTTTCTATCTTATCCCGTATTTTAGCGCCGCTGGCTTGGCGCCAAAAACTAATTTAGTGCTCTACTTGATCTGCACTCTGCCGCTGCTCTGGTTGTGGCGGATTTATGTGATTGATCTGCTGGGCGATAAGAAACCGGTGACTATCTTATTCGCTTGCGCGGGCGAGGAAGTGGAAGAGTTGAAGCGCGAAATTGTGAGTAATCCCAAGCATCGTCTGCAGCTCGTGAGCGCCGAGCAGAAGCCGAGTCTAATTGTCTTTGATAAATACAGCGGCGAACAGGACCATCTCTTGCCGGACTTTTACCGGCGCTTCTTCCACGGCACGCGCTTTGTGGCGGTGCACAGTTTTTACGAATCAGTTTTCGAACGTGTGCCGATTTCGCTCGTGAATGAGAAATGGTTCTTGGAGAATATTTCTAATCAACCCAAGCGCTTGTATGAATTATGGAAGCGCGTGATGGATTTAGTTCTAGCGATTATTCTAGGCATAATTTCTCTGCCGTTTTATTTAATAATCTGGATTCTGGTCAAACTAGAAGATTCCGGACCCATCTTCTATCTTGACGAAAGAATTGGCCGCCGGGGCAAAGTAGTCGAAATTTCTAAATTTAGAAGCATGTCTACAGAATCAGAATTAGAGAAGAGGCATGTGACGATCATCGGCGGTTTCTTGCGTCGCACTAGACTGGACGAATTGCCGCAACTCTGGAGCGTGATCCGGGGCGAGCAGTCGCTGATTGGTCCGCGACCGGAGAGGCCGGATTATGTTGCCATTTATCGCGAGCAGATTCCGTATTACGATGCGCGGCACTTGATCGCGCCGGGTTTATCCGGCTGGGCGCAACTTTATCAAGTCAATCATCCGCACTTCCAGACAGATTTGTTAGCGACTAAAGAAAAACTTTCTTACGATCTTTATTATCTCAAGAATCGCGGCTGGTGGCTGGACGTCAAGATCGCACTCAAAACGATCAGAGCGCTAGCTTCGCGTTCGGGCATCTAAGTCGTGTCTGGCTTGCTTAATTCTGTTATTTCGCTATAATCGCCCTCAAGATATGTGGCAACGAAAACTAATCTCTCTCTTAATTATTCTAGTCGCCGGGGCGATTGGCTATTTCACTTACACTTATGGCACTTTTCGCCTTGGCTTGGACTTGCGCGGTGGCAGTCACTTGGTTTATGAGGCAGATACGGCGGCTCTACCAGCAGCTGATATTAGCGAGGCAATGTCATCTTTGCGCGAAGTCATTGAACGCCGAATCAATGCCTTTGGTGTGGCCGAGCCTTTGATTCAAGTTGAAGAAGCTGGTTTGGGCGCGGAGGCCAAACATCGCTTGATTGTGGAACTGCCAGGCGTGACTAATCTGGAAGAAGCAATCAAGCTCATCAATATCACGCCGCAATTGGAGTTCCGTGTTCTTGCGCCCGGCGCTGACTTGGCTATGCTCGCCAGTAGCACGGCCAGCACGAGCGATTTATTTGTGAGTTCCGGCTTGACCGGCCGCTATCTCAAGCACGCTAGTGTACAGTTCGATCAGCAGTCGATCAATCCCACGATTAGTGTGGAATTTAACGACGAAGGTTCAACCCTGTTTGCCAAAGTCACGCAAGAGAACGTGGGCAAACCGGTTGGGATTTTCCTCGACGGTGCCTTGATCTCCGCGCCGAGCGTCCGCGAGGCGATCACCAGTGGTCAGGCGCAGATTAGCGGACAGTTTACTGTCGATGAAGCTCGCTCACTAGCGCGCAATCTCAATCTTGGCGCTTTGCCAGTGCCAATCTCGCTAATCTCTACCGAGACGATTGGCCCCACACTTGGCGCCGAGGCTTTGGCGGCCGGCCTCCGAGCTGGCTTGCTGGGTCTCTCGGTCGTGGCGCTCTTTATGTTGCTCTGGTATCGCTTGCCCGGACTGGTTTCCGTCGTCTCGCTGGCGATCTATGCGGTCTTGATGTTGGCCGTGTTCAAACTCTTTGGCGTCACGCTTACGGCGGCCGGCATTGCTGGCTTTATCTTATCCGTGGGCATGGCACTAGACGCCAATGTGTTAATCTTTGAGCGGCTAAAGGAGGAGATCCGCGCTGGCAAAGATATCCACGAGGCAATCCGTGAGGGCTTTAGCCGAGCTTGGTTTGCGATCCGGGACTCCAATCTTTCCAGCATTATTTCGGCTATTGTTTTGTTCTGGTTTGGCACAGCACTCATCAAGGGCTTCGCGCTCACACTCTTGCTGGGTATTGTGGTGAGCATGTTCACGGCTATTACCGTGACGCGCACTCTTTTACTTTCTGTTGCGCCCAAGCACAAGAAGCCATTTACCAAATTCTTATTTAGTTCTGGCTTAAATATTAAATAAAAACTAATCTAACTTTAATTTATTCATATGTGGATCGTAAAATATCGCGTTATCTTTTTTATCCTCTCGCTCTTGCTGGTGATTGGCGCTGTGACGGTAATCGCCAAAGATCAGCTAAACTGGGGCATTGATTTTACCGGCGGTACGATTCTAGAAGTAGAGTATCCCACCGAGCGGCCAGCCGTGGAGTTGGTCCGGAGTGGTGTTGACGGGCTAGATCTAGGGCCGATCTCGGTTCAGTTGGCCGGCGAGCGTGGAGTGATCTTGCGCTTGAGAGCTTTATCTGAGGAGGAGCATCAGAAGCTTGTTTCGGCTCTGCCACAAGTTTCCGGTCAGTTACCAGTAGAGAAACGCTTCAGCGCTATTGGCCCAGCGATGGGCCGGGAACTGGCGCGCAAGGGCGTGCTGGCGATCATTGTCGTGGTGATCCTGATCGTGCTCTATCTCACCATGGTCTTCTGGGGTGTCTCGCGACCGGTGGCTTCTTGGAAGTATGGAATTGTGGCGGTAGTTAAGCTCGTCCATGACTTGGTGATTACCACGGGCATCTTTGTGGCGATTAGCGCGGCTTTTGGCGGCGCCGAGATCAATGCGCTCTTCTTGGCCGCTTTTCTTACTATCTTGGGTTTGTCGGTTAACGATGTGATTGCCGTCTTCGACCGTATCCGTGAGAATCTACGTCGCAAAGTTTATCCGCACTTTGAGGACACAGTCGGGCACAGTTTGACGGAAACCATGGGTCGCTCGCTCAATACCTCGCTGACTGTCATCTTTGTCTTGCTTTGTATTTATTTCTTTGGCGGCTCAACGACCAGTGAGTTTGCTCTGGCTCTGGTCATCGGCATGATCGTCGCTACTTATTCTTCTATTTTTATTGCCTCGCCACTCTTGGTGGTGTGGGAAAAGTGGGGGAGAAAGTAGCATTGCTAGTCAGTCCCTTTTCCGTTAAAATGTTTCCCATATGGAGCCTGACCAATTTCCGGAGGCTATTGCTATAGAAAAGAAAAGTTATTTTGGCGTTTTGTTGGTAATAATTCTGGCTCTTACTTTCACCGGCGTTGCCGGCGCGTTTTATTTTATGAATCGACCGGTTGTTTCTGATAGCATCTCCACACCGCCTCCAACGACTGGCTGTGACGACTTGACTGGTGAAAACAGAGACAGGTGTTTGATTGTTCTCGCGGGTAACTCTGGAGGAATCCCTGTTTGTAATAAGATTGTTGAGAGACAAAGAAATCGCAATTTTTGCAACTCGTTGGTGACTGACCCCAAGTTTAAGGAGTGTCGTGTGCTAACTGACTTTGGCAACATTCAGCGTTGCGTTAGTCACGGTATAGATAATAACCAAAGTTCTCCCACTTCTGATAGTTGTGAGATTCTGTCTGCCGGAAGGGATAACTGCTATGCATCCCTTGCTCCCAAGCTGAAAGATTACAGTCTTTGCGAAAGAGTAGTTCACAAAACCGACTCCTCTAATTATGAAAGTTGTCGCATGGGTGTAGCCGTTGCGTTGGGGGACGAGAACGGTTGCCAGAACCTCGGACAATACTACCGACACAAAGATGGCAGTCCAGATTATTTTTTCAAGTCAATTTGTTTAATTGGGATTGCGTCAGCCAAAAAAGATGCCAGAATATGTGATTTGGTGCCAGAAAACACGGATGATGACCCGGTACTTTCGCGTAACGCTTGTTTGGGTTCAGTCAAGGAGTGCATAAAGGACCCTAGACAGTTTGGCTGTACCAATAATCCGGAACACTATCCTGTTGGGCTAGAGATTTTGAAGACGACTCAGCCCTACCAGGCAACGACTGTTCCTCTTGTGCCGTTTTCTGGCAACCCGCACGCAGACCTTCGTTACAAGGATAAAACAGGGGTAAGATTCGAGCTACAAGTCGGGCGGCCACCACCGTTGGAGAGACATGAACTATTTGAGTTTATAAAGGAAAATGTGCCAGAGAATGAGATTATAACGACATCTATTTTTGACGGCAATTTAATCCGTGGGCTAGCTGGACACGAAGTTGTCGCCCACCTCCCTAGTCTAGAGATGACCTTTTCTGCAGACAAAACCATTGCCAAGGGTCTTCGCGGCGGAGACCTAGATCAGGAGGGATTGGATGGAGCCTTAGATCGTGTTTTTAACTTGAGTAAGGATGACACTGGAAACTTTAATCTGCAACTAACTCCAGGGGCGGTGGCCCAGGACCTGGGAAAAATTTACTCAACAGGTGATCCAAAGACTATTTACGATTTGATGGCTAAACACCACTCACGTTACATTGTTGTTCTGGGTAGCCACGAACAATCTAATTTTCCTGACGACACCGTTGTTGTCAACAGGATGTTCCGTGGCCAGGTCGTATCCTGTTTTTCTTTATTAAAGAACGTCACGGAAAGTAGAAAAGCGGGCAACAACACAACAATTGTTAGGCATCTTGGTAGTCTGTACGAAGTTGGCGACACCTGCATGGCATTGCCCACCTCCGCCGATCTATCGGGTAAGAAACCACTGTGGGAAGATGATTTTAACCAAGGGGCCGCTTCTTGGACATCCGCTTCTTCTTTTATGAAAGAGAAGCCCGATCTTTTGGCGAGAGTGGTATCAGAAAACAAGACTTGGGAGATGTCTTTTCCGGAATATCGCAGTGGCGTGGTCAGTTTGGACAAGAAAATGACGTTTCCTGTTGGTGCAAAATATATGACTTTCGATTTCTATTTCCAGAATCCATCGGGGAACGAAACATTTTTAGTCCGAATCGGTAACACCACAGTGTTTGACCAAAAAGCGAGTGACTGGAAATTTAGTCAATTACAGACGAGTCCAGTGATTGACATCAGCGCCTACGCCGGCAGTACTGGGGATTTGCATTTGAATTTTCAAGGGGATGGTGACGCTGAAGGAAACAGGGCGGGCGCAAAGCTTTATTTAGATAATGTAAGAATATACTAAGGTTAGTCTCGCTTGACTTCTGGCTAGCCTTGTTGATAATCTAGCACTGGGGGATTTGGTCATTTTATTTCAGAGGTTCTATTTTTTTGGAGGAAAATCAGGGATGCGGAAAAGAAGAAGGTCAACCAAAGAGTGCGCTTGGGCTAAGGGATTGAGACGTGGTCAGCTGATCCCGGGTGGTGATAGCAAACACAAGCGCTATCTGGGAGTCTGTGGTTCCAACTCTTGTGGCGCGCCGATCCCGGTCAAAAAACGGGACATCCACAGCCGTTTTAAGAGATGCAAAGAGTGTCGCGGTCCCACCGGGATTCGGATGGGTACAAGGCGGCGCTCACGGGTGGGCAACGGTCGAGGTGGTGGTAAGCCTGGCCGGTACAGACATTTGCGGGCGGCATAGGTATTTTCCCAAAAATAAGGAGTTCTAAGCCCAGCCGGTTCCCGGCTGGGCTTTCTTATCCCCATTTTTTCCCCAGAACCACTTCTCTTGACAGGCTTTCTCTCCCGAGTATACTTATCACCACTGACCTTTGACAACTGAAGATGCAACAGCCCGCCGAGAGGCGGGCAAGTAAGAAGTTTATTGGTTTTGTTTTGTTCCGTTTATTCTAAAACAAAAACCGCCGCAAGACGGTTTAATTAAGAGTTTGATCTTGGCTCAGGATGAACGCTGGCGACATGGATAAGGCATGCAAGTCGAGTGGGTTTAGACCCACGGCGAACGAGGTAGTAAC
>ERZ1292625.4481-Hain-H41-01um-R1-4481-length-10442-cov-9_pt1 | contig 10442 bp, 10 predicted proteins | sample MGYA00564400_ERZ1292625 | MGnify/ENA primary metagenome ERZ1292625 (study PRJEB36523, sample SAMEA6512639) | groundwater metagenome | collected 2019-01-08 | study: AquaDiva: Metagenomics assemblies of 32 groundwater samples
GTTAATTCCTTTAACTGCTGGCTAGTGTACGGTTTGGTTTTCCACACAAGAACTCCTATCTTTGTGCCGTTCTTCGTGCCATCGCCGTTTCCTTTTGTCCTTTTCTGCATCGTTTCTCCTCCGGAATGTTTTGAAAGGTAGGATTACGTGGATTCCTTTCTCACAGCCCGGTGGGTACCTGACTTCAAAGCCGTCTCATCAACCCCGCCGTAGGCTCGCTCCAACTCCCTGTCTGATCGAGGATAGTGGCGAACCGTCACAATGGGGCTCAAACGAATTACTTTTGCTTCTACAACACGCGCAAAACTAGATCCTTTATTCATCTTTCCTCCCTAAACTGAATTAAGAGCAAGGCTCTAAAGATAACATTAACAACTCCCTCCGTCAACCCCAGCCCGTTAAAGGTCGAGGGCTGGCACATGAATCGGAGATGAATACGATCCGTCTTTTTTATCGGTGGACACAAAGCTCTGGTTTTCCCTGCTATAAATCTTACTGTTTGAGGATTTTTGCTTTTGTCCGCCCGCTGGCGGATTTAAAAAATTAAGAGCCGGGACTCCTCCGTTTTGAACTTTTTTATAAATAAGCGGAGTTTCCAAAAAAAGCGCCCCGAAAAAGGCAGCCAAAAGAACCAAAACTGCTATTTTTTTGGGGAAATCATCCACCCGGTACTACAACTTCAATTTCTATAATACTCTTGAAGCCGTTTTACTAAAAACCGGCGACCACCGGTAGTTTTTAAATAATGCTCTCTCCTTTTGGTATCCATAATATTCGTACATCCTTCAAAATATATCAACCTGAAAGGCTTCCGATGCGCGGTTGACGAAACTTCTCCTTTCTGATGCGCCGACAATCTTTTCTTTAAATCATTAGTAAAACCAACGTATCTTTTGCCGTCTTTGATGCTTTCCAAAACATAAACGTAATAGAGGCGCATCATTGAAGTTGTAGTAACCGGGTCCATTAAATCACTATATTTATCAACCGGTTGGGAACAAAAATTATTTTTTTAATTTTTGACGAACCTAATAAACCGATAAATTGCTTTATTTTATCTAAATTTAATACGACCTCTTCGGCTTCTTTTTGCGAAATTCCTTTACTCACGGAAATTTTGTCTCTAACCTTGCCGTTTATCTGAACAACTAAATCAAATTCATCAAAATAAATTAATTTTGGATTGTAATCTGGCCATTTTTCTAAATGAATTGAGTTTTTGCCTTTTAATCCCCTCCACAATTCTTCGCTAAAATGCGGGACAAACGGCGACAATAAACTTACAAGCGTTAGATAATGTTTTTTATCAATGCTTGACTCTTTTTCCAGTTCATTTGCCAAAACCATCAAAGCGCTCACCGCGGTATTGAATTTGAAACCTTCAATATCTTCGGTAACTTTTTTTATTGTTTGGTTTATTAAAATCTCCAGTTTTTTATTTCGCGCCTCGCGTCCTGAGGACATTCGGCTGAGCTCAGTCGAAGCCCCCGCCGAAGGATTAATTCTGTCTCTCATCTTCCAAACTCTATCCAAAAATCTTTTCATTCCCCTCAATCCGTCCGTGCTCCAGGCGATGCTTTGGATAAACGGGCCCATAAACATTTCATAAAGCCGCAAAGTATCTGCTCCAAAATTTTTTATAATATCATCCGGGTTTATTACATTTTTCCAACGCTTGGACATTTTTCTGCCATCCTCGGCTAATATTAAGCCTTGATTCATTAATTTCTGAAACGGCTCCTTATTAAAAACCGCTTTAATATCGTATAAAAATTTGTACCAGAAACGCGCGTATAAAAGATGCCGGGTTGCGTGCTCAACTCCGCCAACATACAAATCGACTGGCAGCCATTTTTTTATTTCCTTCTTGTCCCACACATATTTCCCTCCGCGTTTCATCAGATACGCGATATAATACCAATTCGAACCAGCCCACTGAGGCATTGTGTTTGTTTCCCTGTGAGCATGGCCATTGCATTTCGGGCATTTGGTCATAACCCAATCTTTAATATTGGCCAGCGGTGATTCGCCTGTGCCGGACGGCTCGTAACGTTTAACTTCCGGCAATTTCACCGGCAAACTTTTTTCGGGAATTTGAATCCAGCCGGGATTCATTAATTCTCCTTTGGTAAATTCTCCTTTTTTATATTTCTTTTTATTAATTCTATCGGCGCATTTTTCACAGAAAACAAGCGGAAACGGCTCTCCCCAATATCGTTGCCGGGCAAAAACCCAATCGCGCATTTTATAATTTATTTTCTTGCCGCCCAATTTGTTTTTCTCAAGCCATTTTACCATCTCCTCTCGAGCTTTTTGGGAAGTTAAACCGGTAAATTTTTGAGAATCGACAACGTGTCCGTCATCAACATAAGCCTTATGAAGCACGGGGCATTTGGGTTCCGGATAATTTGGACAAATAACCATTCTTATCGGCAACTTATATTTTTTTGCGAATTCCCAGTCGCGCTCATCGTGCGCCGGAACCGCCATTACCGCGCCTGTGCCATATGATCCCAAAACGTAGTCCGCCACAAAAATCGGCACCTCTTCGTTATTAAATGGATTTCTAGCTTTTACGCCTTTTAATTCAACGCCAGTTTTATCTTTCGCTAAATCAGTCCGCGCTAAATCAGTTTTCTTTTGAGCTTGATTTACGTATTTTTGGACGCTGTCATAATTTTTAATATTTGATTTTAGATTTTTAACCAAAAGATGTTCTGGTGCGACAACCAAATAAGTGCACCCAAAAATAGTGTCCAGCCGAGTGGTAAAAACCTCAACTTCGCCTACTACGGACTTCGAACTACGGACTACAAACTTTATTATTGCGCCTTCTGATTTTCCTATCCAATTTCTTTGCTGATCAATAATGGGCTGAGGCCAGTCAAGAGATTTTAAATCATTTAATAATTTTTCCGCGTAAGCGGTCATTTTTAAAACCCACTGGCGAAGAGGTTTTTTCTCCACTTCGCTCCCGCACCGTTCGCATTTCCCGTCTTCCAAATCCTCCAACGCAAGCCCGGTTTTACAACTCGGACACCAGACAATCGGTTCGTGCGAACCATAAACCAATCCGCTTTCAAACATTTTCAAAAATATCCATTGCGTCCATTTATAATATTGGGGGTCGGTAGTGTTGATTTCTTTATTCCAATCATAAGTAAAACCGATTTTATTCATCTGCTCTTTAAACCTTTTTATATTTTTACTTACCGAGATTTTAGGATGAATTTTATTGGCCAAAGCGTAATTTTCCGCCGGAAGACCAAAAGCGTCCCAACCCATTGGATGCAAAACATCAAAACCGCGGCGCATTTTAAAACGCGCCACTACATCAGTGGCAATATACCCTCGCGGATGGCCGACGTGAAGGCCTTCGCCCGAAGGATAAGGAAACATATCGAGTACATAAAATTTTTTTCCTTTTCCGCGGCTTTTATAAATTTTTTCCTTTTCCCAAACTCTCTGCCATTTTCGCTCAATTTTTTGAGGGTTATACATCATTAAATTAACTAATAACTAATTAACAAATTAACAGTTTCTAACTGGTTTATATTATACGGAACTTTAATAATTGCTTCTTTGAAAACCCCGCCGGTTCCTTCTCGAATTTCTCCGATTTCTCCTATTTTCAAATCAAGCGGTACGCCCGGTCCGGAAGTGAAAACAGGATCGCCGACTTTAACTGGCTTTTCTATTAATGTTATTTTAGGCTCGTTTCCGCCTTTGAATAGTCCATTTATTTTATCGTTTCCGATTTTAACCGCCAATTGCCAATCGGGGTCGAAAATCGTCCGCACTGTCGAATAATTTTCAAAAACTTCGGTGACTTGGCCCAAAAAGATATCTTGACCTTGGGCAGCGGTCATAGAATTTTTGACGCCTTCACGAGAGCCTGCGTTTATGGTTAAAACATTTTTTATATTAAAAGGATAGTTGGAGAATATCCTTGAGGATAAAATTTTTGAAACTGCAACGGAAGCGGAAGGGATATTATTTTCGGAGCAAAAAATTTGGGATTTTTGAATTTGCGCTCTTAAAATTTCGTTTTCATTTTTTAAAGACTGTATTTCTTCAAAATTACTCCCGCCCAGCGATGCTAAAAAATTAAATCTTCCTGTAAATTTTCCTGGGATAAATTTTTTTTCAATAAAAAATCCGCTTGCAAATACCAAAACCGCCAAAAAAACAATTAAAAAGGCAAAAATCGCTTTTTTCATAAAACCGCAATAACTTATGAACTTATGTATTTATATCAAGGGGCTTCAGCGCAGTCACAAAAATATGATCGTATTCGTCTAAATTTTCCGCCGCCACTCCCGTGCCTCTAACAACGGCGGTGAGCGGATCATCAACAACAGTAACCGGCACCGCCACCTCTTTTGCTATTAATTGGTCCATACCTTTTAACAAACTTCCTCCGCCGCAAATATAAATTCCTCTTTTCAAAATATCTCCAACGAGTTCCGGGGGCGTTTGTTCTATAACTTCTTTAATATTATCCACGATAATGTGAAGCGATCTGTTTAAAGCGGCTCGTATTTGATTGTTTTTAACAATAACCTCAACCGGAAGGCCGCTTGAAACTCCCCTGCCGCGAATAGGCATTTCCAAACGTTCATTTAAAGGAATGGCCGAGCCGATTGTTTTTTTAAGCTCCTCCGCCGTTGGCTCGCCGATAATTAATTTAAATTCATCTCTTATAAATTTAACAATATCGTCGTTAAACTTGTCACCGGCGGTTTTCAAGCTTTTACTGATAACCGTTCCTCCCATTGATATAACCGCGATGTCTATGGTCCCGCCGCCTATATCCACAATCATTGTGGCCACCGCTTCTTTTATAGGAAGCCGGGCTCCCATGGCCGCTGCAACCGGTTCTTCGATAAGATAAGCCTTGGCTGCTCCCGCGCTAATAACAGCGTCTTCCACGGATTTTCTCTCAACTTCCGTTAAATTGGGGGGAATACCGATAACAGCCCTGAAATAATTAAATGCCCGTTCACCGTTTATCCGCTTAAAAAAATGGCGGAGCATTTCTTGAGTCATTTCAAAATCGGAAATCACGCCGTTAACAAGCGGTTTTATAATGCTGATATGGCTGGGAGTGCGGCCGAGCATTTTTCTGGCATCCTCGCCTATTGCCACAACTTGGCCGGTTTTATTATTAATCGCCGTGATAGACGGATCGTTTATAACAATCCCCTTACCCTTAACATAGACCAAAGAATTCGCAGTGCCTAAATCAATCCCAACATCTTTTACGAAATAGTTTGAAATCTCCTTGATTAGAAACATGGGCTATTTTGATAATTTAGTTATTAAGTCTTTTTTCGATACAAGCGATGTTATTTTACCATCTCGCCTTTTAATTTCTATTTTGCTTCCTGTCTTATCGCTTATAACTAGCCGGTACGGAATTCCCATTAAATCGGCCTCGGCAAATTTTTCACCCGGGGTTACATCAACTCTGTCATCAAACAATACTTCAACTTCTGAAATTTGCAAATCCTTATAAATTTTTTCCGCAAAATCCTTATTTTTTTTATCTTTCGACAAATTCAAAAGATGAGCTTTAAAAGGAGCCACTGCTTGGGGCCAAATTATTCCGTTTTTATCGTGATGGATTTCCACGATAGCTCCCATTAACCGATTAAGACCTATGCCATAACAGCCCATAATAACGTCTTTTTCCGCGCCGTTTTGATCGCGATATTTTAAATCAAACGGAATAGAATATTTTGTTTTGAGCTGAAAAATATTTCCAACCTCAACCGCTTTTTCTTCTTTTAAATTTTTACTTCCACATTGCGGACAAACGCCGGCCTGTTTACCCTGAGCCGTGTCGAAGGATTCGGAAATTATTTCCTTATTAACCGCAATTTTGCATTTCTCACACAAAAATATCGTATCCTCGCCCGCAGAAGATATTGTTTGGAATTCATGGGAATACTTTGAAAATGTGCCTCCGGAAGCGAAAGTAAAATAAGTTGAATTGCCAATTCCCGTTCTTTTAAACACGTTTTCATACGCTTTTTTGCCTTTTTTAAAATAAAACTGGTCGAGGTCTTCTTCGTCTTTATGAAAAGAGTAAAAATCTTTCATAAAGAACTCGCGACCCCTTAAAAGCCCTGATTTCACGCGCTTTTCATCTCTAAATTTGTTCTGAATCTGAAAAACATAGACGGGCAGATCTTTATACGAAAAAACAAATTTTTTTGTGAGCGGCACAACTATTTCCTCATGAGTCGCGCCAAGCGCGTAATCAATTTTTGAATAATGGCTCGTGAACCTGAATAAATTATCCAACCCTTCCCATCTTCCTGTTTTTTCCCAATTTTCTTTCGGCTGAAGAGAGGGCATCAAAATTTCCTGACCGCCGATAGCAATCATTTCTTCGCGGATAATGTTTTCAATTTTTTTAAAAACGCGAAGCCCTAACGGCAAAAAAGTGTAAACTCCGGCCATTACTTTATCAACAAATCCGGCTCGGATTAAAAGCTGGGCGTTTATTGAATCTTCGTCTTTAGGAATTTCTTTTCGAGTTTTAGTAAAAAGTTCTGATTGGCGCATGATATTAGTAGTGCGTAGTTTGTTGTTTTTATTAAACTCATACTACCTTAAGAATCGGATTTTTTCAATTAAAAAACCCAGAGTTGGGGTTTTTAATTATTGGTGCCGGTGAGAGGAATCGAACCTCTAACCTGAGCTTTATGAGGGCTCCGCTCCACCATTGAGCTACACCGGCATTTAATTTATTGGGCTTTCAAAGCATCAATAAGCCCTAAAATATAATAGCCTAATTTTGCACTATTTCTTACCCGAAACGCAAGTACTCCATAATAATTTTCGTAATTCTCATAAACTTTTTTTTGTTTAGTTTTTATGAAAATAGTTTTGCGAAACTGGCTCGCGGGCAGATTTAACAACGCAGCCCAAAATTTCAAAACTTTCATTTCCCGAGGCTTGTGAATTTCATTTATGTAAATACGTGGCATAAATTCCTCATCTTTAACGCCCATTATTTCTTTGAACCATTTAATCATAAAAAGAATTAATGCTGGGTCTGAGTTGGCAAAACTAAGTTTTCCACCCTTACTCCCCTCTCCCCAGTATAAGGCAATTCCGGATACTAATAACTCTCTTTTTGACAATTTTCCAATATCTTTTAAACTTTTTTCTTTAAAATAACTAATGCTTTCAAGTCTTTTTTGTCTGTTCATCTCAGCGCCAATCATTCTGCCCTTGTGTCCTGCAGCAATTGCCTTTTTCATCAATATATTTCTTTGCCTTTCGGTGAGCTTTAAATCACGGCACCAAACGCTTACGCTGCCTTTCGAAACATCTAATCGTTTTGCAATAGATTTGATACTCCGCCCCTTCCGCCTTAATTTTCTTGCTTCTAATCTTTTTTCGAACTTAGCCATATTAATATATATAATACAATATCTATATTTCAATTTCAAGATTAGTAAGTAAAAAATTAAGCACTAATTTAAGGTGCTTAATTTATTTAATGTTGCGGGGGTGGGAATTGAACCCACTGCCTCAAGGTTATGAGCCTCACGTGCAACCGTTACACTTCCCCGCGTCCTTATTATATTTATAATTTGATAAAAATCAATCTTTCGTCTTCACTAAAACTTGATCGCTATTGACGAAATTTTCCATACCGACTATTTTATTTAAATGTCCCGCGAAGAAAAAATAAAAAAATTAATAGAAATTGCCCAAAGTTGTTTGGGAATGCCGTACAAATACGGAGCGTATCTCAAAGAAAATAACGGCGAAAAACCGGCTGGTTTTGATTGTTCGTCGTTTGTCCAGTATATTTTTAAACAAGTTGGAGTTGACATGCCGCGTTCCTCAATAGAGCAAGCAGCTTCCCTTCTTGGCATAGAAGTTTCTCCGGACAAAATTGAGCCGGGCGATGTCCTATTTTTTGAAAGTACACAAGGCCATTATTGGCATGCGATTTTCCCGCCAGGAAAAAAAGTTTATATCGGCCACAACGTCATTTATGTAGGAAATGGAAATATAATCCACGCCGCCGACAATGCGGTTTTAAACCCGATTCTTCAAGGCGTAGTGGAACATAATATGAATATTTTACCAAAACCCGCTTACGACATAGTAATAATCAAAAGATTTATCTGAAAAATCTTGCTTTATAAGCCTTTTTCTGGTATTCTGCAAAAACCCGTTAAATACCGCGGGTTTTAATTTTTATGTTGCAGCAACAAGCTTCAAAAAACGAAATAGTGACGCAAAACACTGAACTATCCGGGCTAATCCCCAGATCGCCGGTGGTTGTAATAATGGGCCATGTCGACCACGGCAAAACCACCCTTTTAGATACAATCCGCAAAACCAATGTGGCGGCTCGGGAAGCGGGCGGAATCACCCAATCAACCGGCGCTTACGAGATCCTTCACAAAGTTCAGGATGATTTTGCGACTAAAACACGCAAAATCACTTTTATAGACACTCCTGGGCATGAAGCATTTTCAAATATGCGAAGCCGCGGCGCTACTGTCGCTGATTTAGCGATTTTAATCGTGGCGGCCGACGACGGAGTAAAACCGCAAACAAAAGAATCCATACAAACTCTCGAAGAAACAAAAACCCCATTTGTGGTCGCGATAAATAAAATAGACAAACCAAACGCCGATATTGAAAAAACAATAAACGATTTGATGCAAAATGGAGTTTATTTGGAAGGCCGCGGCGGAAATATCAGCTGGCAAAATATTTCAGCGAAATCCGGCCAAGGAATAGACGAGCTTTTGGATTTGGTTTTACTGGCGGCGGAAGTTGAAAATTTAACTTACTCCCCCGCTTCCGAATTCGCCGAGGGTATAATTTTAGAAGCAAAAAGAGACAACCAACGAGGAGTGACCGCAAGCGCTATTGTTAAAAACGGCGTTTTGAAAGCCGGAGATTATATAGCCACCAAAACAATGCGCGGGAAAATAAAGCTCCTGGAAAATTTTAAAGGAGAAAAAATTCAAGAGGCTTTACCTTCCAGTCCGGTTTTGATTTTGGGTTTTGACGATTTGCCGATTGTGGGAGAAATCTTTAAAGCCGGCCTGCTTGATATCGAAAAAATTAGATCTGACCAAAAGGTAGATTGTAAAAAAAATTGTTTGCTGATACCGGCCTCCGACAAAAAATCACTGAACATTATTATCAAAGCCGATGTTTTCGGATCATTGGAAGCCCTTTCCCAAATCATTAAAAATTTGCCCCAGGAAAATTTAGCCATTAACGTAGTTGATGAAAAAATCGGAGACATAAACGATAACGACATAAAACTTGCCGTTTCCACAAATTCTATCGTGGTCAGCTTTAAAACAAATATTTCTAAATCGGTTGAAAATATGGCTTCGCTAAACAACGTTAAAATTATTTCGTCTGAAATAATTTACGAATTGATAAAAGCAATAACCGACAGAATAGAAAAATTTTATACCTCTACAGTTATCGGAGAATTGGAAATATTGGCGGTTTTTAACGGACAGAAAAAAGAAGAACAAGTTATCGGAGGAAAAGTCTTAAACGGCAGCATTAAAAACCGAGTTCAAGTTAAAATATTAAGAGGCGACGTTTTAATAGGAACCGGAAAAATAACCAATCTTCAAAAAGCAAGGCAGGACGTTTCAGAGGTGAAAACAAACGAAGAATGCGGCATTATGCTGGACTCTGATATTTTAACGCAAAAAGGAGATGTTTTAAGAAATGAGATACCGCCAACAGAAACTAAGTAGCTTAATACAAGAAGAGCTCGGTAAAATAATCGCAAGAGAATTAGAATTCTCCGAGACTCTTTTAACAATCACCGAAGTCGCCGTTTCAGACGACTACTCTGTTGCGACACTCGGAGTAAGCGTTTTACCCTCTTCTAAATCCAAAGAGACTTTTAAAAAACTTATTGAAAGCCAAGGAATGTTGAGATACGAGCTCTCTAAAAAATTAAGAAATAAAAGCGCTCCAAAATTAAATTTTGAAATGGACCGCGGACCGGAAAACGCGGCTCGAATTGAAAAAATTTTAATAGACGATAAAATTATTAAATAGCGGCCACGTAGCCCCGCCTGCGCACAAGGCTTTGGCGGGCAGGCAAGTGGTAAAACAGCCCGGCAAAATTTATAATTTATTATTGGCCATGTGGTGAAGTAGCTAACACAGCGGTCTGCAAAACCGCTACGCGTGGGTGCAAGTCCCACCATGGCCTCCGATTATGATTATTAATTCTAAATTTATGCCCGGGTGGCGGAATTGGCAGACGCAGCAGACTTAAGATCTGCCGCCCAAAAGGCGTGCCGGTTCGACTCCGGCCCCGGGCACCACGTTGGAAAAGTCAAGGATTCAGATGTCGCCTCGCTTCGCTCGGCGACCAAATCGTACGGATTTTTCGGGGCAAAAAGAAATTCCCGATTCCG
>ERZ1292625.4482-Hain-H41-01um-R1-4482-length-10436-cov-5_pt1 | contig 10436 bp, 12 predicted proteins | sample MGYA00564400_ERZ1292625 | MGnify/ENA primary metagenome ERZ1292625 (study PRJEB36523, sample SAMEA6512639) | groundwater metagenome | collected 2019-01-08 | study: AquaDiva: Metagenomics assemblies of 32 groundwater samples
CTCTTCTCTAAGCCTTCGGCAATCATATAAGCCACGATCGCTGCATCAGCTTCTGGATTTGTTATCTCAATAATTTCAAGTTTGAAATCTTCTGGTTTAGGCAAACCTAATTTCTGCATTTTTTTCAAAATATCTTCTTTGATTTTTGTCGCACCTTCACCATTTCTGCCAATCAAAAGTCCTGGACGAGAAGTCTTGATAATAAAACGTGTAGCTTTCTGACTTCTTTCAATTTCAATAGTAGAAATATACATTCCGCGTAATTTCTTTTCCAAATATTCACGAATGAGCACATCCCCTTTTAAATAAGCGACATATTTTTTGGTATCAGCAAACCAACGAGATTTCCAATCTCTTAACATTATTAATCTATGTGCGTATGGGTGAACTATTTTTGACATATATAATATAATTACAAATTAACAATTACGGATTACGAATTTTTGTTTTCTTAATTTTTAATCGATCATTTTTAATTGAAGCTTTTTCTGCAAGAAGAAGCGTTATGTTGCTGGTTCTTTTGTTAATTCTATGCCCAGAACCCATGGCGGCTGGCATCATTCTTTTCATAGTAACACCTTTGTCTACGCGAAATTCTTTTATAAATAAATTCTCCATTGATATACCCATGTTTTTTGCATTGGCCACTGCACCTAAAAGCAATTTTTTTAGAGGTAAGCCCGCTCTCTTAGCTAAAAAATCAAGCTCGACAATAGCGCGAGATACATTTTTGCCTTTGACTAAACTCGCCACAATGCGAACTTTTCTAGGAGACTGTCTATAATTTTTTAAATATGCTTTCATATTGTTTTAATAATTATTTATAGTGAGCTTGTCGAACTATTCTTTCTTCTTGGCATCAGAAGCGGCAGCGGTGGCTCCTTTGGCTGCAGTTATTTCAGCTTCTTTCTTTTTTTGTTCGAGCTCTTTCTGCATTTTTCCTCCATGTTTAATAAATTTCCTAGTTGGAGAAAATTCGCCCAATCGGTGACCCACCATGTCTTCAGTGACAAGAACTTCAATATGAGTCTTACCATTGTAAACTCCAAAAATAAAACCAAGCATCTCAGGAGAAATGACACAAGCTCGATTCCAGGTCTTTATCATAGGAGTTTGAAGCGGATTTTTGCCAACTATCTTTTTGAGTAGTCTTTCGTCAACATTTAGTCCTTTTTTGATTGATCTTGTCATTCTTTTTTCTCTTTCGAGTAAATAAAAAGCTCGAATCGAGCTTGTTTTCATACTAGCAAATATAGGTAAAATGTCAAATAAAACGAGAAAGGGCCGGGTACAACGTGTGCACCCGGACCCCCTTGATCTCTGGCGTTATCTCGTTATACAAACGAGACCTTTCGGAGCTGCAGAGTATTGCTCCGTTGTCACTGTTAGACTCATTTCCCCGCCAGTATGGGATAATGAAGTCCATCCTCTTAGCGTGACCCGTCAGAGGAGGTCCCAAGGATTAAGGAGCTTGGTTCGTTTGCTCCTCGTGGTTTTTAGGCCACGAATCTATCACCTTCTCCCAAGGTAATAGGTCCACCTAGACTTGTTTCCAAGTTAAAGAGCTGGCATCTCTTCGTGGTTAAACCACGAACCCCTGAACAATCTCTTGCTCAACAGACTCCTCCCGAAGTCTGCCAGGGTTTCAAACGTTGTTCGAAAAAAGAATCCTTGGGAAGTCTATCATAAAAAAGGTCAAAAGTCAAGCAAAAAACCCTTCTTATAAGGGTTTTTTGCTTTTGTTTTATTATTTTATCTACTTATTTTTGCCAGTCTTTCGGCGAGCCTGCCCGCCAAAGCTTAAAGAAAATAGCAATTACTTGTTTTTACCAGTGCGTCGGCGGGATACGATAAATACATTTGAATATTTTTTAGGAGTTCTGGTTTTGCGTCCACCTGTCACCTTGCCCCACATAGTCTTGGGACGCTTGGTTCCACGGCCTTGTCTACCTTCTCCACCTCCATAAGGATGATCCACTGGGTTCATGGCTGTACCACGCACTGTAGGGCGAATACCCTTCCAGCGACTTCGTCCAGCTTTACCAAAATTTTGTAAATGATATTCTTCATTTGATACTGTACCCACGCATGCATAACATTCTTCATTTATTTTTCTAATTTCTGTCGAGGGCATTTTGATATTTGTATAACCATCAGCATTCGCAACTACCTGCGCAAAGATTCCTGCAGAACGGCCAATTTTTGCTCCACCGTAAGGTTTTATTTCAACATTATAAACAAATGTTCCAACTGGAATATTTTTTAACATAAGTCTATTGCCCGGCTTGAGCTCTGCTTTTGGAGAAACAATAAATGAATCACCTGCTTTCACAGACTTTGGTAAAACCACATATCTCTTTTCTCCATCTTGATAAACTGCAAGACCGATAAAGGCTGAACGATTTGGATCGTATTCTACAGATTTTATCTTGGCAGGAATATCTTTTTTGTTATACATAAAATCAACATCACGGTATAAGCGCTTGTGCCCACCACCTTTATGTCTCATGGTAATTCTGCCTTGACTATTTCTACCGACAGAACGTCTGAAACCATAAGTGAGAGACTTGGTAGGTGCAGTGCCAGTCAAAACACCTCTGTATGATACATTGGTCATCTCTCTGCGTGATTTACTTGTGGGTTTATATGATTTCATAGTTCAATTTGTTCACTATGACCCTGAGTTTACCGAAGGGTCATTTTTTATAATTATATAAATTCTATTTTGTCGCCCTTTTTTAAATAAACAAATGCTTTTTTACCTCCACCACGTGTACCAGGACGCCCACGATAATTTATAATCTTTTTTGGCACAGCCAGTATATTTACTTTTACTGGTTTTACTTTATATAAAGAAAAAATCGCTTTTTTAATTTCTGTTTTATTAGCTCCATCTGCAACATCAAAAGTATAGACATTTTGTAATGCAACATTAGATCCTTTTTCAGTAACCCTTGGATTTTTAATAATTTGATTTGACATATATTTAAATTATCCCCTCTTTGCTAAAAAGTCTACAGCTTCTTTTGGATTTTCTATTAAAAGATATTGGTAATTGAGAACATCACGTGGATTTAAGTTCTTAAGAAACATTATTTCCAATGATGGTATGTTTCGAAAACTCTTTTCTGTATTTTCACTACGTGCAAATAAAGCAGTTAAAACACGGGGCTTTTTAGAAGTGGCAATAGTCTTAGCTCCGCTAGCTTTTGCCAAATTCTTCATCACTTCTATCCCAGCTTTAGTATTCATTTTTGACATTGCTAAACTATCAACAAAAATAATTTCTCCATCTTTAAACTTTTTTGATAATACAGAGAAAAGTGCTTGGGCTCGCATTTTTTTTGAAATTTTTCTTTTATAATTCTTTTCGGCAAGTGGTCCATGAGTCACACCTCCACCTACCCAAATAGGACTTCGAGAAGATCCATGTCTCGCGCGTCCAGTACCTTTTTGTTTCCAAGGCTTTCTACCCCCACCACGCACCTCTCCACGATCTTTAGTATCAGCGGTGCCTGCTCTTTTATTTGAACGCATACTCTCTACAACCTGATGCACTAAATCAGCTCTCCAAAGAGCACCAAAAACTTTTTCTGGTAGAGCAATACTCCCTGCATCACCTCCTTTTTGATTGTATATTTTTGTTTCCATACCAATAAATTATTGACCGATGATTTCTATCAAGCTCCCACGTTTGCCAGTAATCGCACCTTTGACCAACATCATATTATTCTCTTGATCAACTAAAACAACTTTCAAATTTTTCTGAGTTATTCTGTCTCCACCCATTCTGCCCGCCATTCGCATACCTTTTGGCACATGTGTTCGAAGTCCTCCACCGATAGAGCCTGGCTCACGTTCAGAGTGTTTTTGTCCGTGAGTACGAGGTCCGCCATGAAAGCCATGTCTTTTCACAACACCTTGAAAACCTTTTCCCTTAGAAACACTTGTCACTCGAATTACATCTCCAGCGACAAATGCACTAACATCAACTACATCTCCTTCTTTAAGACTTGAAGTCTTATCACCCTTAAGTCTAAATTCTTTCAAAGTTCTAAATAGCCCACCCTTCATTGTTCCCTTGCGAGCTTTAGTTATTCTTGATTCTTTCTGAATACCGAAACCAACTTGCACAGCATCGTAACCATCTTTGTCTTTTTCAAAGACACGAGTGACCGTAATAGGACCAGCCGAGACAATAGTCACAGGAAAAACTTCTCCTTCAGGAGAGAAATACTCGGTCATATTTACTTTTGTACCAAGAATAAATTTCATAATTTTATTACATCATCTTTACATCAATTTCTACTCCAGAAGGAAGAGACAAATTAGTCAGAGCCTCGATGGTCTTTGCATTTGGATTTATAATATCAATCAATCTTTTATGCACTCTTATCTCAAATTGTTCTCGTGTATTTTTGTAGATAAAAGCTGAACGATTGACTGTATATTTTTTTATTTCCGTCGGAAGAGGAACAGGACCCACAATAACAGCATCATATCTCATAGCGGTGTCCATAATCTGTTTTACAGATGCATCTAAAATTTTGCTCTCGTAAGCACGAACTCGAATGCGGAGCACTACTTTTCCATCATCTTTTCCACCCGAACGTACGTTCGTACGGGCGATTTTCTCCTTTTTTGAAGGGACGGAAATTTTCCTTACCTTTGCCGTACCCATTGCTTTCGCTTTGGGTTTCTTTATTTTTGTATCTGTTGTTGCCATAATCAATTGTCAATTTGCAATTACGAATTTCAAATTATAATTCGTAATTCGTAATTCGTAATTCGTAATTCGTAATTCGTAATTCGTAATTCGTAATTTACCCTAATATCTTTGTAACCACTCCAGCGCCAACGGTCTTGCCTCCTTCACGAATTGCAAATTTTTGAGCTTCTTCAAGGGCTACTGGAGTAACTAATTTAACTGTAATTTTAACGGTATCTCCAGGCATAACCATTTCTACTCCCTCTGCCAATGTAACATCTCCAGTCACATCTGTAGTTCGGATATAGAATTGAGGTTTATAACCCTTGAAAAATGGCGTATGACGGCCACCTTCTTCTTTTTTCAAAACATATATTTCAGCAGTAAAATTATCATGGGGAGTAGTCGTGCCTGGTTTACAAAGTACTTGTCCACGGGTAATATCTTCTTTTTTGAGACCACGGAGAAGAATACCAGCGTTGTCGCCAGCCATACCTTCTTGAAGATTTTTGTTAAACATTTCAATACCAGTGACAGTAGACTTTTGAGTAGGTTTAATACCAACAATTTCGACATCTTCTCCAACTTTTACAACTCCTCTTTCGATTTTTCCTGTCACCACTGTGCCACGGCCTTCAATTGAGAATATGTCTTCTACTGGCATAAGGAAAGGTTTTGCTGTATCACGCACTGGAATTGGAATGTATGTATCAAGAGCATCTACAAGTTCGAGAACTTTCTTTGCCCAAGGATCATCAAGAGATTTTGCTTCAAGAGCTTTAAGAGCTGAACCACGAATAACCGGGGCACCAGCACCGTCAAAACCTTGTTTAGTCAAAAGTTCACGTATTTCCTCTTCAACTAAGTCAATCATATCTTTATCATCAACCATGTCGCACTTGTTTAAGAAAACAATAATTTTTGGAACACCAACTTGTTTAGCAAGCAAAACGTGTTCACGAGTCTGAGGCATAGCACCATCAGTCGCCGCAACTACAAGAACAGCACCATCCATTTGGGCTGCACCAGTAATCATGTTTTTGATGTAGTCAGCGTGTCCGGGAGCATCAATGTGCGCATAATGACGCGCATCTGTAGCATACTCATTGTGAGAAATGTTAATAGTAATTCCACGAGCTTTTTCTTCTGGAGCATTGTCAATCTGATCAACACCACGAAGACGAACCGTCTTTCCTGCCATGTTTAAAACATGCAAAATAGCCGCAGTTAAAGTGGTCTTACCGTGGTCAACGTGACCAATAGTACCAACATTTACGTGTGGCTTATCTCTCTTAAATTCTTCTGCCATAATATTTTTTGAGCTAATAAATAAAACTTAACGTACGAGAACCAGTCGCTAAGGCTTAATTACTAACTTGTCCGCCTCTGGAGGGCGATATATTAACTAATAATTAATTCTTAATGCTAAAAAACAATAAGAAAATCTTGTTGCTTCGTCGCTCGAAAATCATTTAAAACCAAGGTTTTCTACGATATTTCTCGCTAGAAGCAATAGAAAAACTGCAAAAGTGCAGTTATTTAGATGATAGCAGATTAAAAATCATTGTCAAACCCCCTTATATTTCCTAATTTCTTCACAAAGTTTTTGTGCTTCAGCTTTTGGATTTTCGGCGAAAATTATACCACCAGTAGAACTTACCAGAAGTCCGAGACCTTTGTTATTTAATCCATTTTTTAATACAGCTTCTAAATCCCCTCCTTGTGTGCCAATACCAGGAACTAGAAATGTCATATCCCCTGTAATTTCTCTAATCTTTTTCATCTCTTTTGGATATGTCGCCCCAACAACAAGCATACAATTATTATTTTTATTCCATTCTTTTGAAACTTTCTCAGCCACGATTTGCCAAATTGTTTTTCCGTCAGATTTTAAATCTTGAAATTCTGGTGCACCAGAGTTTGAAGTCCGACATAGAATTATTGAAACTTTATCTTTTCTTTCAAGAAATGGAGCTAAAGCTTCACTACCTAAATAAGGATGCAGAGTCACCGCATCGAAATCTAACCAATCAAAAATTGAAGTTACATAGCCTCTATTTGTATTTCCTATGTCCGCCCTTTTCGCATCAAGAATTGTAAAAATATCTGGATGATTTTTATTTAAATAATCTATCGTCATTTTAAGCTCTGTTATTCCTTTATCTCCTCGCTCCTCATAAAAAGCGCTGTTGGTTTTATAAGATGCTGTGTATTCATTTGTTTCTTCAATAATCCATTTACTAAATTCAAACTGTGGGAATTCCATCTGCTTGAACCTTGTTGGTATTTTCTCAAAATCTGGATCCAATCCAACACAAAGAAGTGAATTTATTTCTTTAGCTCTTTGATTATATTTTTCTATAGGGTTCATTTGTTTTTAGATTCCAGAAAATTTTTACCATGACCAACTTTCGTATTTATTGGAATATTATTTTTGCAAAGTGGGCATACACTCGCTTCGTAGGTATCTACAAAAAGTGTCAAAAGAAAATCAAAAGGCACACCGAGAGATTCTGAACTAACATCTTTATTTTTATTCACCATTGCACAAGTACCAATAATATTCCCCCCTGCACTCCTCACCGTATCGACTGTTTTCAATAGTGATTTTCCAAGTGTAACGATATCCTCCACAATTAAAACTCTTTTATTTTTAACAAAATTCTCATATCCCCGAGTAAAAATTTGTCCGCCATCAGCTGACTTCTCAGTATAAACTGCCAAGACTTCTAGTCCATATATTTCGCTCAAGTGGCTCGCAGTCCATTGTGCCAGAATTATTCCACCCAACGCGGGACCAACGACAACCTCAATATTTGCATTTTTATATTTTTCTGCAAAAAATTTACAAATTTGACTCGTTTCTTTCGTATGTAAATATAAAAAGTCTTTATTAACATAGGTATCAAAATGTAATCCAGAAGTACCGACGAAATGACTATCTGTCATTACAGCTCCAACTTCTTTTAGAATTTTTATTACATCCATATATTTATACTAATCCTCCTTCGCTAAAAAAGCTACGGACGGACAAGCTTTTTTTTAATCTCCTTCGCAAGGTAAGGATTCCACATTGCACCCGTAGCCGACATCACTATATCTGTGCCAGCTTCTCTATATTCTTCAAAATCTTTCACATTCATCACTCCACCGACACCGATAATTTGGAAATTATAATTATATTCTTCTCGTAGTTTCTTTAATCTCCTCACCATTTCAAGTCCAGCCCATTTTATTGATGCACCACAAACTCCACTTCTTTGCCTACCTTCTCCTGGCAATGCTTGCTCACCGTTTTCATCTACAATTTCTGCCGCAATGGTATTAATTACTGAAATACCTTGCACAACATTACCGATTTTTTTTACAAAATCTGCAAAAACATTTTTATCTTTAAAATATCCAATCTTTATGATCAGTGGAATTTCACCAATAACTTCTTTGATTGCTTTCGCCACCACCACCGAACGCTCGGTATCATAACAAAGTAAATCATTTGTACCCTCGTTCGGACAAGATAAATTTACTTCCATTACTTTCACCCCTGTATCTTTTAAAAGTTGCGCCGTCACACGATAATCATTAATATAATCTTCCACACTTTGACCTTCTTTCTTTGTCCCCTGAAAGGCTCCAACAACAATTTGCCCTGATTTTGCATATTTAATAACCTCGCCTAAATCTTTCTGCCAAGATTCTGGACTTAAAGATGGCACACCGAAAGAGTTAGTTATAGAAAGCGGTTCTTCATAACTTTTTTTAGCTACTAATTTGCCACTAGCTTTTTCTAAAGTTAAATCTCCATCAACTTCCACACTCAAAACATTCGGCCATGAATGGCAAGGATATTGTACACTACGGACTGTTTTATAAGTAACAATGTCGAAACCTTTGAGAAGCGCACCCTTTACAAAATTTCCATTTATAAGAGGTCCTGCTGGAATACCAAAAGGAGAATTTATTTTAAAACCAAGAAAATCATACTGTGGTTCAACTTGGACATCCGATGTCCAAGTGATTTGTCCATCGGCAAAAACGCCAAATGGCCCATATTTAAAATTGTCTTCGTAAGATTTCGCAGGGTCATAAAAAGGTGTGAGGAGCATTCTTTTATATTATCAAAAATCTTAGGGTATGTTAATCGGCACAATACTTTCCTTCTTTTTAAGACTTTTCGCAAACATGAAGTAAATAAACATACCGGCTACGACAATAAGAAGGTTGATATGTTCTAAAAGAACATTGCCAAAATAATAAAAAATTATCGTCCAAAAACTGTTCCAAGCCATTATTGAAATTAAAGAATAAATAAAAAATTTCTTAAAAGAAAAACGAAGTATCCCGCTCGCAGTCGCAGCAAGGGCTCCAAAATTCGGGTGAATATAGGCGGTAAACAATACTGACAATCCTTTGTCTTCAACTTTCTTTTGCATCTTATCAAGTGGACCTTTCAAACCTAATTTGAGAAATAGATGGTACCAACCATAACAACCAAGCATATAGTTAAAAAGGGCGGTTATAAAAAACCCTAAAATAACCAGAAAAAGCATGAGGAACACATTTAAATCAGAAGACTTAGCAAGTACTACTCCCAAAGCTACAACTACTGAACCCGGCAAGTACCAATTTATGAGCAAAAGTCCTTCTACCAAAGCACCCAATAATACTACCCAATATCCGTAGTTTTGATAAAATTCTGTCGTTTGTGCGATAATTTCTTCAGAAGAAGGTAAATCAAAAAGACGATATAAAAAAATAAAACAAAAATAGAAAAAGAAGACAACAACAGCGAGAGCTATGTATTGAAATATCCTCTTATTTTCTAGATGCGATAATAGTTTCGGCAACATTATTAGGAACTATATCATATCGAACGAATTCCATAGTAAAAGAAGCACGGCCTTCTGTCATTGAACGGAGGCCGGTCATATAACCAAACATTTCAGAAAGAGGCACGATGGCTCGGAGAACTTTATTCATCCCCCTATCTTCCATCCCTTCAATAATTCCACGCTTGGAAGACAAATTACCTGTGACATCTCCCATAAATTTTTCTGGAGTTACAACTTCTACTTTCATCATCGGCTCGAGTATTACAGGGTTGGCTCGGCGACATGCATCTTGAATAGCCATTGAAGCTGCAATTTTGAAAGCCATCTCATTGGAGTCAACTTCGTGATAACTTCCATCCCAAAGGTCGACAGAAACATTTACAATTTTAAATCCAGCCAAAACTCCACGATCCAAACCTTCTTTAAATCCTTTTTCACAAGGAGCAATGTATTCTTGTGGAATGACTCCTCCTTTAATAGAGTTCACAAATTCAAATCCCAGAGAACGCTTGGTATTCTTTGGTAAATCTTCTAATTCTTCTTTGTTGAGTGCCTGCATTGGCTTTACTTTTATCTTGACGTGACCATAGTTTCCTCGTCCACCAGACTGTTTTATGTATTTTCCTTCAGCTTCCGAATTGCCAGTAATTGTTTCTCGATATGCTACTTGTGGTTTGCCAACATTTGCTTCAACGGTAAACTCTCTTTTCATACGGTCAACAATAATTTCCAAATGAAGCTCTCCCATACCTGCGATAATAGTCTCACCTGTTTCTTGGTCAGTAGATACTTTGAAAGTTGGGTCTTCTTGGGCGAGACGACTGAGCGCCATACCCATTTTCTCTTGGTCAGCTTTTGTTTTCGGTTCGATACGAAGTGAGATAACTGGTTCTGGG
>ERZ1292625.4483-Hain-H41-01um-R1-4483-length-10436-cov-3_pt1 | contig 10436 bp, 9 predicted proteins | sample MGYA00564400_ERZ1292625 | MGnify/ENA primary metagenome ERZ1292625 (study PRJEB36523, sample SAMEA6512639) | groundwater metagenome | collected 2019-01-08 | study: AquaDiva: Metagenomics assemblies of 32 groundwater samples
TTATTGATTGAGCGAGAGCATTTCGAAGACTTACCGGCCCTCGGTAGAGGTGGTCATAATTTTCTGGACGATAACATTCGGCGTTTGGAGAGAGTGGTTTTCCTTGTGGGTCGCATGTGGTGGAGAATTCGGTTTGTACGTCAAAAAGCATGGTGTCTGGGGTGTACCCCTTTTCAAAAGCGGCCGCATAGACGAAGGGTTTAAAGGAAGACCCTGGTTGGCGATTGGCCAAGGCGATGTTGAAGTTTCCGTCAATGGTTTTGTCGAAATAGTCTCGAGAACCGACCATAAATAAAATTTCCCCGGTCTTCGGTTGTATCCCGACCGTCGCGGCGTTTGAAGCGTTAAATTTCTTTTGATTTTCTAAGGCGAAACGTTTCACAATCTCCTCTGATTTTTGTTGAAGATTGTAATCAAGGGAAGTGGTAATTTTTAATCCTCCGCTCGTCAAAATATTTTCCCCGTATTTTGAGGCGATGTATTCACGCACATAAAAAACAAAATGCGGAGCAAGAATTCCCCTTTCTCTGGGAGGAAGAAAAACCACCTTTTCTTTTACGGCCTCGTCATGTTCATTTTGTGGAATCATTTGAAGAGCGAGCATTTTATCAAGCACGGCATTTTTTCTTTTTTCCAAAGCCTCCCTATGGTTTCCATAGGGAGAATAGTAGGTGGGGGCCTTGGGAAGAGAGGCGATATACGCCGCTTCTCCAAGGGAAACGTCGGAAGCGCTTTTTCCAAAAAAAGACTGTGTCGCCTCTTCAACCCCGTACATACTCCCTCCATAAGGAGACTCGTTTAAATACACCTCAAGAATTTGCTCCTTGGAAAGAGCGCGTTCGAGTTTCACCGCGAGCACCCATTCCTTGAGTTTCCTCGAGATTCTTTTTTCGTTGGTGAGGAGAGAATTTTTTACTACCTGTTGAGTGATGGTTGATCCTCCTTGGCTAAATTCAAAATTTTTAAGATTCACGAGGGTTGCTCGGGTGAATGACTTTATGTTTATTCCGTTGTGGCTATAAAATTCAGAGTCCTCTGTGGCGACCGTCGCATTTTTTATATTTTTTGAAATTTTTTCCGAAGAAACCGCCGTTCGTTTGGTGGATCCTCCGAGGTCATAGAGGAGCACTTTCCCAGTGCGGTCGTAGATCTTTGCTGACTGCGTTACTACTCGATCATCAAAGGAGTTCAGGTCGGGGAGTCTCAAAGTTCCTGCCCAAAAGGCAAAAGCTCCAAGCAGGAGGAAAAAAGCGCTCAAAAGAAGAGGAAGAAGGGCTCTTCTTTTTCGGCCAAGAGGCTTCGGGGTTTTTGAAAGAGTTCTGGTGGAAAACATGGGGGTACCCGCGAATACTAACAGAGCCCTTCTCTAAAAAGAAGCCAGAAACAGAAAAAAAGAACTCCCCCAAAAGAGACCTCAAGAGACCCAAAAAGAAACATTGAGAAAGGAAAAATGCCATACTCTTCGCATCAGGCTGAGAGTACGGCATTTTTCCTTTAGATTTCTCCTACTCCTTCCTTTTCGAAGTCGAGAGGAGGCTCTTCATCTTCCTCCTCCTCTTCAGGATTTTCTACCTCTTCCTCCTCATCTATTTTGGCGTCTATCTCGTCCTCCAATATTTTGGAGGTGTTTAGGAGGAAATCTTCATCATTGAGGAGTTCCTCATTGGTGGTATCGTCGCTCATACGTATTTAAAATTTTTTTACGCCCCTATTTGTATCATATCCTTTTCTAGATGCAAGATGGGTCAGTCCAACCGCAATGGCGTCATACTCGTCATCTTCAGTAATCTTATGCGGGACGTCAATAAGACGCTCCACCATGCGCGAAATTTGCCCCTTTTCCCCTCGTCCGTAGCTCGAAACCGCCGATTTGATGGTCTGCGGAGCGTATTCGAAAACAAGAAGCCTTTTTTCCATGGCGAGATACAAAAGCGCTCCTCGAACTTCAGCCACATGCATGGCGGTTTTCGCGTTGTTTGAGAAAAAAAGCGTTTCCATCGCAAATTCCTCCGGAGAATATTTTTCAATGAGAAAGGCACATCGTTTCCCAAGGAAAAAAAGCCTTTCTTCAAAACACATCTCCCTTTTTGTTCGGAAACATTCAGAGTGCACCAAAAAAGGCTTTCGTTCTCTTTCTTCAAGAATAGCGAACCCCAACTTGTCGTACCCCGGGTCAACGGAAAGAATTCTCATGATTTATTTTCTTTTTCTTCAGGAGAAAATCCTTCCGGAGGCTCTGCGTTGGTAAAAACTTCGGAGACTTCTTCGTTTTCTTCCAAGGCTTCAATGAGGACAAAAAGCTTTTCCGCCTCTTCTCTTCCCAAAGGAAGGGGAGTTTTTGCTCGCCACTCTCCCTCTGTTTTTTCAAAAGCCCATACCGCCGAACCGATGGCTCCCAAAGAAGAATCGTTTTTTGAAAGAATGTGTTTCACTTCTGCCGAAGCCTTGTTTCGGTTTCCCGTGATGGTTTGGATAATAAGCGCCGCTCCTCCCGGGCCGTAGGCTTCATACACAATTTCTTCTACGTTCTCATGGTCTCTCCCCATGCCGTTTTTTATCGCTCGTTCGATGTTTTCTTTCGGCATGCTTTCTCCCTTTGCTTTTTCAATGATCGCTCGGAGGCTTGGGGAGTTCACGTCTCCCTTGGCCGTTTTTGATTCGAGAGCAATGATTTTTGAAAGGCGCCCAAATACTTTCGCTCGGGCTTCGTCTATAACCCCCTTTTTTCGTTTTATTTGGCTCCATTTGTTATGTCCTGACATGAAGGGAAGATTTTATACGAGCTTTGAGCGGTGAGGGTAATATAAATAAATTTCTGAAAGCTCTCCCGCTCGTAGCCTACAGCTTCAAGCTCTTCTGGCGGTTTTTGGGAGTTTCTTTTCCTATATGGAAAAATCCTCTTTCGGTGACCACGCGCCCTCGAGGAGTTCTCTCAATAAGACCAAGCTGAAGAAGGTACGGTTCATGAACGTCTTCAATGGTAGCCTGTTCTTCGGAGAGAGCCGCGGAAAGCGTATTGAGTCCTACGGGGCCTCCGGAAAATTTCTCTACCGCCACCTCAAGAAGACGTCGGTCAGAAGCATTGAGCCCCAATACGTCAATTCCTAAAAGCTCAAGCGCTTCGATGACCAATTCTTCGCTGAGGGGTTTCTCTCGTACTTGCGCTAAATCTCGGGAGCGTTTCAGCAAATAATTTGCCGTTCGTGGAGTGAAACGACTTCGGCGAGAAATTTCTCGGAGCGCTCCTTTTGAAGTAAGAACTCCTAAAATTCTTGCGGAACGATCAAGAATTTTTTCTATTTCTTCTTCCGAATAAAATTCAAGCCGAAAAATTCCTCCGGAAAATCGACTTCGAAGCGGCGCCGAAAGAAGGGCGACACGGGTGGTGGCGGCAACGAGGGTGAACGGAGGAAGTTCCAGTTGGATGGTGCGCGCTGAAGGCCCTTTGCCGATAATAATATCAAGGACCCCACTCTCCATGGCCGGGTAGAGGACTTCTTCAATGGTGCGGTTCAAACGATGAATCTCATCGATAAACAAAATATCGTTTGGAGAGAGGTTGGTGAGAATGGAAGCGAGATCTCCCACTTTCTCAATCGCGGGGCCGGAGGTGGTTTTCATCTGTCCTCCTATTTCTTTCGCAATCAAATGGGCCAAGGTGGTTTTCCCAAGCCCTGGAGGGCCGTAAAAAAGAAGGTGTTCTGGGGAGTGCCCCCGTTCTTTCGCGGCCCGAAGAAGTATTTTCAAATTCTCTTTGATCTGATTTTGCCCGATATATTCATCAAAACTTGCGGGACGCAACGTTGAGTCAAGGGAGAATTCCTCTTTTTGAGGCTTTTCCTTGCCTCGTTCTCGGTCTGTTGGGGAGTTCTTCGGCATACTTGACATTATTTTTTTTTGTGATAACTTTAAGGCCACAAGAGAGGAGAGGGTGGCTCTTCAGTATCGGTTGCCTATGTTGCTCTCTCCCCGTTCTTCCAAATACAAATAAAGGTTTTGGATTTTCTTCCAGACCATTCCTCTCTAAGGAATTGGGCTTCGCGGCTTACCTGGCTTCCTTTCGAGGTTGAGGCAGTGTTTTGTTTTATACAAAAAGGCTTCCCCATCCCTTAGAATCGCGCTTCACTTTCGGGAATTTCTCGAAAGTTTTCCTTAGAGAATAATGTTCTGGAATCCTCCCCGCCTCAATCTCAAGAATGCTTGAAAGCATACTTGAAGAAGCGCGAAGTGTTTCTTTTTCAAAAATACCCCACCCAATAAAATTTGAATACTAGAAGTGAGGAGTTTTTCGGGTTCTAATTTCTCGCTTCAATATCAATGACACGAGAGAGCTCTTCAAAAGAGGTTATTCCCGTGAGAGCCTTCACAAATCCATCTTGAAGCATCGTGAAAGTTCCCTGCGAGGCTTCTTCTTCGGCGATGTCGCGCTCGGAACTGCTCTTTGAAACAAGATCTGATATTTTTTCGTTCATAAACACTGCTTCAAAGATGCCGAGACGCCCCTTATACCCAAGCCCCGCGCACTCTTTGCATCCAACCGGAAGAAATTCTTTTTCTTTCTGAATATTTTTTGTTTTTTCGGCCACGCTCGCCAAAACTTCATCAACCCGTTTTTTTCTCTCCGGCAAAAGCGCGGTTTCTTTTTTGCAGGCAGGGCAAAGAATGCGGATGAGGCGTTGTGCCATTGAGGTATTAATAGCGGAGCCGATAATTTTTGGGTCCACCCCAAGATCAATGAGGCGAGGGAAAGCCCCCGCCGCCGAATTGGTGTGAAGGGTGGAGAAGACGAGGTGCCCCGTGAGAGCGGCGTTTATCGCAATTTTCGCCGTTTCTCCGTCACGAATTTCACCGACCATGATGACGTCCGGGTCTTGTCGAAGAACCGATCGGAGTCCTGAAGCAAAGTCGTATTCCTTATGGTCAACTTGAGTCTGAACGATTCCGGGCATGTGGTATTCAATGGGGTCTTCAATCGTAATAATTTTAATATCGGGTTTGTGCACTCGTTTGAGAAACGCGTAGAGGGTGGTGGTTTTTCCGCTTCCGGTGGGACCTGTCGTCAAAATCATTCCCGTTGGTTTTCCGATTTCGTGCGCGAGTTTATTAAACAAGTCTTCTTCAATACCGAGTTTTTCCATGGAAACGGCGATGGATTGCGGGTTTAACACTCGAAGCACCACCGATTCGCTGTACGCCCCAGGGAGAAGGGAAGTGCGGATTTCAATATCTCCTTCTTTGAGGCGGATGGAGAAACGCCCGTCCTGCGGAGCGTTTTTTATATTCAATTTCAAACGCGAGAGCAGTTTCAGTCGCGAGAGCAGAAGGACGAATGTTTCCAAATCAAAGGTCAAAATTTCGGTAAGCACTCCGTCGAGACGATAGCGCAGTCTCACATATCCTTCTTCCGGTTCAAGGTGAACATCGGAGGCGTGAAGAGCGAGCGCCCCGGCGAGAATAATTTCTAAAATACGCGAGATTCGGTAACTCTTCTTCATTGAAAGCGTTCCAGAAATAAGTTTTTTCACGTCTTCAAGGCTCTGGACTTCGTTCGTAAACTGCTCGATTTCTTCGCTTGAAATATCAAGCATTCCTGCCTTGACCTCGGAAGTGAAAGCGACGTCTTTGTATCGGGAGAGGGCGCGCTCAAGACCGACTGATGAAACAATAAAAATCTCTACGGCGTAGCCTTTTCCACGAAGTCCCTCAAGGACAAGCTCGGTCGCGTCCTTTTTTGGAGCGCGGACGGCAACTTTTAACTTTTTTCCCACAATATCAAAAACGGCCAACTCGGCTTTGTGCGCCTCTTCTTCGGGGATGAGGCGCAAAGCGTCTGTTGAAATGGCGACTCGGGAGAGATCGAGATATTCAACCCCGTATTTGTAAGAGAGAACTCGAGCCAAATCCTCCTCTTCTTGTTTGAGGAGGGTGTCGAGCTTCTTTTTTGATTTATCTTCGTCGAATTGAACGGTCATGAGGGAATAATGTGCCTTCCAATAGTATCTCTTTTTCTAAAATTTTCCCAATCGGACTTTATAAGGAGCCATTTTAGGGTATTGACAAATTGGTATATAGTATGCTATAATACACACACAGGTCTTTGAGTTTCCAAAGGAGGAAACAGAAATGAATACAATGAATTCGATGATTATGGGGGCCCGGATTGGTTTCTGGGTGGCTCTGATTCTGGTAATCCTCCCGCATCTGGGCGGGTGTGCTGGAATTCCCTCCCTCCCAGTGGAGTCTCGGTCGTGTTTCAACGGCGATTGTCGTACACGGCTGTACGACTTCGCCGGCTACACGCCCGCAAGTGTGCGGATCGTGAACACTTCTGGGGGGGCCGTGAAGGTCTACCAGAACTACGACAGAAACGCCGCGGAGGGAGTGGAGCTCCTCCCCGGATCGGAGGTCATAATCCCGGTCTATGATCTTCCGAAGGTGTTAACTTTTGTTCCCTTCGTGACCGGAGGGAATTCCTACGCCTCCTCATGCGAGTTTCGAGACACGAGGGACTTGGGTACGACCGTCGTCATTGACGACAGCGGATATGCCCGGTGTCGGCCGTAGGAACGAGTCCTCTTTAACGCGGAGTAAGTTGAAAAACTTACTCCGCGTTTTCTTTTTATATCTACGAGGTAGAATGCGGTCTATGAGGAAGACTCTCCACTCTCTTAAAGACACTCGTTTTTTCGTCAAAAGGATTTTGGCGAAACTCCCTACTAAAGGTACTCATGCGGAAATTCTTGCCCTTTCGGGAGAACTTGGCTCTGGGAAGACGGCCTTTACGAAGCTTCTGGCAAGAGAGCTTGGGATTATCGAGCGAGTGATAAGCCCCACTTTTATTCTTGAGCGGGATTATTCAATTAAAAAAAATAAGAAACAGCTCCGATTTACCCGCCTCGTGCATATTGACGCCTACCGATTCGACTCCGAAAAAGATTTAAAACCCCTTCGTCTTGAAAGTAAATTTAATGATCCTCACAATCTTGTTGTGATTGAATGGGCAGAGAAAATAAAAAAAGCACTTCTGAAAAATACTCGTTGGATCAAATTTTCTTTCATAGACGAAAATACACGACGAGTAGAATTTCAAAAGCTAAAAGCTAAAAGCTAAAAGTTTTTTCAAATATGGCACAAAAATTAAAAGAACAAAAAAAAGAAGAGGGGCGGAAGCGTCTCGTTCTTCTCGATACACACGCCATTTTGCATCGCGCCTATCATGCTCTTCCTGATTTTTCGACCGCGAAAGGAGAGCCCACGGGAGCGCTCTACGGCCTCTCTTCAATGCTCCTTCGAATTTTGAAAGACCTGAAGCCTGACTATATTGCCGCTTGTTACGATCTCCCCGGAGGAACTTTTCGTCACGAAGCCTATGATGGATACAAGGCGCAGAGAAAAAAGACGGACGACGATTTAGTCGTACAAATAGAGCGCTCTCGGGATATTTTTACCGCGTTCAATATTCCTATTTTTCAAAAAGAAGGATTTGAAGCAGATGATTTGTTAGGGACGCTTGCAGAAATAGCAAAAAAGAAGGGACTCGAAGTTATTATCGCCTCCGGAGATATGGACACACTTCAACTGGTGGATGGAGAGCAGGTAAAAGTGTATACGCTCAAAAAGGGAATTAACGACACGATTCTCTATGATGAAGAAAAGGTGAAAGAGCGTTTCGGGTTTCTTCCAAAATTTCTTCCCGACTACAAAGGGCTTCGAGGGGACCCTTCGGATAATATTATCGGCATTAAGGGAGTAGGAGAAAAAACGGCAAGCGACCTCATCCAGACTTTCGGCTCTTTGGAAAATATTTATACCGTGCTCAAAAAAGACCCAAAAAGCTTTGAAGCGCCTCCGTTTAAGAAAAGAATTCTCGAGCTTCTTCGAGAAGGAGAAGAGGAGGCCGAGTTTTCAAAAATGTTGGCGCTGATTCGCCGAGATGTTCCGGTGGAGTTCTCTCTTCCGAAAGAGCGCTGGGGAGAAGGCGTCGAGGAGAAAAAGCTTGAAGCTCTTTTTACCGAGCTTGAATTTCGCTCGCTTATCTCTCGGGCTCGAGAAGTATTTTCTAAAGCAGGTTCCCAAGGAACGTTTCTTTCGATGGATGACTCTTCAGGGGAGGAGAAAGAGCCTTCGGAGTTGGAAGAAAAGAAGTGGAGTGAGGGAGAAGAGAAGGAACTTTTGGTAGCACTTTCTATTCTTAACTCGACTCTTACGAAGCCGACCATTGATGACGCCTTTCGATTTGCCAAGACCAAAAATTTTGAAGAAGCTCGAAAGGTTATTTATGGAGAAATAGAAAAAAGAAATCTTAAGAGAGTTTTTGAAGAAATTGAAAAACCGATTATTTTGGTGCTTGAAGGAATGCGAAAAAAAGGCATCCAAATTGATACAAAGTTTCTTAAAGGACTCTCGGTGGAATATCACCAAAGACTCTCAAAAATAGAAAGAGAAATTTATTCTCTCGCAGGAGAAGAATTTAATATTAATTCTCCGAAACAGCTCTCGGTCATTATTTTCGATAAGCTCAAAATTTCTCTTAAAAATCACAAGAAGACCGGAGGAGGAGAGAAATCCACTAAGGAATCAGAGCTTTGGAAAATGAGTACTCTTCATCCCATTATTCCTCAGGTTCTTTTTCACCGCGAACTTCAAAAGCTTCTTTCGACCTACATTGATAGTTTGCCCCAAATGGTTGAAGGGGATGGCCGGGTTCACACGGAATTTCTTCAGATGGGGGCAACCACGGGGCGCATGGCTTCCATAAACCCCAATCTTCAAAATATTCCGATTAAGAGCGAAGATGGAAAACGTATCCGGAGTGCTTTCGTGGCTCCCGAAGGCTTCTCTCTCGTCGCTTTGGATTACGCCAAGATTGAATTGAAGCTTGCCGCTATTCTTTCGGATGATGAGAAATTGCTCGACATTTTTCGTCGAGGAGGGGACATTCACGCGGCAGTGGCGTCAGAAGTTTTTGGAGTACCCATTGAAATGGTGGACAAGGAGATGCGCCGAAGAGCAAAGGTGATTAATTTCGGCATTCTCTACGGAATGGGAGTGAACGCCCTTCGGGAAAATTTGGGGACGACTCGAGAGGAGGCGCAGAAATTTTATAACGAATATTTCGCAAGTTTCGGAACTTTGGCGAGCTATTTGAATCGGGTGAAGGCCGACGCTTCGCGGAAAGGTTATACCGAGACGCTTTTTGGACGACGACGGTATTTTGAGGGGATACAAAGCAAAATCCCCTACATTCGCGCTTCGGCCGAGCGCATGGCCATTAATGCGCCCATTCAGGGGACGAGCGCGGATATTATAAAAATTGCTATGGGGCGCATTCAGAACCTCATTGAAGAAGAGGAACTTTCAGAGAATATTTCACTTCTTCTTCAGGTACACGACGAATTGTTGTTTGAAATTAAAGAGGGGAAAGAAAAAGAGATTCTTCCCAAAATAAAAACGATTATGGAAAATGTCTTAACTCCCCAAGAGTCGAAGGGAGTTCGTCTTTCCGTTTCCGTTTCTCTTGGGAAAAATTGGGGGAGCCTTTCGTCTTGGGACCTAAACTATTCTAATAAATCGTCATTCAAAAAAGATGAAAAGAAAAAATAAATTATTCTCAAAGTTTTTATTGGAGAGGGAGAAGAGGCGTTGAAGATGTTTATGGCCGCGCGAGAGAAAGTCTCTGATGCGCACGAGGAGGTTCGAATTTCTTCCGAGAATTGGAATGAGGCCATCTTGGCCTATCTTTTGGAAGGGGAGGACTTGTTTGGAGAAAAGAAAATAATTTTTCTTGAGGGAATTTTGGAAGACGAGAATCTCAAAGATTTTTTCTTTTCTCGACTCCGCCTTGCGAGTGAGAGCGAGAATTATTTCTTTCTCCGCGAGAAAAAAGTTTTGGCTGATGATAAAAGAAAACTTTCTTCCTTTGGGGAGATATTTTCTTCGGGAGAGAGAGCGGTAAAAACAGAAGCGTTCAATGTGTTTACCTTGGGCGACCTTCTTCTTTCAAAAAAGAAAAAAGAAATGTGGATTGCCTATCGGGAAGCGCTTGAAGCAGGGGTAATGCCTGAAGGAATTTGCGGGGCTCTTTTTTGGCAGATGAAAACACTTCTTGTGGTATCGCGCGGAGGGGGGAATGATCTTGCTCCCTACGCGCTTATGAAAGCGAAGAAAGCCCTCCAAACTTTTCCTCCAGAGGAAGCAGAGGAAAAACTTCGAAACTTACTTTTTCTCTATCACGAAGCTCGGACAGGAAAGTTTCCCCTCGAAACTGCCCTTGAGAGATTTATTCTTTCTCTCTAATGCAAAGACAGAACGGTTTATTTTCTCTAAGCGACCTAATTTTTAAGGAGTGAAACGACTATAAAAATGGAAGTACTCTTGCGGTGCGACCTAATTTTTAAGGAGTGAAACGACTATAAAAATGGAAGTACTCTTGCGGT
>ERZ1292625.4487-Hain-H41-01um-R1-4487-length-10428-cov-10_pt1 | contig 10428 bp, 7 predicted proteins | sample MGYA00564400_ERZ1292625 | MGnify/ENA primary metagenome ERZ1292625 (study PRJEB36523, sample SAMEA6512639) | groundwater metagenome | collected 2019-01-08 | study: AquaDiva: Metagenomics assemblies of 32 groundwater samples
AACTAAGACTATATCTGGAAAACCTATGAAATACAAAAGAAGAAAATGGTTTGAAGTATTATTGGAAAATCTAAAAATTAAATATGAAATTTTGAATTCTAGAAATGAGATTTTTTATTCTTTTGAAAAGAATTAAATCTAATAAAATTTTAAACATTATATGTCACAATCAAAATCGGATCATTAGCACTATCAGAAGAATATACCTGCATTAATGTTCCGGGCAGACCTTCGCTGCTCCATTTAATACCGATTCCAAATACATTATCAGCTAATTGATTTTGCAAATGGGTATCTGCATTGGAACCTAAATCAATAGTCCCATTGAGTTGATTGCAGGCGGGGCTTACATAAGTCGTACCATTCCCTATGTCATTGTAAAGATTCTCATTAGATGCACTCCCTAAATTCTTATTCTCAATTTGGTTTATACTGCAACCAGAAGAACTGCCTATTGAATACAATGAAGTATTTAGTAGAGTATTCTCTATTGTAGCACTATCCTGAATAAATGAAGTATTAAATTGTATATAACCTCTATAAGTATTCGCGCTATCGGAAGCTCCTATAGAAATAGTTGTGCCAGAATTAGACCGTGAGTATGTGGGTGGAAATCCAGAATATTTATGTATATAGCCGTCTTCTGTTATGTTGCCTTTTGTTAGGTCGGTTTTTTTATTTAAACCCTTTACTATTATTATACGTGGTGCATGCGAGGGTTTACTTCCATAAAAATAAGTAATATTTTCGACTCCACTGACAATTTTTAAAATTTTACCAAGTAAACCATATGTATAATTAAACATGGAAATGCTTTGCCCGTTTAAAGTCCTTTTAGATGACAATAATCTATTTAAGTTATCATACATCATTGATTCCGTTATATTATTAATAGTATCATTTATAAGAATAAGATTACCAACTACATCATATTTATATTCAAAAATCTGTTTATTTCCGGTTGTAATTTTCTCAAGCCTAAATGTGCTAACATTATAAACAAAATCCGTATCAAGATTATTTATATAAGAAAGTTTAGTTGGCTCTCTTATGCTATTGTATTCTACATCATTTAATATATTAGTCATTCCCTCTATTAAGCCATTAAAACTATAATTGTAAATTATAATGTTGTTATCTGGTAATTTCTCTGATATTATTCTATCCAAAGTATCATAATTATATTCTTTTATAAGTGCTTTTCCGTCAATATTAAGAATTTCTTTAATCTTTCTTAATCTATTATCATAACTATAATTAATAATTGATGCTGATGTTATGATACTAGAAATTGTTCCATTTATCATCTTATCATATTTGTACTCTATCGTACCTTCTGAAGTGGTTTTTTTAACCAATCTATCTAATTCATCATATTCAAGAGAAACATTGATTCCTTTTGCATTTGTCTGATTAACTAAATTATTGTTTTTATCATAAACATAACTCCAATTTCCACTATCAATGTTTTCTTGAGAAATCTTTCTTCCAATACTGTCATAAATAAAGCGTGTAATTATTTTATTGGAATTATTTATTTGCAATAAATTATCAACAGTATTATATTCGTAATTTGTTATAAAATAATTATTACCTACATATTCTATAACTTTGACTATTCTATCATATGCATCAAGAGAATATATTTTCTTATTCGCTTTTTCATCTACATAAGTAATTTCTTCACGATTAAATGTGATATTTCTTTCCGTTCCATCCTGATTTTTTACTTTGGTAGTTCTAGATAAAACATCATATTTGTATCCAATAAAGTTTATTGATACATTTGGCTCAGAATAATTCTCTTTAGTTGTTACAAAATAAGGATTGTTCTGTTTGATTACTCTTTTATCCACATCATAATAAAAGTCTACCACACTCTGTTTTTGATTCTCTGCCTCACTTTTTATTTGAATAAGATTAGCCAGACCATCATAAAAATAATATGTGTCCAAGGTATTATTTGTATCGTTCTTTTCTCTTAATTTTATCAATACTGATTCCGGAGCAAAACCATCTAGATTGTAAATATATTCTTTAGTCGGATAGAGACTATTGTCATATGGCTGAATTTCTTTCTGGATTCTCCCAAAATTATCATAAGTATAATTTTTTATAAACCCATTCGAATCTGTTTCGGATAATAAATTGCCTGTGCCTAAATCATATAAATAATTGGTTATGTGTCCTTTTTGATTAATAATTCGATCAATAAAAGTATTTGTTAAATCTATCATGCCATAATTATATGTAATATTAAATCCTCTTGGATTTGTTTCTTTTATAAGATTTCCATGACTATCATAAGAATACTCTGAAGTAATATTGGAATTGTCTGTATTAAACCATTGCTCATCTCTTGTAATATCTCCTTTTATAGGAGAATCGCCATAATTTATATTATCGTATCTATAAAGAGTTTCTCTAATTTTTGTGAAATTATCAGACTTGTAAACTGTGTATTTTTTAGGTTTTTCAACAATCCACGCAGTTGTATTGTAGACATAATCTAAATATTCATATCTTTCATCACCCTGAGTGGAGTTATCGCCAAGATTGTTTATTACTTTTATGTTTCCATAATCATCATAGCCATATTCTGTTTCTGTGACAAAAGGAGCTTCATAAGAACCATCATATAATAATTCTATTTCTTTAATTATTTCAATAGTATAATATCCACCATTATTTTCAACATTAAACTTTCTTTCAGTACTATGATAAAGTTTTGAATTAGTATCATAAATATCTGTTTTATATTCCTGTCCCTTCAAAGAATCACTTTGGTTAAACATATGTGTTATTATACTAATATTCTGTATTATTTCATCTATTTTATTGAATCCTCTAAAGTCCCTATCTCCATAATCATATAGGCCATCTTTATATTGGTAATGTGTTGTAAAATTAATGTTTTGAGTATTATTCATCCCATTTTCTTTAAATAGAGTATTAACAATCCAAATATTAAATCCTATATCAGATATATCATCTTGTCCAGTATTGTCAAATTTTGTTGATTCAAGGTAATCTATACCATTAATTCCGCCAAGATTATTGGTTATATTTTTTAGTAAATATGCCTTTTTTGCTTTATTAATATATGTAATTGGTGTGCCTGAACCACCATCCATTAAATCTACTAATCCATCTCCATTAATATCAACAATTCTTACACCTTTATTGGTACCATAAGAAGAAACAAAATTTGCTCTTTCAGGCACATTCCAAGAGTTATCTAATGTCCAGCCACTACCATTATTAACCCATGTACTTTCATTACCAGCGTTACCCCGAAGAATATCAATTAGTCCATCTCCATTAATATCTGCTAGTCTTATTCCTTCATCAATTCCGGATAAATTAACAAAAAATACACCATTGGGTAAAGTCCAAGAAGAATCTATTATCCAATTTGTACCATTATTTAACCATGTTGTTCTATTATTATTTCCCTTTCCCTTAATTAAATCCGGTAAATTATCGCCATTAACATCTTCTATTCTTACACCCTCGTCCACTCCAGAAGGAAAAATAATAAATCTTGCCGCCGAAGGCACATTCCAAGAGTTATCTAATGTCCAGCCACTACCATTATTAACCCATGCACGATTCCAGTCATCTGTAGCAGATAAAATATCTACTCGCCCATCCTTATTAAAATCTACAAATCTGACTCCTCTCTCAAAAATACTTGAATCCCTATCAACTGGATGAGCATCTGAAGGAAGATTCCAAGTAGAATTAAGAACCCAACCTTTCATAGAATTTTGCCAACTTTTTCTCGTACCGCCATCTCCTCGTACTATATCTGTAAAACCATCGCCATTAAAATCAATAAATCTTAAGCCTGTATCTCTTTGCAAATTATCTACAATATAATCAGGTACGTTCCATGAGTCGTTTCTTACCCAGCCACTACCATTATTAACCCAGCTTTGATTAAGAGTAGGATTTAATCCATCTATCATAGTAATATCTTCTAACCCATCCCTATTAAAATCTAATAGTCTAACTCCATAATCCGTACCGGCTTGTTCAAAGATCAGATTAAGAGAAGGCAAAATAAATTTATTATCTTCCAACCAACCTTTAGTAACATTATAATACCTAAAGAAAGTTGAAGGAAGACTACTATTTCCATCATTACTAAAAAGAGTTATTGAAGAGATAGCAGAACGTCCATTCGAATCAAATAATGTATAATTCACAACATATTTTCTTACTAAATTTTCACTAGCATTTATTTGAATTTCCTTTAACCTTCTAGATTCTCTAACTTTATTTCCATCTTCGTAAACAAGCCATTTATCAGGCCTGTCAGAATTTTCATATATAAATTGAACAACTCTTTCTCTATCATTATTATATTCTATTTTATTCAAATAAACAGCACCAAAGTCATTCATATAAGGATTTTCTAAATAAGAATAGTAAACATTATTGTTATGTGTATCTGTAATTAAGTCTAAAGACCATTTTACTGTGAAGTTATATAAATTTGAAATCATTTCTGAATTATTATGATATCCTAATCTATATGATGTTCCGTCTTTATCTCTAACAACCCAATAAATACCTTTTGTATTATTTCCTCCAGAAACATTTTGAATATTCAAAAAAGATTCTATTTCAGTATGATATCTTTTATCAGAAGAATTATAAATTAAATTATAGGTTTGCCCATCTAGAATTAATCTGAACTTATCATCAGACGTCTGAGCAAAGGTATAATTAGTATCCCTAACAATATAATTATCACTAAACAACCAAGCAGTTCCAACTAATCCTGGACGATTAGATGTAAGATGACTATTATATGTTAATGAAAGACTTGGCGTCAAACTATTTGTTCCTGGAGGAACTTCTATTGGATAACTATAAATGCCTGCTCCAGGCCACAATGCCGTATCAAAACTTCCTTGAATCTTAATTCCAGGATTATCAGGAAGAATAGGATTATGCAAATAAGGTTTGTATACATCAGCAGCAGCAACAGAATTATCCAATGTCGCCAGTAAAATTACCATTGTTAATAGACTATAAATTATTTTAGTTTTCATGTTTTTTCTCCCTTCCACACATCGCTAATCTTATCAACTCTCTTTGCAACTTTCCCAGCTCCACTTACAGCTCTTCTAGCATCGTTAGCTTTGTCTATGGCTTTAACACCTTTTAATCCACTTTTATCAAAATCTAAATTTTGGGCTGAAATAACTGGTAAAATAGATAAGACTAGGAAAAATGCGATTATTAAATTTAAACATATCAATTTATTTTTCATCTACTAAAATAACTCCTTTTTCTATAAACAACATAAGCTAAAAAAGTATAAAACAAAATTATTAAGAAAACGATTATATAGGTGAATATAAAAACAAAATCAGTTGCTTCTGCAGGAAAAAATTCAGAAAGATTTCTCACAAAAAATGAACCCCAAACTATTCCTATAACTAAAACCGCCATAAGAATAATAAAATATTTCCATGAATTCTTTTTTCTTAATATAAATGATATAATAAGTAAAACAAAGGCAACCAAAATTATAGCATCAGCGATATAATTAAATATAGAAAGGTTGCTTCCAAATATATCCTGATTAATAGCAAAGCGTTCTAAATCAATTAATCTAAATGCATTGCGAATTGCCATTAAGCTCATCCAAATTACTATTAGGATTATTGACATCGGCATCTTTTTACTATTTTCTAGTTTATTATTTTTCATTTTGTCTCCAATTTATTTTCTTTGAAAAATTTAGTTTCATTGAGTATTTTCTTGCAACCATTACTAATCCTTACCCTAGTTTTTCTTTCTTTGAATTGACTTTTAATAATAAGATAAGAGGTTATCTCTTTTATTTTTTTAACTAATTCGTCATATAATCGAAAGTTAGAATACTCCTTAGTATCATGTAGGGTTTTGTGGTTCTCATTATCGAAACTAATTTTCCTAGGGAAATGCATGATTAAACCTCCCACTAATACTTTCTCTTTTAACCCCTCGACATCAATTCCTAAATAATCGCTTTCTTTCTTTTCCTCATAATAGATACTTAATGGTCTGACATTAATTATAGGTTCTGAAAATTCTAAAACTTTATATTTTGCACTAGGATAAGATTTTATATTTACTATATCTAAATTCTTTGTTAAGATAAAAAATAGAGGGCCTTGTATTTCCCAGCCAATTTCTCTTGAACTTATAAATTTAGTAAAATATCTTTTGTAATTATTAATAAATTCTTCCACATTTATTACTTTATTTCCATAATTCTCTCCTACTTTTATTTTCTTTTTTGGAATTATATTGGCATGTGTTCCAAGTAGAATCTCCCTCAATTCTTCAGGAGTTATAAAAAATGGAGTCGAGTACCATCCCTTTCCAGAGCCTAAGCCTCCCAAATAACCCATTTTATCCTAAACTCCCAACAAATTTTTGAATATCAAATGGCTTATCATACGGAACAAATTCTGTTTTTCCAACTTTAGATAAATCAGTAATAGCAGGGATTTCTCTGCTCACTTTCTCTCCAGAAGCCCTAGTTCTTCCAACATTAATAAATACATCCCTCCCATTTATATTTGCGTGAATATCTGGAAATCTATTTTTACCGTCAATTTTTATTGCTCTTTCTGGACCGCCACCACCAGAAATAACACTTCCACTTTCGAATTGTCTTTCAATTTCACTTCCAACTTTTCCCACCGTTTCTCTGTGTACGGAACCACCAAGCCGTCCTCCAGGATTTTTTACATTATTAATTTTACTTACTGAACCGCCCCTATCAACACTTCTCACCACATCGCTAATCTTATCAACTCCACTTGCTACTTTTCTTACATCATTGGCTCTATCAACAATCTTCGTAGCCTTAGCTCCCCCCTTAATAACCCTGCCTCCCCCACCAACAAAAGGAACAGCAAGACCTAAAATGTCTACTCCTAAAGAAACAGCATTCAACGTTGTGAAACCCTCTTTTTTAATATCGTATATATCCCATAATATAAAGAAAATATCTTCAACAAATTCCCCATTGGGATCAGTATATCTATATGGATTATTCCTAGCATAAGCATATTTATTCAAATCTTGCGGATTGTAAACATCTCCAACAACATTATCAGGCTGTATAAATTGTGCGATATCTGGATTGTAATATCTTGCTCCAGCATATAATAAACCTGATTCCTGGTCTTGTTCATAACCTGTAAAAGTATATCTCTCATCAGAATCATTAACAAGTTCACCAAATGGCTCATATTCAACATCTTCAATTTTATTTCCACCACTATTAGTTATTAGATCTGCGCTTCCTAAAAGATTTGGATGATAGTAAAATAAAGCGCCACTTACATCTTTCTTTCCAACTAATTTATCATAATAGTAATAATATGTTTCATTATAAACTCCAGAAGAATTTACAATCTGAACAAAATTATCAAAATAATAAGTTGTTGTATTCTGATTACCATTAAAAACAATAGTTTTAATTCTATTATCATTATGATCGTAGAAATATTGCGCTATTAATGTTCCGCTATTGGTAGTAATATTTACTAATTGATTAAGATTATTATAAGAATAATTTAAAACACTATCGCTGATTAAATTGCCATTATTATCATAAATCAATCCAAAAGCAGTTCCATTGCTTTTTTCTAACCAACAAGCATCATATTGACTGCTATAATTATATCCTGTTCTGCAATCAGAACTAGATGCAGCATCAGTTTTGCAAGAAATTGAATTTTGGCAATTTAAGTTATCAGGACAAGTATATGCTTCATTTGTTTGACAAACATTTGCCAAGCAAGTTCTTTCCGGCTGAAAAGTGTCTGTTGAACAACTTTGAGCGCTACATGCAACTCCGGTGCAGGCTTCATTATAAGTTATATTATAATTATTATTAGGACACAGAAAGCTAAGACCATCACATCTATCCTCATGCGCAGTTCCGCCACATCCAGAAGTTGTTGCGCTTGTGCAAATTTCATCATGAGCACTTCTACAGACATATCCATTTGATCTTATATTCCCATTAATATCACAACAAGGATCAGCTGGATTGCATTGTGGCCAATAGTTACATGTGTTATTAAAAGTATGATTTAAAATCGCATCATATTCATCAATCGAAAAATTTATTCTTTGACTATCAAAATTTACAAAATCAATTTCTTGCCCGAATTCATTAGGAGTACCTGTATTAGAAAAATCATTAAAATTATTACAAAACAAATTATTTTTCAATTCTGTAGCAAGCACCAAAACCAAATCTATTTGAGCATTATAGCAATCTATATCGCAACTTTCATTAAATTCATCACAAGCTTTTTGGTTAGGAGCACAATGAAGGTAGTTTGCATTAATAAAAGAATCTGCGCTATCAAAATTATCCCCTGGATCACTACAACTATCAACCCAAACAGCTCCAGCAGTCGCAGAAGCTACAAACTCGCTCTTTTCTCCGGTAGTATAATAATTCTGATTATCATACCATTTAGTTCTGTCTTCAATATCAATCCAATATAAAGCAATCCCAGAGTCAAAATTTGACGTAGAAGTAAAAAAGTCTATATCGCTGCTACTCACAAAATTGTTTGGAATCGTTTGACGAAATCTATAACATTTACTAGTATCGGTTGGTGTATAATTTCCTATCTGAAATTCTTTCCAGGCAGCGCCAGAAGAGCTAGGAATGTTTAAATCAGGAAGAAATTCCGAATCATTATAAATAGTAGTATATGCTCCTTCACACCCATCATAAAAATTACAAGTTACATAACAAGTGTCGCCATTACAACTAACATCTGTTTGCTGATAACCTTCTGGGCAATTATTTGGAACACAAGAACCAATTGACAGCGCATTACCAGAATTAATTAAAAAAATAATCGCAATTAATAATATCGCAATAAAAAAACTATATTTGTTGTAGGTCATTTTTATGTTCCTCTAATTTTAAGATGATTATATTTATTTTTTGGACCTTCTTTGTCTAATATATTCCCGTTTTCTTCAACTATAATTTTTACAGGATATAATGTTCTAACTCTTTTCCCATTTTCGCGATAATAAGTAATTTTATATGAGTAAATAACAAGATATTCGTCAATATTTTTGCTTTCATTATAATATAAAATTGCATTCTTGAATCTTAGACTATCCCCAAAATCATTTTCTTCAGAAATTGACCTAATAAAATCATCTACAGCATTACTAATTATCTCCGGAAGAGAATCTTTATCTTTATATATCTCTTTTATAACCATATCATTTCTAGAATCATTATCTATTTCAACATTCAGATTTACATAATCCTTTTCAATTTTTATATTTTCATTATTTAAATTTATAGATTCGGTTTCTTCTATTGCCCGAATACCAAATACGAAGAAAAATAAAATAACACAAATTAAAAAGAAAAATGAAGTACCGAATAGAATTCTATATTTCCTTCTTTCTCTTCTTTCCAGATACATCGTTTTTTGACTTATTTCCTCCCTCATATTAAACCCGCCATCATCTTGACATTTATCTCGCTCTTATTGCCAACATTATCAACATTCAAACTTTTATTAGCAGTAACATAATTTAAATCTCCTGCTGAATTATAATCAAAATAAACTTCGATTAAATCCTTTATAACAATAGAATTCTCGCTACTTTCAATGTCATTAAAAGTCAATCCCTGCAAGCCTTCCAAAGAAAACTTAATACTCTTTATATTTTGTTGAAATTCATTAGACAAATTGCTAAGCATTATTCCATACTTATACTTCCTACTTTTCTCAATATTATAATTAAAATTAATAGAAGGATAAATATTTTTTATCTCACCAATAGTATATTCGTTATTAAGATTATCAAATATAATCGGCTTTATCTTTATTTGTTTTCCCTGCCATGATAAAATAAAGGATTCAGAAAGCTCATTCCATTTTAAATCAACAACTTCTGTAAATGGATTATATGTACCATTATCCAAGATATTTACAGGACTTGAATAAATTTGTGCTTGGTATTTTTTTAAGATTGTTCCATTTTTATAATCTGTTTTTTTAATTAAATAAGTGTCGGAAATAGATGTTCTGTTTTCTAAAGAATTATAATAGGTTATTTCAGGTTCATCAATATATTGAGCTAATGAAAAAGAAATAAAAGATAAAGAGATTGAAATAATAACAATAAACGCAATGAATAAAAGATAACTTTTATTTTTCATATTGAACTCTTTATTTAATTAAAGAACTTATTAAATATATAAATCTTTAGTTTTATACCCATATAAGAATTAAATCAGAAAGACATTAGCGCCTGTTGAGATTAAAAATGCTGCAATAGCTAATATAAATGAGTGCTTGATTCCTGCCTTTATACTTCCTTCTGCAAGCTTGCCAATTGTCAAACCAGCTAAGAATCCTT
>ERZ1292625.4488-Hain-H41-01um-R1-4488-length-10427-cov-6_pt1 | contig 10427 bp, 9 predicted proteins | sample MGYA00564400_ERZ1292625 | MGnify/ENA primary metagenome ERZ1292625 (study PRJEB36523, sample SAMEA6512639) | groundwater metagenome | collected 2019-01-08 | study: AquaDiva: Metagenomics assemblies of 32 groundwater samples
CTCTAAGTTTGGCAGGAACATTCGAAATTCTTGTAGAAATATCAAATAAAGTATAAATTATTATGTAATATAATATTATATAATAATGTCATTAAATCGTTTACAACAAACCGTAGAAGATGCATCATTAATATTAAGATGTGAATCAATACGAGCAAATTCTTTTCAATCATATGGAGTTAATTCAAATGCAACACAATTAATAACCCAATCCACAACAATTACAACAACAGTAGATTGTGGACCAACTCCGTCTTCTACTGTTCTAATAACAACACAAGTAGCAACGGCATTTGCTCCGGGTTCATCAACACCATTTATTTTTAGAAATAATTTATTAAATAATAATTCAATAGTAAAAGTAACTTTAACAGATAGATTTTCAGGACAAAATGGAATTAATGGGATACCAAGAGCGGGAGTATTACAATTTAACGAACTTGAAGTTAATGAATGTTATATTGAAGTTTTAAATTGTGGAGCACAGCCAATTTCCGGAGCATTTAATATTCTTGTGGAAATATTCAATAGAATATAAATTTACTATAAATTTTTTTTCTATTAATATTATATAGAAAATGGCGAGAATAAGAATATTAACAGATGAGGAAAGAAAAGAAAGAAAAAAACAATATAACAATTTACCAGAACAACGAGAAAGAAGAAAAGAAAATGCTAAAAAATATTATTATAAAAATAAGCAAGCAAAAGAAGACAATTAATATATATATAATATAATATTATTATATATATGAACATAGGCAATTAAAAAAGAGTAAAACTATAAAAGAAATAAATAATTAGAAAAAATATTATTTTGTATTAATATTATATATTATGTCACTAAAAGATAGAGTTATGTCTATTCTAGAAAAAGCAGCAAAAAGAAGTACATCGAGTCTATTTGGTGGTACAAAGTCAAATTGGTCGGAATGCATTAAAAAACATGGTAATATAAAAGAAGCACAAAGATATTATGATAAGGAAACAAAAAAATGCAATAAAAAACCAAAATATGTTGAAACAGAATGGAATAAATGCGTAAAAAGATATAAAGGTACAAAAAACGCATCTAAATATTATAAAGATGGAATATGTCATGATACTATACAAAAAGTAGAAAAAATAGCTGAAGCAGCTGCGAATAACCCAACTCATCAAAATGTAGTGGCGTTAGTTAATAATGTATTACAAACTCCGGAAGTATTAGCATCTCCTGTTGTTATGGAAGTAGTAAATGCATTACCAGATGAAATAAAAGAAGCAATAAAAGAAGAACTTTCGGTTGATAATTCACAGACAGAACGACAAAATATTCAAGAAGTATTAAATAATGCGATTACCCAATCTCTAAAAGAAGAAGAAGAAGAAAATCCAATGTTTGAAACTGAAGAAATGTCACTTAGAGAACAACAAATATTACAAAAATATAAAATGAAATTAAAAGATGTTATACAATATATACCAATAAAAGATGTAACCAAAAAAGATATAATAAAACAAGTACTAGAACTAGTTGACGAGGTAACAGGAGCAGGAAGGGGAGGTTGTTCAGATTGTAATGACAATTATCGTCATCCGTACGATAATCACGCTATTGATGATGATAATGTTGATGAAGATTATATTGATGCAAATGGAAGATTAAGTGGACATGAAGATAAGAATGGTAATTTTATTCTCGACCAATATATTGACAGAAATAGAAAAAGATATATGGGAAAAGATATTATGAAATTTATACCAAAACAATATCACGATAATCTTGAACAAATTGATAATATTTTTGAAAAAATGAATAATTATAAGGCAGGATGTGCAGATTGTAATGGAACTTGTGGAGGAGGAGATGAAGGTTATGAAGGAGGATACGGAGTAAAAGGTATGAAATCAAAATGGACTAAATGCGTTAAAAAATATGGAAGTATGAAGAAAGCATCTAAAAGTTATGATAAAACAACTAAAAAATGTAAAAAACCATTAACAGAATGGAATAAATGCGTAAAAAAATATGGAATGAAAGATGCATCTAAATATTATGATAAAAAAACACAAACATGTAAAAAAAAAAGAACATAATAAATGAAAGTAACAAGAGAACAAAGTCAAAAATAGGAGGTAATCCAACAGGAAAAGAATATTTTATGGCCACAAGTTCCAGTTATCAAAAACAAGCATATAGAAATATATATGATTATAATAATATATATGATGGTAAAACAATGGATGTTTTTTTAAATGATATAAAAAAGGAAATACTTATAGGTATAAGAGGAACTGCGTCTTTAAAGGATGTGATAACAGATTTAAATTTTATTACTAATACTTTATCTTCAACAAGTAGGTATATTATGGATAAAAATAAATTAGAGGAGATAATAAAAATATATAATCCAAATGAATATTCATATTTTATTACGGGTCATAGTTTGGGTGGTGGTTTATCAGCACAATTCATGAGAGATTTTCCATTCATAAAAGAATCAATTGTATACAATAGTGCAACCCAGCCAATTGATATATTAAATCAAAATCCAAATATAACATATTTTTATGTGGATAAAGACCCATTATATTCATTAAGTGGTCATTTTATTAAAAACAAAGAGGTTATTCCATATAAATCAGGATTAAATGGAAAGATGGGCTTAATTACTCCAACTTTTTTACAGGCTCATAAACTTAATCAATTTGATAGATTATACGAATAAATATATGTATATTTTTTAAATCAATATGTTTTGTAAATTTTACAACTATTTTATTATTTTTTATGTAATATAATATTATATAAAAATGTCGAAATGCTCATTTAGTTATAGTGATGGTGATGCAATAGGATTTATTAAAAAAAGATCGAAAGTTATTTATGTAAATAGAGATGGCAAAAAAGAAGAAACATTTGATGGTGAAGTATTAGAAAACATTATTTCTAATTATATACAAAATATGAATGTAAGAATAAATTTTAAACAAATAGAAGAATTAAAAAAATCATTACTAAATCAAGAAGAACCAGAAAATGAAATATTAAGAAAATTATATAAAATAGCAAATTTAAAAATAAATGATAAAAAAGAAAGAGAAATTATGATAAAAGACGCAGATATTGAACCAATTATCAATCCAAATGTAGAACGTCAAGTCTTTTATGTTTCAGGAATGTCTGGTTCTGGAAAAAGTACATATGTAAATAAAATAATTAATTCTTATACAAAATTTTTCAAAAATAATAAAGTATATTTATTTTCAAATAAAGAAGAAGATGAATCATATACAAATAAAAATATTATTCGTGTTAAATTAGATGAAGAATTAATACATGAACCAATAGAACTTGATGAAATAAAAAATTCTATGGTTATTTTTGATGATATTGAAGGAGTGCCAAATAAAAAGATTATGAATGAATTAGATAGATTAAGAGATGTTATTCTGCAACAGGGAAGAAGCTATAAAGTTTATTTTTGTTATGTTTCACACTTAGCAAATAATTATAAACAAACTAGAACAATTTTAAATGAATGTCACAGTATAACTATATTTCCAGCAATGACAACAACATATTCACTTAAATATTTATTAGAAAAATATTTTGGTTTTGGAAAAGATGATATAAAAAAATTGTTAAGTTTAGAATCAAGATGGATTACAATATTTAAATTACCTTGCTTATTTGTTTTACATGAAAATGGATGTTATTTTTTGAATTAATATGTTTATTTATTATATATATTAATGGATTATTCATTAAGTGGTCAAGATATTTTTAAATTATTAGGTAATAAAGTAGATATATATTCGTACAAAGATATATATAATTTTAGAAATATTGATGAATTATTGGGAAAATTTCGAAAAGTTGTTATATTATACTTAAATAGTTTAAATTATGGACATTGGACATGTTTATATGAATTTAATAATACAATATTTTTTTTTGATTCATATGGTGCAATTCCAGACACTCAGCAACAATATATAAAAAAAGATATTAATGAATACAATAAACAAGATTTAAAATATTTATTAGATTTACTATATTCAAGTGGAAAAAATATTGAGTATAATCAATATAAATTACAGCAATTTAAAAAGGGAATAAATACGTGTGGAAGATGGTGTGTAGTAAGATTATTATATCCTGAAATTTCAGTTGATAAATTTGCTCATTATTTTTTAAATCAACATATTATGACTCCTGATGAATTAGTTGTAAAATTAACTTAATAATAAATTTAAATTATAATATTATATTATATTATGTCTTTAATTCAAAAAAAAATTAACTCATCCGAACACAGATATATAAATGTTAGAATGGATAATATTTATTCTGGTAAAGAAGCTCCTAAAAGAGCAACAATAACACAAAAATATAGTGCACTATTAGATAAACAATCTGATTATGAAATGGCGGTTACATTTTGGAATTTAAAAGGAGAATTGCCCATATTTTTTTGTCCTATAAAAGAAGGATATTTACAAAGTGATATTAATTTAACAAATTTTAAAGTATCTTTTAGCTATTTAGGAAATTATTATACAGACACTGTAATGTATCAATCATTTGTTACTTATTATGGCCTGTCAATACCTCCACCAAAAGCACCATCACAAAATGGAGGAATACAGGACTTACAAACTAATGCATACTACGCAGTATACGCTTATAATGATTTTTTAGATATGGTAAATATTGCAATCTTTAATGCTTTTACTGCTTTTAAATTAGCAAATCCTATGGCTCCTAATATGGAAGTTCCGCAATTTGTGTTTAATCCAGCAACAAAATTAATAAGCCTTATATGTGAATATTCATTTTCACAAGCGGGGACAGCTTTTTTTCATATGAATGATTTACTACTAAATTATTTTGCGGGTTTTCAAGTTTATTTTAATGGATACGACCAGCCTAATTCTAATGATTATACATTTATTATCAGACAAGGTGCATATAATAATAATGCATATGCTATTCCGGGCGATATTTTACCAGTATATCCTTCGCCTCCTGATTATTTAAAAATAACACAAGATTATAATGCGCTATATCTATGGTCTAACATAAGAAGCATTATTTTCACGTCAAACACGATTTTATCAAGAGATGAGGTAATGCCTCCAATATTAAATCCAAATGCAGTTGTTTTTCAAAATCTTAATCAATTCAATCCAACATCTACAAATATTATAAGTTATTATGATTTAATTGAAGGAGCAGACAGTACAGCCACTGCACGACAATTTATTTATTATAATCCTCAAATATATAAATGGATTGATTTGATGGGCGAATTACCATTACAAACTATTCAAATAACTGCATTTTTACAAACAACAAATGGGCAGTTATTACCATTATTTATTCCAGCAAATCAATGTATAGACATAAAATTGTTATTTCGAAAAAAAATTGTATAAATAATTTATGATTAAATATAAAAATTATAAATTTAAAAATATACATATATAATATATACTATGTCAACTACTAATTCAGTAAAAAGTCTAAAACTCCAAAATGTTTTAGACCCTCGTCTTGAATGCATGTCCTATGCTCAGAATAAGTTATATTGGACAGTTTTTAAAGGAACTGAAAGTTCAAATTGGGTTCATCAACAGTGTAATGCGTATTCTTCTGCCGGTATTAACTGGAATTTTAACACACAAGGAACCAACATCATCATAGACAGAAGATTATATGCACAAGTTCAATTTAAATTGACTTTTACGGGAACTGCTCCAATTGGTCAACCACTTATTAATTCAAATTTTGATGCTCCTCGAGCTTATTGTTTGGCTTCTGTTACAAATTCTCTTAAAGTTACAATTAATGGAGGTTCTGTTGAAGTTCCATATAATGATGCATTACAGGCACTTTTAAGATATAATAATGAATACGAAGATAGTAATTTTGATTTATCTACAACACCGAACTTTTTAGATAACTATCAAAATTATGCAGATGGTGTAAATTCAGGTATGAATCCTCTTGCAAATTATCAAAATTCTCAATATAAAGTTGGAAGGGGAGCCTTTACGGTTGACAGTCTTTTAAATCCTCTTTCAGTTGATGGTGTAACACCTATTACTGCGGTGCTTTTATTTACTGTTGTTGAGCCTCTTCTTATTTCACCGCTCCTTTATAAGTCTCAAGATTTGGGTGCTGGCTTAATCGGCGTAAATAATATGGCAGTTCTTTATTCATTTAATGCAGGTCAATTAAATAGAATATGGTCACATGCAAGCGGAAATGGTGTTGTTTTTACTAATGTGTTAGCCGAAATGGGCGCGGGTGCAACTTCACCACCAACTCTTTTAGTTAATTATTTAAATCCCCCTCTTCTAGATATTGGGTCAATTCCAAATGAAGCAGTATATGAATATTATAAAACAGAAACATATACAAATGATTTAAATGTTTCTCTAAATGCAGGCGAATCGAGAACATTTACAAATAATGCCATTCAATTATCTACTGTTCCTAAAGCAATTTATGTGTATGCTACGCTTCCTCAATCACAAAGAACCTATGAAACCACTGATACATTCTTTAGAATTAATAGCTTAAGTTTACAATATCTTAACGTCGCAGGTCAATTTTCTAGTATGAACGAATATGATATATATCAAATGTGTCTTAAGAATGGACTAAAAATGAATTGGAATGAATTCCACGGTGAAACACCAAATTTAACAACTGGTGTAAATGTACCACTTGCAGGTGCAGTATTAAAGATTAATGTTGAAGATTTAAGCATACCAAGCAATCTTGCGAGCGGTGTAAATGAAAATTCACAACTTATATTTAATCTTAATGTTCGAAATGTTTCAACCGTCCCAAAAGCTGTTTCTATCACTACCGTTATTGTTTATGATGGTATGTGTACCGTGGCCGGTGGTCAAATGATTACGCAATTAGGCGTTATATCCCAATCTGATGTTATGGATGTTAGAACAAATGGAGAGTGGATACCATATAAATCTGCTATGCAAATGTATGGCGGTTCATTCTGGGATAAATTAAAATCATTTGGTAAAAGCGTATGGAGTGGCGTAAAAGCTGTTGCACCCTTCGTTTCACCAATTGTAAAGGCTGTATTTCCCGAAACTAGACCTATATTAAGCGCGGTTGGATTAGGCAAACATAAAAAGGGTGGAGAACTGTCAATGGCTGGAGCTTTAGCCGGTGGAAAACGTTTAAGTCGTTCACAAATGCGTGAAATGATGGATGAATAATTATTTAATAAAATTAATTTAATTTAGTTAATTTTATAATTTAATAGTATGTGTATTATTTCTTTTTATTGTTTCTTTACTTAGTTCTTGTTTTAATCTTGATATAATTGTATATGTACTTCTACTATTTAAATATTCTAATGATGTATCTGGAATATAAAATGAATTAAATTCTTGGCCTTGCGCTTTAAATAATGTTATTGAGTAACCAAATTCAAAATTCTTTTTAAGTTCATCTTGTGTTATTTTATCTCCTGTATCTAATGTTATCAAATCATCTTCTATTTTTTCTATTGTAAAATCAAAATTATTATAAATATTTTTATTCCTTAAGTCATTTGAATTACAAATAATTTTTGCTCCAATTGTGCATATATCTTTAATTTTTAAATATTTACACATTAAATCATTATATATTTTTTTTTCTTCATTTGTTATACATATAATTATATCAGATTTTGTATAATCTGTATCCCTATATTTTTTTACTTCATTAGTTAAATATATTTTACTTTTACTATTTATAAGACTATTATAGTATTCTATCGTAAAATTATTTCTATAGTTTGTTTGCATGTCTATAACTTTTTTATATAAATGATTTATATAATTTTCAGAATTAAAATGTTTTTTATTGTTAATGGGTAGTAATTGTCTAAAATCACCAAATGAATATATAGTTTTACCTAATAATTTACATTTATAAATAAAATTTTGTGCATCTCTATCACATAATCCAATTTCATCAACTATTATATTATTTTCTTTTGGCATACAATTATCAAATTTAAATGTTTGTACTACTTTACAATTTAAATTTTGTTTATAATATGTTTTTGATGCATTATGACAAGGTGTTACAATTAAGTAATCATCTTTTAATTTAGGTATTAATTCATTTATAATCTTATGTGTTTTACCTGCTCCCGCATAACAATTAAATAATGTATTATTATTTTCTTCATTTTCCAATATAAATGAAATATTATTTTCTTCTTCATACATATATTTTTTTCTTTCTTGAAAAAAATCTAATTCCTTATTAATAATTTTCCAACCTTTCCAATTTCTACTATTATAAACTTCTTTATTCATTATTTTTTTATATTTACCATCCTTATCATTAAATGTTATAGAATCTGTTTCTATAGCTATAATATCATTAAAATCTAATTCCAACTCTATTAATTTTTCATATAATATTTTTCTAGAATTATCTTTTATTTGCACTGCTATAGGTTTTTTATTTAATAAATTTTTTACTTTTTCATCCTTATCTATTTTTAAATAAATAAATTCTTTATTCTTGGTAGCATATGGCAAATATAACCCCTCTTTATCTGTTCTTCTTTCATCTAAATTACATACTTTGGATACAAATATTTTTTGTTCAATATCTGGCATCATTTCAAATTTTCCTATTGTTATATTCATAATTTCTTTTGAAATTGTATGCTCAACTTTACTATATATATCTTCAATCATATTTTTATAATAATTATTAACTCTTGTTGTTTCAATTTCCTCCAATATATCAAATTCAACACCCTCATTTAAACAATAACATAAAAATTCACCTGTATAAACATTTTTATTTGGAATTAATATATTTGATTGTTTTGGTTTTGCTATATATAAATAATGTTCTATAATGCTTTCCGGATTTTCTTTAAATTTAGTTACTTTATCCTGTCTTATATCACAAGTTATTAAATAATTTAATCTATGTAAACAATTGGAATAAAATTTATTATGGTCAATTGTAATATAATTTTCAAAATTTTCTTCATGATTAATATTATCATTTATATAGTTATATCCGCCTTTTATAATTTCTATCGGTAAAAATGAACTTGTATTTTCTTTTATATAGTAACTTTCTAATATTTTAGAAATATTTTTTAGATTGGTATATGGTGTAATATTATCTTTTAGCCCAAATGTATTTAGAATATTTACGCAGGTTTCATAATCATTATTATATATATATTTTACTTTATCGTGTTCGAATGAAGAAACCTTTATTTTATTATCGGAATCAATTCTAATTGCTATATTAGACGGTATTATACTATCCAATAATATTTTTCTAAATCTGTCATCTGTATCATTTGTTATTTCTATTTTTACCGGTATTCTTACTTTTGATAATTGTTGATTTTTTAGTGGATATAAATGATTAGAATAAGAAATTCCAACTAATGATTTATATGATTTATTTTTCTTTTCCGGATAATGTGACGTAATAATATTTCCTTCAATATCATATAATAGGCATTTTATGCTATAATCTTTACAAAAATTTTTTATCTCATAACTTGATACACCTTTTTTATTTCCTAACTTATCAATTGTAGTATTAGATATTTTTTTATAGTATATTTTTAAAAATTCTTTTACACAATTTTTATTTTTTGGTTGCTTTATTTTTATAATATTATTAAATAAATTTGTTATAATAAATGGCTTTTCTTCTCTTAGTTTCATTTCTCCAATATTATAATCATATTGAAATTCATCACCTGCTAAAAAATCGCTTTGTATTTTAATTCTTTTATTGTCAATTGTGTTATCAATTATTCTATCCTTTTCATCGTCATCTAATGGAAAACTATCTAAATAAACTTCCATAACTTCCTTTATATAATTATATAACTCACTTATATTGTTATTAAAAATATATGTTTTTGACCTTACTATAAATTCGTCGGATAATGGAAATTCATAACTAATTGTTAAAAATAATTTTATAGTTGCATTATTTTCATATAAAAAGTTAAGATTCTTAAAAATTCCCATTGTTTTAATAATTTCATCCGCTTTTATAATTTTTTTATTATTAACCCGTTGTATTCTCCAAGATTGAAATAGTAATATACCATCATTTTTTTTTATATTTCTTGGATTTTGTTTCTTAATATCTATTTTTAATATTTGTTCTGTTTCTCTATCATAAAATATTCTCGTAGCTTTTTGTTCTCTTTTATATGATGCTAAATCAAATCTATCTATACCAGTCTGTTTTTTAAATCCTTTATCTGTGCGTATTTTTTTTCCAAAAAGTTCAAGTTGCTTTTTTACTACCATTATATATAGTAGATTTAGAAAATAATTATTTCTATAGCAATTAATTTTCTATAGCAAATAATTATTTTGAAGTGCGTTTTTTTTGTATTTTATAATAT
>ERZ1292625.4489-Hain-H41-01um-R1-4489-length-10425-cov-5_pt1 | contig 10425 bp, 23 predicted proteins | sample MGYA00564400_ERZ1292625 | MGnify/ENA primary metagenome ERZ1292625 (study PRJEB36523, sample SAMEA6512639) | groundwater metagenome | collected 2019-01-08 | study: AquaDiva: Metagenomics assemblies of 32 groundwater samples
TCGGTGTAGCCGTCGCCGTCCTGCTTGTTCGGGAACGGCACCCAGTTGGTGTTTTCGATGGCCCGAGACCGGCTGTTCTCAAAGTGCTTGTCCCATAGGACGATGCGGAGAGTCACTTGATGGCCTCCGCTGCCGGTTCCTGCTTGACGCTCAAGAGATACCTACCTACCACCTCGGCGGCCAGTTCTGGGCTGTCAAGCCAGTACCCGATGGCTGCGGCAGTGACCGCTGGCGTGTTTGGCATCTCCATGCACACCTGGCAGGCCCACTCGTCCCGCTCGAAAACCTGGAGCCGGAGCTTCTGCCAGCGGGGATCGCGGAGTTTGGCGAGATACACCTCTCGACTGTGCATGGCTTGTCCCTTCCGTGCCAAATACCCCTCAGCCCCGCCGGTGTGTGTGCCAAACGCCGCGCAGAACGCAGCAGAGTTGCCCGGCGGGGCCTTGGGGAGTCAGGTGATTCGCTTTGATTGGCACACGCAGCCCAGTCTAGCGACTTTCCTCCGCGGCACAACCCCCAGGTTGTGAGTTCCGAGAAGATTTTTCTGCCCCCCACGCCGATCCCCCGCATAAACAGCGGGAAAACTGGCGTTTTTGAGGGTTTTGGGGTGATTTGGCCCCCACGCCGATCCCCAGGGGCAGCGTGCTTGACACAACCCGCTGGTTGTGCATACTGAGCGCCTGCGGCCCGATGATGCACCTCAGTCTGCCCTTGAGGCATTTGGCCCGGTTTGGTCGCCAGCGTGGCCCTTTGAGGCCCCAGAGGCGATAACAGCTTGGTTCTTCAGGCGAAATGTCTTAGAGGCCCGTAAAAGGCCAATATACAGAGCACCAAAGAACCTTCCCGCGGCGTAAAGTCGGAGACTGCGAACCTGGCCGGAGGCCGGCGTAACAGCCAGACGATGTGTTGCCACTGGATGCAAGCCACGAGGCTTGTAGTCGAACCAAGCGAAGCTGGGTGAAGGCCCGAGCCAAACGGCTCCAGGCACGGAAAACCACACCAAAACCGGGTATTTCGCCCTCTCAGGTGCAACTGCGCGCCGAAGGATGCTTGAAAGCAGAATGCTGGAGCGGCAGGGATTTTCTGATTCCGAGCGACTGTTTGCTGGGAATAACGCCGTAAGACCTTATGGGCCATGAAGTTACGGTGAAACCTGTCTTCCACGGTGAAAAATAGTGAAAAAGAGTGGGAGTGGAACGTACATCCCCCCGAAAGTACGATGGTGGCCCCCCCGGCCTCGCTCTAACTCCGCACCAGGAACGGACTTGCGTTTGGTCGATGACGACCGAAAACCATCGTTAATGCAATTGAATTGCATTTGAGAATGCTTCGCATCTACACAACAGCATCACATGCACCTGGTATGCACCCTAACTCACGACGCCGTAACGACTTGCATCACAACTCCTCATTAACTCTCACTTAGGTGGTGACAATGACCTAGCTAACTCATTAACAGTGCATGGGGATATCTACAACTGTTAATCCACAATCCACGTCAGCCCGCGTGCGTGCTTCGCGTGAGTCCCGCCGGCGCGAAGCATGACTAGCAAAATTAAAATTTTCTTTTTTTGCCGAGGTTTTTTCAAAAGTCGTGCATTTTTGCCGAGAAAACCGCGGTTCCGAGTTGGTAACTTTTGTACACGAAATCGGCCGTGCGGAACTTAATGCAGCGGCGGAACTTTCGCCGCGAACGAAAACGCCCAGGTCAAGCCGCTTCAACGGCAAGCCGGGGCTGACCATCATCGAACTGGAGGGTTCAACAATGGCTTCTAGCATCGTATCACGTATCGAGACAAGGGCACAGCGGGAAGCTGGCCGTAGGCTGGCCCGCAAGGCTAAGGCTGTCCGCCAGCCTAAGGCTACCCTGCCGGCAGCGGTCCAAGAGATCACCCAGCGCATGCTGCGGACGAGGCCGGGACAGGCTGAATTCTGGCAGGAGTTCCTGCAAGCTGGCGGCAACGACTCGTGGGAAGGATATATCCCCACCATCGGCAGCATCCAAGCCGATGCCGTTGTCGTGCTTTGACCCTCCCCTGCGGACTACTGGCAAACGGCATCGCTGGATGATGCACCCAGTAGTCCAACGGGAAGGGCCAGGCATTCAGCATGGCTCACCTAACCCTGGAGGCTCTATGACGAAGAACGAAATCTTGGACGCGGTGTTCGCCGGAACCATGTCCCGTGAGGACGCGGAGGCCGCTTTGGAGAGACTCACGCCAGCAGCCAGCGAACGGCAGCAGGGGGTTTACTTCAAGGTCTCCGAGAAGGGTGCCGTCAGCGCCTACAACGTCGGCGGTCGCTTCCCGGTCACGCTGTACAGCGAGGGCTGGGAGCGGGTGTTGGAACCGTCCTTCGCCAAGGAACTGCGGGCCTTCCTGGACGACAACAAGCCCAAACTCTCGACGAAGGAGATCAGCAAGGCCCGGAAAGAGGCCGACAAGGCCAAGTTTACCGCTTTGGCCAAGGTCAACGCCGAGACGATGACCGCCAAGGAGTACCATGCTTGGTACGCCGCCAACAGGCCTTAAACCCGCCGATGAGCCGGTGAAATTCCGGCGAAACGGCCCGCTATGGGCCGTCCGGGTGTTTTTCGATGTTCGGGTCAACCAGACCCCCGAACGTGCCCTAGTTGCTTTCCCACGAGGTTTTTGCCTATGCTCACAACCGGCGGGTTGTCCGCCAGCAAGCAGCGCGTCTGGCTCTGGAACGTGTTCGACAAGGTTCCTGATGCCGACGGCCGGCGCACCATCGTCCGAGACTGGCAATTCCTGGCTGCCAACAGCGGTCAGGCATGGGCCAGGTTCATCCGGCTTTACCCCGACTGCGATCCGGCAGCGGTGAAGGTGGAGTTATACCATCGGCCTTTATGAGGCCGGTGGGTGTTCGTCATTGCCGGGTTCTCGCCATGCCCTGCCCTCCGGCTGGACACGGCTAGGCCCCTGCCAAGGGAGAGAGATTTTAGACCGTAAGCTTCTGCCGCCAGACCCCCGGTGGAGATTCCATATGCTCATCACCGACGTAGCCAAGCACAACGCCTAGCGGGACAGCCTGAGCTATCCGCCGATCCCGGAGGATGCCGAGTTATTCCAGTGCTACTACGGCTACGAGAAGCCGGAGACGGTTCACGGCTGGGAGTGGAGCACAACCTTCGGCAGATGGTCCGCACTCGTCACCTTCGGGCCCGAGTCGAGCCGGCCGGGGTGGCGTGGATTTTCGTACCCCAAGGGGACGACCTGAAACTCACAACCCGGAGCTTGTCATGCACACAGTCACTCGCCAGCACCAATGGCCGGACGGGAACTTCGTGGTGGAGATCAGCGGGGGAGGCATCGACTACTGCAACCCTGATGCTCTCTGCCGCAAGTATCCAGGAGAGTTCGAGCAGTTCGCAGATCCGCGGGATGCAGTCGAGGCTGCCATTGCCATCGCTACGGCGTGGAAGCGCGACTGTCCTTCGCGGGACATTTCCATCGGCATGGGCTCGACGGGCGGATGGACAATGCCGTTCGACGGCGAGCCGCTGACCGAGCGGACGTTTGCTTCGCTCAGGGACCACGCTCAGAGCCTCTACGACGAACTCGACAAGTGTGACCAGTGTGGGGATCTGCTGGGCAAGGATCGCTACGGCAGCCACGACCACGGCGAATACAACTGCTGCTCAGAATACTGCGCCGAGAAGTATTACGAGCAGGACGAAGAACTCTTGGCCGAAATGGAGAGCGAATGAGCAAACACACCCCTGGCCCGTGGGAAACCGGCGGAGTCATCACACGAGTAGAGTTCAGGCCACCCGGCTGGAACGCTTCGATCTGCGTGGCTGATTGCGATGCCGAGCACTCGCCGGACAACGCTATGGAGCGATGCGCCAATGCTCGGCTCATCGCGGCTGCCCCGGAGATGCTGGAGATCGTTAAGGTCATTGCCAAATGCAAAGACTACTCGGAACTGCACATGGACGAGTTGGGGTTGCGGTGCAAAGCCGCCATCCGCAAAGCCACCCGGAAGTAACCATGCCTAAGCCCAACAAACTCACCTACATCGCCCTCGGCCGCATCATGCTCCGCGAAGCCGGAGCCGCTGCGTGCCAGGCAGGCTACGGGACGACCGACCCGGAGTGGGTGGGGCGTTATGCGTTGCAGTACGGCGACATCAACCCGGACGGGAGCTTGAACTAAGCCATGAACGACAAATACGCCCGTCGGTCAGTCGCAGAACTGATTAACGGTTATTTCCTGCCGTCGCCCACAAAGCCGGGCGGGGAGGCTGCTGAGTTTGCCAGGGCGAAGGCCGAATGCATCGCAGCCCAGAGGCACCGCATTGAGATCGCGGAGAGCCTGACGCTGGACGAGCTAAAGGATGCCGTGGACTTCGCTCGGGCGGAGCGTGCGGCCGGCATGTAACCACAGGAGACGCAAATGACCCTCGAACAAATCAAAGCCGCTGTCCTCAACGGCCAGCGTGTGTTCTGGAAAACCTCCTCGTACGAGGTCAAGGACACTCCTGGCGGCTGGGAGATCGTCTGCTTGTTCAACGGCAACTGCATCGGCCTTACCTGGACCGACGGGATGACCCTGAACGGCAAGGAGAAGGACTTCTACATCGGTCCTAACTTCGTCGCAGCCTGACTAACAAATCACCAAGCTGCTCCAAGCAGCACAATCTCACCCCTGGAGGACCGATGGAGAAACTACCCGACAAACTCAGCGAGCTAATCCGCGTGGGATTGGCGGACATGAGGGCAGTGGAGAAGTTGCCCAAGATGTACGCCGTGGACATGGGCAACTGGCACCGCCCAGACGCAGAAAGCGAGAAGTGCTCGGTGTGCCTCGCCGGAGCAGCGATGTCGATCACCCTCGGGGTAGAGCCGACCAGCAACGCCTATCCGCACCAGTTCGGCGAGAACGAGGCGAGCCTTAGAGCGCTCAACTGCTGTGCATGGGGCGATCCGGGAGACATCCCGGAAGCACTTGGCGAGCTTGGTGTGAACGAGGACGAAGCCAACAAGTGGCGCAACACGACCCATTGCCGCTACGAAGAGGACCGCGAACTGTTTCGCGACCAACTCGGACAGATCGCCGACGAACTCGAAGCCGCCGGCTACTAACAATCCCCTGGTTTTACCCACCATCACCCCCTGGAGGCCTTTGACATGGACGAAGAAATGATGCTGGAAGGAGTTCTGTACCCGTGGCTGGATCAAGAGCCCTACCGCGAGGACGACTACGACGATGAGCCGTGGGGACCGGAGAGCAGCACCGAGGACATGGAGTGCGAAGACGCTGACCTCGGCGGCGAAGCCTAAGACGGCACGCACTCGCATTCCCTGGTCCGCCAGGGGATGCCTGTCTGTTTCGTCACCAGAACCCAATAGGAGCAACTGCATGAAAGTAGGCGAGAAAATCGACCACAAGGTGTTTACCGATACCCACCGTCGATTCGATGACGTGCAGGGGCTGGTCAACGCAATGCGTCGCAACCAAAAAGTCTGGTCGTGGGGTGCTCACGCCTGGACGCGGATGAACGAATACTGCCTGCGCTTCATGGTGCAGGGACATCATCACAAGGGCCACGTTTACCTCGTGGTCAACGGTTCCGACCTGTTCGACGCGTATCTCACGAGCAGCCAGGGAACCATCAAGGACATCATCACCGACCTGTATCTCGAAGACTTGATCGACGCCGTTGACGCCAAGGTGGAGCGAATCGAAGCATACGCTCACTAACGACCATCACCCCGCAGTACGCTTCTAATTCCCTCTCCGTCTGAGCGACGGGGAGCGTGTGAGCAGCGAACTCTAACCCTGGAGGATAAATGAAGTATTTCGCTTGCACGGTGAAACTGCTCGTCACGGCCGAGGACCAAGCCGACGCCATCGACGGCGTGAGCGCGTTGCTGACCGACAGCGGCGGTGAGTTCGTCCGCGACTGGGGATACCTCGGAAGCGACAAGCCGACGCCGCGTGTGGTGATGGACGGCGACAACTCAGCGGCCCATTGCTACCCGGTCGCGTACGTCATGCCCGAGTCGTACGACGAAGGCGATTTTCTCTACGCGGACCTGGAGGCCAAATGAGCTACAGACGCATTCTCTGGACCGACACATACCCCGACCGGGGCGGCGTGCGGATTGTGGCCGGGACAGCGAAGGTCGTGAAGTGCCGCGACGACACGTTCCTGATTGCGAAGGAACCTGGCGGAAAGAATATCCTGACGTTCGCCAGCCCCACTGGCGGCATCGTCAGCGAACGGCAATCGGTCGTCCTTCGCCGCACTAATGGCAGGCACGGCGACACCGCAGGCCACTGGCAGCGAATCGCCGACAGCATCAACGAAACCAAACTCCCGAACGTTCGCTTCTGGACGCACGGGAACGAGGGGCCGGTGCGACTGACGCTGGAGCCTGGCCAATCACTCAGCATCCACTACGGCGGCCCCACGGACGAGGGTAGCTACGACGATCACACCCTATTCACCTACGACCCGCATCACGAGTGCGGCTGCCCTGCGGTGGTCTGCGAGCGCACGCGAGACGAGTCGGATTGTGACGGCCGGCACGAGTGGCGCTGCGATACCTACTGCCCTGTCGGCAGCTTGGACGCAGTGCCGTACGACGACAACGGGCGCTCGATTGGAATGCCGGACTGGCAGCACAAGCACGCCAGTCAGCGGGACCATTTTGCAGAGTTGATGAACTACTAACAAAGGAGGAGCGATGATCGAAGTCGAGGTAAACATCCGAGGCGGCTGCTGCACGCATGTCGCCGTCACAGACGAGCAGGGAGAGCCGGTTGAGTTCACGCTGAACCTGATCGACTACGACAACAACGAGGACGCCGACGGCGATCCCAGGATTGATTCCTACTCCACGTTCTGCGGAACCATGACCCTCGCCCAACTGCGAGAGCACATGAAGGCGTGCCCAGTCTGCGGCAACGATGGAGGCTTGCTGGACATTATCGCCTGATTCCCCCTTGCCGCCCCGCGTAAGCAGCTTCGCAACTGCGGCGGCAACTGTTTTCGCTCACACCCTGGAGATTGTCTATGGCCGCTACGTTGGAAGAACCGCCTGTCAAGCAGGCCACCGCTCTTGAGAAGCTGCTCGGGAGCGACTACACGATTCAGCACGAGATGTGGAGCAATATCCACTGGACCGACCGCGGCATTGCCCGCTTGCAGCACACCATCGGCTTCCTTAAGGGGCTTTCGATGTGCGGCAAGGAAGAGTTGGCCGCGGAGCTTGCCGAGAGCCTGTGCAGCAATCTGGCCTGGCTGAACGACTACGGCGGCATCGTCGAGATCGACATGGCCGAAGAGGGCCGCGGGTACGGCGGAGGGATTCTCAAGACGCCAGCCTACCGCGTGGTACTGAGTGACGACGGGACGTTCGGCGGCTTCGGCGTGCTCTGGTATCGCTACGTCAGCGTGAAGAAGTGGCGGGAGCACTGCGAGAAGAATCCCGGGAATGAGAACGAGGGCTGGCAGTGGTGGCAGCAGCGTCTGTACGAAGAGGGCAAGTGCCGCAAGGAACTGGACCTGCACCGCTACTACTACCCGATTCTGGACGGCAAGGAGGCGGAGCGCATGGACAGCGAGGTCATTCGCTACTCGTACTCCATGAACGGTGGCCTGCTGTTCCACGGGTTCGGCAACCAGACGTTCAGCGTGGATCTGGGGCAGGCGATGGGGAAGAAGACATTCTGGAGCATCCACACGTAAGTTCGCCAAGCGACGGGCGACACCAACCCCTGCTGCTCGTGGGCAGGGTGCGGCTGTACTTCGTCATCCTGGAGACCCTGTATGTTTTTCAATCAGTGGGAAATTTAGGCTGCCGCAAGCAGTCGCCACGCCTGCCCGAACGTCCGCAAGGGCGTGCGGCTTTTGCTGCGGCTCATGGAGGCGGTCAACGCACAGTCCGACGGATGGGCCTACTGGTCCGCTCCGTCGAAGTCGTGCGAGAAGTTGGTTGCCCTGCTGCAAACCGCAGGGAACCTCCAGCACGGCACGCACGGCGAGATCTCCAGCAGCGACTTAGCCAAGGCGATCTCGCCGATCCGCTCGATGGTCACTCGCCAGAAGAAACTCCAAGCCAAGTACGGCAACAAGTTTGAGTTCGACGTGGCCGCGGCACTATCGCAAGGAGCCCACGCATGAAGTACATCGTCTGGGTCAGGGAGGGTGGCTACTGGTATCCAAACGGCGACGGCCCGCTCACCAAAAAGCAGGCGGAGCGCATCGCCAGGGAAGTCCGGCAAGAGTGCCGCGTCAATACCAAGGTGCTGCCCGTCAAGAACCAACCACGAAGGAGCCAGCATGAGCAGAGCAGAACGAGTTGAGACGTTTGTGTCGTTCTACGGCCCAGCACTGATGAAGGCCACTGAGGACTACCCCGAGGAGTATTTCTACAAAGGCCCAGACGTGGCCGGCGTCGTCTCTCGGATGCGGGCCGCGTTCATCAGCGGCAGCTACAACCACGACGGGCGGGCCATCAAGGCCGCCTGCAAGGCCGTGGGCATCAAGCACACCCGCACGGCGATGGAGGCGTTTTTCAATGGCTGACATCGAAGAAATCCTATCCCCGGACCTGCGGCTTGAGCGACGCCGCGAAGAAGCCAAAGCCCTGCGGCTGGCTGCGGCTCCACGATTCAAACCTGGCCAGCGCGTGAAGGCTGGCGTCAACGGCAAGCCCGGAGTCCTGATCGGGATAAGTCCTGATGGTTTCGCAAGTATCCGCTGGGAGGATGGGTCTTCGCTCTGCGGAGTCGAGGCAGACCGGCTGCAATTCGCCCACACCGCACTCCCTTGGCACGTCGGCGCTGGCAATGGCGAGGGTTTCGTCTTCGCCGACGAAGGGCGGATGAGATTTGAGGACGGAGCAGGGACGTGCCTGTACTCCGTCGCCCGCGTGGACGTCGGCTGGGACGCCGACGAGGACGCTGCGAACTTGGAGTTCATTGTGCGGGCCGCGAACGCCCACTACGAACTGCTGGCTGCCTGCCGCGCCGTGATGGAATGGGCCAAGACACCAGGGGAGCACGGCGGCAATCCATACTGCAAGGAATTTGTGAAGCTGGCCGACCTGGCGATTGCCAAGGCCACAGGAGAGAAGCCAGAGCTATACCACCGCAAAAAGAAGTAGCCCCTCCAGGGCAGGCCGGCAGCCCCGCTCGTCGTGGCAAGCTGCCGGCCTTTTGAAACACACAAGGAGAGCACGATGTCAGTGAAGCTATCGCACAGCGACCGAGCCCGAGTCGAGCGGAAGGTCCGCGCCGCAGTGGTCACTCAATGCGAGCAGTGGGATGCCATCGGCCGCCTGGAGAACGAGCTTGACTACGAGGCCGACGACTTATTATCCGATGCCGTCAAAGGCTTCGCGTTGTGCGTGAGCGACCCGGCGAAAATCACCGACGAGCAGATCGCCAGCTTCACCGACGACTTGCTCAAGGAGTTCTGCCCCTGATGTTCTCCTCCATTCATCTCAACGCTCGCAAGAAGCAATCCACCGAGCGCCGCGAATCCGACCCCACGGAGGACGAGATTGCCGCGTGCTGCGAGGCCATCCAGGAGACGTGGAGCGAGCAGGAGAAGATCAGCCGCCAGCACTTCACCGTGCGGGCGAATGCGTTTGGCGGAGCGGAGGGGCTGGCGACAACAATTGCCCGGCCAAATTTTGCAGATTTGGTGCGGGACGGGCTTGTAAGTATTCCATGAATCGCATAAGCTGCGGCTCACAACCACGGGGTTGTCTTGAGGTCAATCCGACCAAAAAGGCATACTCCTAACTTAAAACATGTTCTCCGGCAGCGGCCATCGCTGACCGGGGGTTGTCGTTTGAACCACGAAGAGAGCAGAGCCGAATAGACCGGCCCGGCCCTGACCGCTCCGTACTAACCCGCGGAGCGCGATGGAGCGTGCCGATTTTCATTTCACACAGGAGCGTTTTATGGCAAAGGCGTTGAAAGAGCGACCCGTCATCGTTTGCACGGAGCATCGCGGGGTGTTTTTCGGTTATGCAACCGACACCAAAGGAGCGTCGATCCAACTGCGGGCGGCTCGCATGGCTATCGCGTTCGGGACCACCCGCGGCGTGATGGAGCTTGCCGAGACCGGACCCACCAGCCGGAGCAAGATCTCCGCTCGGGCCGACATGGACTGCCGCAAGGTGACGTGCGTTTTCGACGTCACCCCGGCAGCCACTCAAGCATGGGAGGCGGCCAAGTAATTATGGACTTCACCTACAAAGAGCGAGTGACCGTAATGGACGTGCTGGAAACCGGCGCGTGCTACAGCGGCGTGGCCGAGTGGGTGTTGTGCCACGATGGTCAAATTGCCGGCCCCACTGCCGAGCAAGTCTCGAACAAATACATCGCCCGCGCAGCGGGCGCTGATTTTCTGTCCGGGTACGGGTACGGGGACGGGTACGGG
>ERZ1292625.1066-Hain-H41-01um-R1-1066-length-35847-cov-10_pt5 | contig 10424 bp, 13 predicted proteins | sample MGYA00564400_ERZ1292625 | MGnify/ENA primary metagenome ERZ1292625 (study PRJEB36523, sample SAMEA6512639) | groundwater metagenome | collected 2019-01-08 | study: AquaDiva: Metagenomics assemblies of 32 groundwater samples
CCGGATTAGTGAGGCCCCTGGCTCATTAGCGTCCGGACTCTTAAACGGATTTGCCCGGATTCTTCCCGGATTTCACTTGTAAGTATTAGACCTATAATACTTGATTTTGTTGCCATTTATATTAGTTTCCCACACCACTATTTTTAGTTTTCCTAACTCTTTGGAAAAATTACTTAAACTTTTACTTTTCAATCCGCTAAGATTACACCAATCTTTATACTTAATAAATATCTCATCCCTTAATTCATTAATTATTTTATATCCTTCTTTTACGAATCCTATAACACTATTATTATCAGTCTCATATTCATTAAGTTCAATATTAACTGCCTCTGAGCTACTAAATTCCCCATTTTGGAGAACTCGTTTTAAAGCCTCAATCCCTTTAATGAGTAGATATTCCAAATTCTTCTCATTTGTTAAATCATCAATTATATATGGGTTAAAATCAGGTTTTATAGAGAAATCAGCTTTAAATGGTATAATTATAAGCCGTTTCATAAATCCATAACTCGTATCTTTACATCTTGGAATAGAGTTACATGAAAATATGAATTTAGTATAAACCTGTTTGGAAATAGGCTTTGTGAATTTAAGATCAAATTGCACAGCATCACCGGTAATCATCTTCTTAAAGGTTTCGTTATTATCAATATATTCCTCTCCGATATCATCCCCTAAATTCACTAATTTATTGATTACATCTGATTTTGGGAAATTTTTGTCAAGATCTCTAAGTGATACTACGCTAACATTCACGTTCCCTAACAGGTGTTCGATCATTTTAATTAAGGTACTTTTTCCGTTGCGTCCAGTACCGTTTAGTATAAATCCTTTGCCTAACTCGTTCCTGCGATATAACGTGTAGCCTATCATCTCATAAATTAGCTTAACAATGCTCTCATCTCCACAAGCTATATTACTGATAACCTCATCTATTAATGGACTCTTAGCGCCAGGATTATAGTTAGTAACTATTTTATTGGCAATTAGCATTACGGGCGAATGTGCTATCAATTCATCCGTTTCCAGGTCGTATACTCCGTTCCCAACATTAATATATCTTGGGGGACTTTCACTTTTGTTAGTATTAATAACATCATTAATATAACTAAATGCCTCATTACGTTGTTGTGTCGTAAGTCCCGGTATTTCTTTAAGCATTTCCCCCCGCAAACTCTCACAATTTATATATTTTTGATCTTTGTAATAATGTAACATACCATCTATTTTTATGATATTACATTTACCTATAAGCCATTTTGAAAAAGTGTCATGCTTAAATTTATTCTTAATAAAGAAGGCTGGTTTAGAAAACGCTTCATCTCTAAGTATAGTCTCAATCTCGTCCGCATCTAAAGGTACATCCAATATATATTTGTTAATTAGTATTAATACTTCCCTTATTTGGGATACTGAATACCCTGCCCCTTGTAGTGGTAGTATGTAGGTGTATAAGTCATTATTACGAGTAGTAGTACTTTTGAAATCCTTTCCCGATTTTATTGGTTCTAGCCAAAATGGCAGGTCATCTAACACTTCTGTTTTCTGTACGAAAGTTCGTGTTTTCCCGTCGATTCTTAGTGGTACTACTGTATGTTTGCTCCCGATTTTAATGTCGGCGGCAAGCCCTAATACCACTTTGGTGTTGATTTTATTCTCCTTAATTATGGTATTTTTGAAATAAAAATGATATCCTCTAGTAGTTTTGAGTATCCAGCAATTAACACCTTCTTCTATTATTAGTTTTTTGAGTATTTCAGCTTCTATTTTATCGTCGATGTCTACCATAATTATATCTTCGTTTAATACTCCTCCATAATCACAATCTAATTGTCGAATTGTATTATATGTTTTATATTCTGAATCTTTAATTTTTTCAAGTGGTTTTTTATCTTTCGTTTTTACATAACCTGCAAAAATATTCATCAAATGCCTCCTTTTAATTTGACGGAAAATCGTCAAATGGCTATGTGTTTTGACGGAAAATCGTCAAATGGCTATGTGTTTTGACGATTTTCCGTCATCTCAATCTAACAAATTAGCAATATTGGCAACTTCGCTTCTTTCAGTTTTGACTAAATGGACATAACCAAACAATTTTTGCCCTTTAAGTTTGTTGATCAAATAATTTAACCCACTATCTACCTTTAAAAAGTTGCTATCACTTTGCTTAACATCACCGTTAAAAAATACAATACTGCCCTCAGCAACTCTAGTTATTATTAATTTTATTAATTTGCCAGTAAGATTTTGCGCTTCTGTACAATATAAGATACTATTGGCGATATTCCTTCCTCTTAAGAAGCCAGGATGTATCAATTCTATTCTTCCGCTACTAATAAAATATTCTAATTGCGATTTTTCACCTAAAAAATCACCAATTATTTCAGCAAAAGGGAGTAGTTTTTCGGTAATATTTCCAGGTAAAAACCCCAGTTCATTCGTTCCCTCTACTTCAATATTATTCCGTATCCATAACAATTTATCATATTTACCCTTCTCTAGAAGATTTAAAAAGTATGCCAACGCTAAATAATCTTTACCCGTTCCATAATTTCCAGTAACAACCTTTATTTTACTCCCTTCATCTTGTAGCATATCCATATATAACTCTTGTTCCAAATTGCGAGGTTTAACCCTCCCAACATATCTATTATCAATAACTTTATATTTTACAGGGATGAATTTTCCGTCAACTCGCTTATATTGGTCAATTACTTTAGCGCCATCCTTAAGTATTAGATATTCATTTTCCAAAGCATCTATATCTAATTGGTTAAGATAAAAACTAGAAAGTTCATTTTCCGATAGATCTAATATTCTATATCCACTATAACTCGGCTCTAATATAGTGAAATCGCTTTCAACTCCTATTGATTTCGCCTTAATCATCATGTTAATATCATTAGTAATTAATTTGTAATTTCCTTTTCTAGCGTGTTCTAATATCTCATTATCGGGGGAATTAACCATCAACTCCCCCACAATATTTATATGATCTAAATTCTTATAAATCTTCTTTATGGCTTGTCTAGCTAGATATGATGTATCTCGTTGCGTCTTAAGTTTATCTAATTCTTCCAATACTATTGTGGGAATTGTGATATTATGATTAATTATATCAAGGTTATCCAATAAAACATTGGTATCAATTAGATACTTCATATAATATTCCTCCTCTTATTTCTTATAGAAATGTCTAACCACTCGCTCTTTTGCTTCTATTGGCATAGTAACATCTTCTCTTTTTCCCATATCATATCTGTATTTATAATAGAGTTCATTTACAATACTATTTTTAATTCTATTAGTTATATATTTATAGCTTTGATCGTCTAAGTCTTTAAGATTATTTATTTTATCCCGATCAGTTAAATCCTTAAGCGCTGTTAGAAGCGCTATCCTACCAATTTCTCTTAAATCTTCTAATTTTAGTCCCATTTCTTCATAATTTTTCGTTATTTCATTAATCCATTTTATTTTAACCCTTATTATTTCACTAATTATGCTCATGATTATCCCCCTTCACTCCGCACTATTAATACCCTTCCTATAAATTTCCAACGCTTGTCGATAAGGTTCCGTTTTATGGAATCCGCAACTTTTGAATTCGTAACAATATCCACGATAAATACAATCAGGAACGCAACAACTACTTAGTGCGGGATCTATTTTATTCAACACTTCTTTCCAAGCTTCCCGTGTTTCTGGACTAGCACTATTACACAGCCGTTTTCTTGATATATTAATTATGGCTTGGGCGTTAGCTTCACATTCATGCTCTACTACAGTTGATTGTGACAATTTGTCACGTGTTACACCAGTTCTATCGCTTCTTTGAGTTCTAACCCAATGCTCGATGCCTATTTTATGTCTAGTAAAATGTACACTTACCCAATATTTTAAATCTATCCATTTCCATTTATACCACAATTGCCGTATTGGGCTGTGTTCTGATAACAACAATCTACGCTTCCATTTATCTAATGGTTCTTTATCAATTTCTGGCTTACCAACAGTAGTCAAACAACTATTTATTACCTCTACCCAAGTGCCCTTAGTACCTAAAAACTTTATCATATTTCACCACTCTTACCCCTGCCGTTTGTAATACTTCCAATGCCATATTATCGGTATATTCCTCGAAGTATACTACCTTAACAATCCCACTATTAATTATTATTTTTGCACAATCCAAACAGGGTGATAATGTGGTATATAATGTTGAATTATTAATTGACACCCCATGTTTTGCCGCCTGTATAATTGCGTTTTGTTCGGCGTGAATAGCCATACATACTCCACCCGATTTACGTGTACATACCTCACAATGCTTATACCCAGATGGAGGACCATTATAGCCAGTTGACAATATATGGTTATCCTTTATAATTATTGCTCCAACATGTCGTTTTTTACAAGGGGATCTATTTGATATAAGTCCTGCGAGTAAGATAAAATATTCATCCCATGATGGACGTTTCATAGCATTTACCCCCTTTTGGCAATTCATACATTATATTAAGTAAATATTTATTAAGAATTGTATTGAGTCCCCTAACTCCATTTTTAAGTTTGAATGCTTTTTCGGCTATTTCTTGTAATGTTTTATTTGATAATTTAATTTTAACATCGCTTTCAGCTAAGAGATCTTCGTACTTTGTTAAAATATTTTCTTTACTCTTTGTTAAAATATTTAATAAGTCATCTACTGTTAAATCATCTAAAACTGTTATATTGGTGAATCTTCCTACAAATTCCGGTAGGAATCCAAACTTTACAACGTGTTCGGGGTCTATTTCTCGTATATTTTCAGTCTTACTCCCAAATCCCATACTTTTACTTGGTTTAGTAATTCCGTCAAAAACACCGGCGCCTATGAATAATATATTTTTGGTATTTATTGTCATTAAATCGGCAGTTGCGCTATATCTATTATCATTTTCTGTGTTAAAGGTGCAATCACTTCCTTCTAAGAATTTAAGCATTACTTGTTGCGCTCCTAACCCATTATGATAATTACTACCAATTACTTTTTTATCAATTTCGTCCAATACAATAACTGAACTTTCAATTAATTCTACGATTTCTTCTCTAGTTAATTCCCAGTCACTTTTTTGAATTTTAATGTATAACGCTCTAAGTGCCGAATCGATGTCATCTCCATAGCAACCTTCAGCCGTAAATCGAGTGCAATCCTGAACTACATAGAAAAAATTCAAAATTTTACTTAAGCAGTCTATCATATACGTTTTGCCAGTCCCGGATTTGCCAATCATTAGTAAATTATCCTTTGGCAAGTTTTTATTACTATTGATTCGCAAATAATGATTGTACATTGTAGTGCATATAATTTTTTTACTTTCTTCGTGATTCAAAATGTATTTATCCAATTCGGCTTTTAGTTCTTTTGGCCTTAACATCGATTTCACCTCATTTCTTTTCAAATAATCTACGCGCCGTGTTCTCACCTCTTAACTATATATTGATTACTACTTGCTAATTTAACGCCATAATATTCACTTGGAGGTAAGTAAGGTATATACATTCCACATTTCAGATATGCCACTAATTCTTTTATTTCGGGCTTTATTTCGTCATATTCATATCTTGTAAATAACCATATTGGTAATTTAAATTCTTTTAGAAATCTTAGAAACTCAATTACATCATCTTGATTATTATCTAATGGTTCGCCTCCGAGAATCCATATTTTATCTATAAGTCCAGCTTCTTTTAAATCTAAAATTCGATCAAAAAGATATTTTACATCAATGTCTTCGCCCGCATTAAAGTCCTTAAATTCAGGATTGTGGCAATTCTTACAATGCCCCTTACATCCACTTATATATATCTCAAATCCTTCCATTTCAAGGTTAAATAACGTTGATATCCTCATAAAATACACGCTCCTTATATTCATTTCGTCTAGTTTTATTCCAATTTTTAGTAGAAGTTAAAAACCCTACCACTCTCGTGAAATTATCAGTTATATCCTGCCCACATGTAGGACACGTTGTATTTTTACCAACTGATATATGCTCATTCTTACATTTCTGCAAATTATAATTTAGTGCGAAATATATAACTCCCTTTTTGGCAATATATTTTATTAACTTTTCTATTTTACTAGTATCGCTTATTTTGGTCTCTACGTTGACATGTAAAATTCCGCCACCAGATAATAATTCATCAAATCGCCCTTGAATATTTATACGGTCTATCATATTAGCGTTATTAATAAGCGGGATAAATTGATTACTATAAATCTCTCTGTTATCTTTATGTGCTAATTTTACAGCACTATTCTCTCCTGGTACTTGCTCGAGATTAATTGGATATTTGTAAGAATCTGACCAAGCATCTGTAACTTTGGTTATTGTATTTAGTACTTTCTCTACTTCATTTTGACCGTCATCATTAGTAATGTTAACGTTCATATTTTCACACATTTCATTTATTCCAATAATTCCTATGGTTGAATATTGACTTGACAACTCCATGAAATTGTGAGTATATAACGGTAACATTCCATCATTAATACGTTTTTGAAGTAATTCGCGTTTAACATGATTTATTTTTAATGCTAGGTTTACAATATCTTCAATAACATTTAATTTCCCACATGTTCGCGGTAAATTTAAAGTAATAACCCCCAAACTACCTATTTTAGTTTTTCCTGCTCCAAATAAATTAAAATATTCATTAGATTTATCACTCCGGAGTCTACAGCACGAACTAAGAGTTGTAGTTTTGCCACAATAAATGTTGATAAATCCAAAATCCTTATTGGCTTCTGAAATTAAATTTAAAAATTTAGTGTCCATAATATTATTTTCGTAGTCTGTTGAAAAACAAGCAGTGATAATTGGAAATGTTAAAGTTGTAGTTTTAAATGTCTCATTAATTAAATCAAGAAACATATCTTGTAATAATTTAACAATTGCCACATTGGGTGTTGTACCGTCTGGAAAAACATAGTCAGAAACTAATTCTTTGAGAAAGTAATCATCATAGACACTTACATTATAAAATCCAGATTCTATACCGCCTCTAAATGGTTGATTGCAAGAATATATGAAACTCTGCAATTCCTGTTCTATAGTTTTTATACCTAATTTGCCACCTTGTTCTAATAGTGTTTTTTCAGCAAACCAAGCAGCAGTTATTAATAAATCTGCTAATCCGACCGCTCCCATAACGCTATTTGAAGCAAACACGGAAAAATGATTTAATTGACCGAAAAAGCTATTTAAATGTTTCGGTGGAGTTATCTTGATTTTTGGAATAAATGGCATACCACGAGTTGCTATGTCCATTGTTGAGAAATTATAACAATATGGAAAATTAATTCCGATTAAATCATTAATATATAAGTCACCGTTAATATGTGCTGTGATAGCAGTATTGGCAGTATCAATATCAAATGATTTTCTTATTTGTTTCCATAAAAGATACAATGAATTTAATTTTAAATGCGGTTTCATTAATTCACCGTGATATGCTAATAATCCAACATGTTCTACGTTCGCGTTCGCATCAATAGAAGAATCTGCGATAGTTTTAGTGGTGAAGAATTTCTTAGAAAATTTATTAATATCTAAATGTTCTTTACTTATTCCTTCTAATTCCAAACAATGTTCCGGTAAAGATTTTATTAATTTTTTAAATTCTCCATCATATGAATGATTCATGCAGTGTCCAACTCCTTTGATTGTAATAATTTTTCTATTCGTTTCATTATTACAGTTACTATTTTTACATGTTTAAGTGCATCGTCTTTTAATCTTATATGCATAATACTTCTAAATGCTGAATTTATTAAATGATTAATCACTTCTTCTGATGTATTATCCATTATTTGCCTCCAATTGTTTTATTTTACGTTTTATATACCAAATTGCTTTATGTAAATCCGATATTGCATCTTCTTTTAAATCCGATCTCCAAATATATTTAATTGCGTTACCTAATAAAAAATCCATGTGTTCTGTTATTTGGATGCATTCAATACCCGATTTATGTTGCTGATAATGTATTGTATTCATTTTTATCCTCCTTCACGTACTCATATAATATTGGAATTTCCTTTAACTTATAATCCAATAATTTAACTATACGCGATGCATTATTAATTATATCTACTAAATCCAATACTAAATCCTCTTTTTCAAATTCCCCATTACTTAGTATTTCATTAATATAAGATTCTTCGAGTATATTACTTTTATCATTAAGTTTACTAATTTCATATACCAGTGCTGTTTCAATAGTTATTTTATTCATTATCGGTTCCTCCTCTATTTTTACTTCTTTCAGCGTCAAATCCATCAGGATATCGGTTTTTAAGTTTGAGTATATTTAATTTAGCAATGTCCTCCAAAGTGACATCCAATGTAGAAGCTAATAACGCTACGTACCATAATACATCGCCAATCTCTGATAATACCTCTTCAGGATCTAATTCTCTTCCTTGTCCAATAAATTTACCTACTAATTCTGCAACTTCTCCTGCCTCACCATTTAATTTTAAGACTGCATAAATTAATTCATCTACACCCTTCAATTGTGAATTTTTAGTTCTCATTGCTAATTCTTGATATTCATTTAGCTTCATTTTCCAAACTCCTTTACTCGTTTATTAGTTAAATCTATATACCATTGTTTATCCAAATATTCTGGGATTGTTTTGTCTATAATATTAGAATTATCGATAAAGCAATTTTTCGGGGTATTTTCTATTTTATCACTTGTAGTTTTACCGATTTTAAGTTTCCATACTCCCTTTTCATGCTTGGTTGAAGCGAATGTTCTTATACATTTTTCGTGAATAATCTCGTTCCCATATATGATATGGGAATATTTATTGGATACTTTAGTTACTTTTTGAAACATAATTAATTCATTACACTCATTGATAGTTTTTTCTATGGGAATGTTGGAAAGTAAGAAATTAATTAATGCTTTATTAACAATTGGTAAATCATTGTCCAGACTATGACGAGTTTTTAGATAAGAACCCTTACTTTTATATTTTTCACTTTTGTCTATGATTATGTAATTATTCACATCTTTTTGATAAATTCGTTCGTATATATCAAATTTTAATTTCATTTTGGTACGTTCTTCCCATTTGGCGCATGCAATTTGTAGTTTATTATAATCACGCATATTTTGTACTTTACCAATCAATCCATCAGTATTTGACTGAAGTAGTTCCCATTTATTTTCGAGTTTTTCAATTAAGTCTAATAATAGCAATTGCCCCGCTACACAAATATTATTAGCTTGTAATGGATCATATAAAGCACTATATTTGTATTTACTAAGCCCAAATGTAGCATTAAGTACAATTTTTAATGGTTCAGATCTAAAATCATTTTCCTTTTTATATTTAACTTGCATGTCGAAAAAATCTTTATATTTATTTGGTTTGGCATTACGACTCAAATAGTCATAATTAATTATGAGACTTGGATAATAAGATGAAACATCCATATTAACAATAATTCCATTAGTCGCATAATTAACTTTAGCACCATGAATTCCACCCCATCCCAAAATATGAGGTACGTTAGCTATTTCAATTTTTAGTTTTTGTTTATAAATTTCAGAACCTTCTAATTCTTCTAATTCCGTTTCTAATTCTTTGTTTTGATTAATTTTATCGTAAAACCAATCTTTGACACGTGCGTATTTGCCTAATAATAAGTTTTTCGGTAAATTCAATTCAAATTCATCGTTATGCACTTTTTTATTAGCCTCTAATATTTTAGCCGAAAGTTGAGCTTTAGTTTTAGACATGTTTGATAATGAAAGTTTAAATGTTTTTAGAAGTGTCAAGTGACTTTCAAATTCTTTTATTCTAAGTTTAAATATCTCAATGGTTTCACTTACATCGCGTTCGCAATATTTAATTATTTCTTCGAGTTCCTCATTGTTTAATGGTCTATCAATGTCAAAAGATACCGATGATTCTTTTATTTCATGTCCCATAAATCCCTCTAATTCTTTAAGACCATTGCGAGTTGTCATTGCATCAAAATTATTCATTATAATACGGTTAAATAAATTTGAAAATTGCCAACCTTTATTTCCTTCAATAATATATTTAGATATTTCATATGGATTAAGTTCTAGTAAGATACCTTTAAATATATATTGATCATAACCTCTATTATTAAATCCTATAAATAATTCCTTTTGGTAGTTTTGATAGAATTCTAATAATTGATTTCTATCATTATGGATAATAGTAGTTTGATTAGATATTGGCATTTTAAATACTACTAACCAATCTTGAGAAAATACTTCAAAATCATAAAAAATCATTTTCTCCTCATCTCCATTAGTTGTAAATAATTAACCAATAAAATTAATATGCCAATTATAGTTTGGATATAAATCATATCGTCTCCTTT
>ERZ1292625.3144-Hain-H41-01um-R1-3144-length-13856-cov-18_pt1 | contig 10421 bp, 14 predicted proteins | sample MGYA00564400_ERZ1292625 | MGnify/ENA primary metagenome ERZ1292625 (study PRJEB36523, sample SAMEA6512639) | groundwater metagenome | collected 2019-01-08 | study: AquaDiva: Metagenomics assemblies of 32 groundwater samples
TTGGATAGCGTAGCGGGTAATTATTTACTGCTTTACGGGCGTGACGGCGCAACGGACGGCGCACTTGCTGAACTAATGAATTTAGTTGAAACAAAATACGATATTAACACGGTAGTCGGTGAGTTTGTCGGTGTCACGTTTGATGCTCAAACCACCAAGACGGATTCTGCCAATAACTATCAAATCGGCGTATTTCTTTTCAATCAAACCGTGACGGGTGCAACCAACGGCGCAACTTATGATTCAACTTCGGGTGGTACGGGCTATTTAATTCAGATTCACAACCTTGCGGGTGACGGAACGGCGGCGGTTATTATTCAGCATTCGACTAACGGTTCAACGTGGGCGGATTTAGTCGCAACGGCAAACTACGCCGTTGCTTCTGGAACACAAGTTGCCAACACAGCAACCTCAGTTAATCGTTATCTGCGGGCGGTGGTGACCCCCAACGGCACGACCAACCGCGTCGCCATCGGGATAAAAGTTGGTTATACGGGATAAAGTTTTTTGGTAATTTTAGTTTAAGAGATTTTTAGTTTTGAGATAAGGAGATATAAATATTATGGCAGTCGTGGGCTTTTCAGGTGATTTTCAAACTGGGACATCCGGCACTCCAACCACTTTGGTTGATTATTCAAGTTCGGTTAAATCCGTTAGTTTTTCCCGCAATGGTGAAACTTTCGATGTGACGACCTTCGGGAATAATGCTAAAAAATGGATTAAGGGTTTAACGGATGCAACCGTGCAAGTCGAGTTCTTTTATTCCGCCGCACTTTTTACCGCGTTACAAAATGCACTTGGATATGTGTCGGGCGGTCTGTCGTGGCAATACGGACCCGAAGGCACTACTGCCACGAATGTTAAAGTTACCCAAGTCGGAACTTTGAACAGTTCAACGGGTGTCGGATTGATTCTTGAATCGGCTGACGACACTACGGACGTGGCGCAAGTTAAAATGATTTCCGCCAGTTTCAAAGTGTCGGGAGCGATTACATTTTCAACTTACTAAGGCGTTTGATTAGTTTAATAAAAGGCGGTTAAATGTTTTTATCGCCGCCTTTTATTTTGCGGTTTATTTATTTTTATGAATATTGCAAAAAAATTAGAAGAAACGGTGCGTATTACTTTTGATTACAAAGGTGAAAAAGTATGGGCTGACCTATACTCAAATATGATTACGATGCGCTTTGTTCAGAATGGCGTAGATTTTTATACGCAGAAGAATTTTCTTGGAATTGCGGAATCTTTATCCAAAGGAATTAAGGCGTGGAGTCTGTATTATCAAGCCGAAGGTAAAAAGAAAGAAGAATTTCCGCCGAGTTTTGAAAATTTATCCGAAGTGGTTGACCGTGAGTTTATTACGGCTTTAATGGCGGCAATTCAAGAAGTTTTTATGGGAAAGCCGGAGATAGACGAAGAATCAGAAATTTCATCGGCAGTCTCGGCTCAGTAGAAACGGTGGACGATGTTCCGCCCGATTATTATTTTGTTGATAAAGCGGCGCGATTTTTACGAATGTCTTTTGTCGAATTAGATGAACATCCGCGAAAATATGAATTGATGCAAATTGCCGCCACGCTTGAATATGGCGAAAACGAAGGGGAAAATGTGAAACGGTGTAATCCCATTTATCAGAAACGGTTGCAAGAAATGGCGGCGGCAGAACATCGCGCTCGTGGCGGAAAGTAAAAATCGATTGGTGTATGTAAAAACAATGGCAAAACTTGTTTCCAGATTAGTTTTTATTGCCGAACATTCGCCGGAGGCGGCAAGTTTAGCATTGCACGATACGGCGAATCACGTTTTATCATTAGTTCGCCTTTATGTTCACGTTATTACCGGATGGCTTCGGGATTCTTACCGTAAAGAATCGGTGGCTCAATTACATATTATTATCGGCACGATGGTTGATTATGCCGTTTGGGAAGAACTAGGAACGATGACGCGTAAAGCACATTATCATTTAACTCCGGCATTTGCCGAATCGGAAAGATATTTTCAAGAGACTTTTGCTAAATACTTAAAAAACTTAGGTTAATAATGAATGGAAGAAAACTCAAAAGTTTAATCATTGCTTTATTTCTACTAATCAGTAGTTTATCTTTTCCCGTTTTTGCTCAATCTTTAGCCGACAAAATCAAACAATTACCAACGAGTGAGCATTTCCATCTCAAATACGATAAATTCAAAGACATTTCAACGCTCATTTATCAGTTACCCGCCCAGCATAATTCTTTCAATCTGGAAATTTTCGGAGCGGCAATTTTCACCGGCGAAGATAAAATAAATAACCCTGTATTTTATTTATTCGTGCGCTCGCGTTCAAACTCGTGGCGTTTTCTGCGCTCACATCAATTATTTATCTTAGCCGATCAGCAACGTCTTGTTTTTGCTGATGGAAAACACGAAGGCGTAATAAATACTAATTCATATTCGCGGCGGGTGACGGTCACGGAGCAAACGACTTTTTTAATAGATAGAGATGTAATTGAAAAGTTGGGTAGAAGTCTAAATATAGAATTTAGTTATAGCGTAATAACGGGAAAGTTGATTAACATTCAAGCGATTTTACAGGATTTACAACGATTATTACCGCCCGTTAAGGTGGAAAAACAAGATGTCGACTAATGTTTATAGTTTATTTGGGGAACTTCGCGCGGACACATCGCAATTTCAAAAGTCTTTGCGTGATGCTCAGGCGCGACTCACATCTGCCAATCAAAACTTAGCCAAAACCGAACAGCAAGCCAAAGATGTCGGCAAAGCAACTGCCGTCACGGGCAGACAGTTTGAGAAATTCAAAGAACAAACCGCCGCCGCCGAAAAGAAAATTACAGATGCCGCCGCCGCTTTTCACAAAGGCGAAATAAATGCTAAAAAGTTTAAGTCGGCGATTGAATCGGCGGGAAAAGGTTTCGGCGGCGTAGATTCACGCCTCAAGGATATGTCCGCCCGTTTGACGGATTTTGGAAAAGCACCAAAATCCTTAAGCGGAATGTTCGGGCAAGCCCAACAAGCAGTTGGAGGATTTCTATCGGGCATCGGTAAAGCGCATCCGGTTTTAACGGGAATTACGGTAGCGATTGGTGCAATTGGTGCGGCTTTTGGTGCTTTTATAGGAGTTATTCACGAAGTTGGCACGGCTCTTTATGAGATGGCTAAAAAGTCCGCCGATTATTTAGCCCCGCTTTATACTGCGTTTCAAAAAACAGGGCTTTCGGTTGAAGCACTTTCATCTATTCGCGGTTTAACCGGAGACATTGATAATTTTGTAGCAGGCTTTACGAAATTTGAACGCAAATTAGTTGATGCGGCGGATGGAAGCAGTAAAGCCCAACAAGGATTTCTCAAGCTCGGATTTTCCATTAAAGAGATTGAGCAAGGCGTGATTAAGCCCGAAGAAGCACTGAAAAGATTCTTAAAGTTATTTCACGAATTACCGCCCGGTGCCGAAAGAGCGCAATTAGCAATGGCTCTTTTTGGTAAAAGCGGCGTTGATTTAATTCCAATTTTTGACAAATTAGGCGGAAACTTTGACCAAGCGATGGAAAAAGCCCAAAAGATGGGACTCGTTTTTGATAAAGAAAGTGCCGAAGCCGCAAAAAAATTCAAAGGGTCTTTAGCTCTGCTTGACCGTCAACTTGAAGCATTAACGGTCAGATTTGGTAATGAATTCATCCCTGTTTTTAGCGAAGGCGTGCAATGGATGTCTAAAATATTAGGTGAAAATCAACAAGTGATTCGTGATTGGGGGCAAGGTTTAAGCATTGTTCTTTCAGATGCGGCGAAAGGAATTGGCGGATTGATTTCAACCTTGTTTGCATATCGAAATGTTGCCGTTCAAATCGTTGATATTATTGGAATGGTTGACCCGTTACAAGGTCTGATAACACAAGCCGTTCGCAATTACGGGAAAAGTATCCAAGATCGGATGAAAGTGGCGAGTGCCGGAGCGGGCGCACTCTTACCGAAAGGTAATGATGAAGAAGATTTTATCTCGAAATTAAATAGCGGGGGAAGTAAAAGCGGGCTAAATAAATTAACTAAAGCTAAAAAAGAGTTAAAAGAAATAAAAGATATTGCTACCAGTGGTAATAAACAATGGGATTTATGGTTTTCACAAGCCGCCCGTGCATTTGGAGTTGACCGTAATGTATTGATTGAACAAGCGCGAAAGGAATCAATGAATTTTAATCCCGGCGTTGTTTCAGGTAGAATTCGCTCACCTAAAGGTGCTACGGGGATTTCTCAAATGATGCCTGCCACCGCCAAGCGTTTCGGGATTGACCCGACTGATGCAAAACAATCAATATTTGCCCAAGCTAAATATATGCGCTGGCTTTTGAATCAGAAATATATCAAAGGCGATTACGGTAAAGCCTTAGCGGGCTATAATGCGGGCGAGGGTAACGTGCAACAATATGGCGGTATTCCACCATTCAAGGAAACACAAAATTATGTCCGGGATATTCTGAGCAATGTTTCTAAATATAAAACTACTATCGGCAGGGTATTTCAGGATTTGGGCAGTGAATTTAACTTTTTAACCGATGCTATTTCACCATTTGATAAAGCTCTCCAAGAAATGACCGATGCTTTGAAGCCGACGGTTGATTTAACCAATTTACAAAAAGTTAATTTGAAATTATTAGCCGGTGAATATGGTAATATTGATGCTAAACAAAAAATTCGCCTCCGTTCTTTGGCAATGGAAAAGGACGAGCAGGAAAAAACCAGTGAATCAATTAAAAAACTTACATCTTTTACCGCGCAGTTTGGCACGGCGATCATCCCCGCCAAATCAAATTTACAGCAATTAGATGAATTGTTATCTAATCCCGAAATGGTTGAAAAATACGCGGCATCTATCGGAATGGCGGCTGATGAATGGACGCGGTTAGCTAAAGAGGCGGCGGCATTTGCCGATTTTGGTGATTACTTAAATCCTGAAAAACTCGGACAACTAAAAATCGGCAAACTAAGACAAGCAATAAATTTTGACAAACTTTCGCCCGCTTTGGCTTTAGGACTACCCGGAGAGGCGGGATTGCAAGGCACAACTGCCGAGATGTTTGGTTTAACCGAAGCGGAAGCGGCACTTTCAGGATGGAAAAAACTTATTGCCGATGTCCGCGAAGAAATTAGTTTGATGATGGCGGATTTACCATCCTTGCACGACACCTTAACCTCGATTTTTGTAGATTTGCCAAACTCTATCGGTGATGTTTTCGCTAGTGCCGTGTCACAATGGGACGGCACACTGTCAGGATTTTTCAAATCCGTTGCGTCGGGATTTGCTAATATGGTGCAACAAATCGCGGCGGAATTGATAAAATTAGCGATAACTAAAATGATTGCCAATTTAATCGCTAGCATCGGCGGTGGTTTATTTGGCGGCGGGGGCGGAGCAAGCTCCGGTAGTCACGGGGCGGCTGGTATTACTGCCGGAATGGGCGATGCCGCCGGAGCAGGTCATTTATTTGCTACTGGTGGTTATACCGGAATGGGCGGAAAATACCAGCCGGCAGGAATTGTTCATCGAGGCGAATATGTGATGACGCAAGAGGACATTCGGCGGAATGGCGGTGTGGCAAACGTAGCGGCAATGGCTAAAAGTGGCAATAACGGTGGTGGCAATAGCTACTCGGTTAATATCAATGTGTCGGGTGTCACGGATGCGAAAAGTTTTCAGCAATCGGCATCACAAATCAAGCGTGAAATGTTAGCGGCTTTAACCCAAGCGCAACTAAAAACCGCGTAAAATTAAGGAGCTTATCGAGTGATACATCAAAAACTCTTACCCTTAGATATGAAATCGCTGACCGCCGCGTTAGGCTTTCGCACGGTGGTGACGATGGGAAAATCGGGAAGGGAAAACCGCAATGCGAATTGGCAAGCCCCGCGTCGAATGTATAATGCCTCCGTCTGTGTTAAAACTTACGCCGACATTTTAACTCTGAATACCTTTTTTCAATCGGTTAAAGGACGTTTGACAGGCTTTTTGATAAAAGACTATCTTGATTATAGCGTTGACACTTGGACAACTTTTACGGGAACGCGGACGGGGAGTAGCGAACAGTTACAACTATTCAAATTATATGAAGATGCTAATTTGAATCAATATTCGCGGACGATTTATTTTCCGCTTGGTAGTTCGGTTTCTTTGCAAGAAAACGGGGTGGATGTTTCATCATCGAATTTTAGCGTTTCTGAGACAACGGGCATCGTCACTTATACGGCAACCGCATCATCAACCGTAACTTTCAAAATCAGCACATTTTACACGCCCGTCAGATTTGATACAGATGATTTGAATGTTACGCTTTTACAACAATGGCTAGAGTCAAGCGTGAATTTCGGGATTTTAGACCCGCCGAGTGTGCCGATGATAGAATTAAGATTAGAAACTATTTCATCAACGCCTCCAAACTTTGTTTATTACGGTGCAGAACAAGTTTATTACGGGTCGGAAACGGTTGTCTATGGTTAATAAGGTGAGGTTATAAAGATATGAGTGTAAATTTACAAACCCTTTCGGGATATGCCGCCAATTGTTTGTTGGCTACTAATAGCGGGAATACGGCGATGTTATGGTATCCATTTAATACCAATGTTCCCGCATTTCTGGCAACCCCGTCAAGCGCGAATTTACGGACTTTAATGACGGATGAGACAGGTGCCGGCGCGTTAGTCTTTGGCACTTCGCCGGGCTTTACGACCGCCGCCAATCCTATTTCAAGCGACGGGGCAACACTTGGCACGTCAAGTTTGATGTGGTCGGATTTGTTTTTAGCTTCCGGCGCAGTTATAAATTTTAATAATGGCAATGCAACCGTGACGCATTCAGCAGGACTTTTAACCTCAAATGTTGATATTGCTGTGCCGGATGAGGCTTATGGTGCGGGTTGGAACGGCTCTTTAGAACTTCCAACTAAAAATGCTGTTTATGACAAAATTGAAACACTTGGCGGAGCATCTTCGCCATTAGTTTTAACTGCTAATTCAGCATCAGAAGTGCCTTTGACCTCGAAAGGTGCGGCATCCCAAACGGGAAACTTAACCAATTGGAAAAATAGTGCCGATACGATTGTTTTAAATGTTGACTCGGCGGGTGATATTCGCATTCGTCATACAGGCAAGATTTACGGAAGCGGCGGTGGTCAAAGTATGATCGTTGGAGATTACAGTTTAACTTTAGCCGGTAGCACTAATGTTGATATTTCAGATGGCACTACAAGTTATTTCGTCAAAAATAATCGTAATGTTTTTGAAATAAAAAACGCGGTAGTGACGGAAGCTAATTATCCATTTTTGCATATTACAGGAACTTGGAATGCAGGTGGTGTAATTCATCAAGGCATTAAAGTAAATGTCACAAATACGGCATCGGCAACCGATAGCAGGTTGCTTGATTTAGGAATTGGGGGAACTTCGCTTTTCCGCAAAACAAAAGAAGCGTGGTCAATTCAGGCGGAATCAGGTTCTAATCCGACAACGGCTGAATTAACGGCTGGAGACCACTTCGCTTGCTACCGGAAGGCTGACAAACTCATTTTTGCTTACAATAATGGTGGAACAATGAATTATTTAGTAGCAACTTTAGACGGCTCGACTACTACTTTTACAAATTCAACAACTGCTCCGTAATGAGAGCAAAAGGAGAAATAAATATTATGGCTTGGACAATTACAGCATTAGATTTTTTACACGACCCGACTGATTTATTATCACGGGATGGATTTGATAGACTTTATCCACGACCTTTGAAAGTAGATGACGGAAACGGGAATTTGATTGATAATCCCGATTTACTTTTGAGTAAAATTCAATGGCGAAAAAAATGCTTAAAAGCGCACGTCCGCGAGGTTGCCGTTGCTCAAAAGGATTGGGAACAAAAACAAGCACTTGCGCCTGTTGTGATTCCTGTTGAAGAATAAAAAAGGATAAAATTTATGACTGAAAAAGAAATTGAATTAAACAAAATTAGCCGTGAATTACTTTTAGAAGTCCGTAAAGCACAGGCGATTCAAGCGGATTATACCCAAGCCCAAACCGAATTAAATAATCGCGCCAATGCTTTAGTTTCGCCCGTCAATCAACGGATAAACGAATTAAGCGCAATGGAGCAAAAACTTTTGGTGGAAATTGAAACGGAAAAAGCTAATTCTAACGGACTCCAGACAGAAGAAAAACCTTTTGAAAAACTTGCGTCAGCCGCTAAAGGAAAATAATAAAAAACGCCTTTAATAATACCGCCGACTGGACAATTTTCAAAATCGGATGAAAAGTGAGTAGGTGAACGAATGGTGAACGATATTTCAATTATTATAAATAAGTATATTAAGAGGTGAAAACGTCTGCCGCACGAACTAAATATGACTCCATCTTTTATAATTAACAATACGGCTAACCGTGTGTGTTCCAATTCCAAAAAACGTAGCAATCTTGGATTGACTCTCCCCGTTTGCATACATTTGTCGAATTTGTCTGATGTTATCTTCTATCAACTTAGAGTGTGGATTAGATTCACCTTTTCGGTAGTCACTTCTTCCCTTATTAACCATATCCATACTGTTGTCTTTCGCTGTTCCCAAAAACAAATGCAAAGGATTAACACACAAAGGCGTATCGCATCGGTGACAAACAAGCGATGCTTTCGGGTCTTGCAAATAATAGAGAAAGTATGCAACGCGATGGGAAAGAAAATGCTTTCGGACGTTATCAACCTTCCAAACGCTTTTGCCATATTTGCCACTCAAAGAGCCTTGCCAAATCCAACAACCGCAAGAATTCTGTTTTATTTTCCCCCAGAATGCTTGCGACTTTTTCAAGTCAATTTTGGGCATCAAATTCTCTCTCATAAAAAACTCCTAAATACTTGTAACTGTAATATTTTACAAGCATTTATTGTATCATTTTTGAGTAATTTATACAACATTTTTTTGTTTAAAAAGGGGGTGGTATTATCCCCCATTTAGTGAGAAATCATTCCGCCCCGTATGATGCTACGTCTTATTGGACGCATTTAGCGTCAGGCGAGACAACCCGTGCATTGTTTCTCAAACTTACGCCGTCAAGTATTTGGTCATCATTACCGACTTTGGGATTTACTTCGCACACGGAAAACGTCACTTTAGCGGCGCACGGCGGACTTGTTTTTGTTTCATCCGAAGGGTTGAATCCATCGAATACGGAAATCGAAGGCTCAAAGCCCGCCAACTTTGAATTATCCTCCGTTTTTGAAAGTGCAAATTTAACTGAGGCTGACCTTTTGGCGGGAAAGTGGAATAATGCCTCGATTGAATTGTTTGAAATGAATTATGTCACGCCCGCGATGGGTGAACTTGTTCTTTTATCCGGCTTTTTGACAAATATTACTAATCGGCAAGATACTTTTACCGCCGAGATTGAAGGCTTTTCGGCAAAAATGCAGTCAAATTACGGCGTTTTAACCTCTCGGTTGTGTCGCGTGGTAGAGTTTGGTGATGCTCAATGCGGACGCTCATTGGCGGGAACTATCGGCGGATTGACAATTGTTAAAACTTTAACCGTTTTTAGCGTTCCTTCGCGCTCTGAAATTTGGCTTACTCGTCTGGAAGCCGTGCCGGATGATTTCTACGACAATGGCAAAATTGAATGCTTGACGGGGTTAAATGACGGCATATCGCGGGAAATTCGCACCGTGACGGGCGTTGGCGGTAGTTATGTGAAAGTTTTCTTACGCCGTCCGTTTCCTTTGACAGTTGCCGTCAATGATACGTTTTCGCTAACAGCGGGTTGTAACAGAACTTTGGAAAAATGTATCTACTGGGGTAATTCACTAAATAGAAGGGCTGAAGACTATTTACCGGGAGTTGAAAAAGCCGCCGCTGTTCCGCCTGTCGAATAACTAAATATGAAAACCTTTACCCGACAAAAAGTTGTTGACATTGCCCGAAGCCTTCTCGGTTGGAAATATCAGCATCAAGGGCGAGGTAATTTACAAACGGTTGATTGCATCGGACTCTTAACCGTAGTTGCCGACAGACTAGGTTACAAATACACGGATTTAGAAAGCTATCGGCGGACACCCGCCGCGAATAAACTTTATGAATTATTATGCGAAAATTTAGACGAAATTCCGCTATCAGAGGTTGGTATCGGCGACATTTTCCTTTTAAGGTTGGGCGGCATTAAACCCAGACACACGGCATTTAAGGCATCAGACGTGACGGATATTGAAAAAGGATTGCAACCGACAATGATTCACGCCCTCAATACGCCGTCAATCAATAGCGTAGTCGAGCAACCGATTGAACTTTATCGCGGGCAACTGTGCAAAGGATTTAGATTGCGGGGTATAAAAATTTAGTATGGCAGCTATACTTATTCCAATTTTAATCTCAGCGGCATTATCCGGCGCATCGGCGGGTGTGCAATAT
>ERZ1292625.4492-Hain-H41-01um-R1-4492-length-10411-cov-10_pt1 | contig 10411 bp, 10 predicted proteins | sample MGYA00564400_ERZ1292625 | MGnify/ENA primary metagenome ERZ1292625 (study PRJEB36523, sample SAMEA6512639) | groundwater metagenome | collected 2019-01-08 | study: AquaDiva: Metagenomics assemblies of 32 groundwater samples
AGAGTTCCCCAGCCCCCACTTTGGGCGATAAGAATATTAGGGCTTACAACGAATACAATAGCAAAAAGAATTGGTACAAGGTACCCTCTTTTTAAGATTGACATAATTGCATCGTATCAGTAGATGTTAGAAACGATAGTCGGAGTGTGTGTATAACTACCTTTGTCCGATTTCTTGCCGAAGACTTTGTTCTTGATCTGTTCGAGTTGGAATGCCAGCGCTTCGATTTTTACGTTCTTGTCGTTGTCTTTTTCTTCCAACTCTTTGATCCGATAGCGAGAGTGCGGGCACTCTCGAGAGCCTGTGTGGAAGATGTCGTTGGAATTGAGACAAATGTACCACCTAGCTCGGCGAACCTCTTTTGCAGGAGCGCCACTTGGGCGAGGAGCTGTTCGACCGAAGATTGAACCGGCGTGGAATTCGCGCCAGTGTCAGGAATGGCGGTTGCAATACCTTCAAGCGCTCGGCGTGTCTTGGGGCCAATGGCCCCATATCCTGTCGTGGCGGGTGATCCGCTTGATACGATACCGCGCGCGCCCTGAAACTGCTTGACAGCCGCTTCGGTGAGTGCGCCGAAGAATCCTGTGGCGTTGCCAGCTTTTAGGAATCCTGCAGTGATTAGTGATTGTTGGAGTGCGAGAACGGATGCACCGCGAGAACCGCGAGAGAAGGACGAAGAACTGTATGCGGAACGTGTGGTAGCAAATCCACCCGCTCCGCGACACTTCATCTGCGCGTTTACGCATGTGCTGCCGTCGGGTATGTAGTATAGAGTCTGACTTGATGGACAAACAGGGGGAGCGAGGGGGCATGTGGCGGATGGCGTTGATTGCGCGTTCGTAGTCAGAGTAATCGCAAGCGATACGCTCGCGACAAATATGAAAGCGAGGAGGACGTGTTTCCTGTTTTCTATCACCCCACTCGACTTAAAAAGTTATTTGGCTTAAACGCTGGCTTTTTTAATATGCAATCATGTAATTTGTCACACTATTTACATTTTCATCCTTTCTCCCATAATTTTAGCGTTCACGGCGGAAGGATGGCTTAAATACGTGCATTTGATTCGATTTTCAAATTACTTTGTCACACTATACGATAGGAAACAGAAGGTGGAACGGAAGATGTCGCACTAAATGTTAGAAAACAGGAGAAATAGCGCAGATAATAAAAGAACAACGGAGACAGCGCCGTATAGAGCCATTTTAGACTGTAAGTGCACTAGAATCTTTTGCATTCTCGAGAGTATAACAAAAGAACAGATCCAAGCCATGTTCAGATACCCGAGTTTAATATTGGTTTCTGATAATCTTTGTATGCAACCAGCTCGCTTCGATAGCTGTTTAACAACTGCATCTCAATCTCGCGAGACTGATTCCACGATTGCCACGCCTCCGGACCAACTATCGATCGGTCATATAGGGCACGGCCCAAAGGAGACCTTTCGGTTGCGTCACTTTTCTCAAAAATACCGATCAGCACGGGAGCCGCGTCGGACGAAAGCCCGGAAAGATAATCGAAGTCGATTTTTCCAGTCGCATTAAATCTTTCAAGATTTTTCTGCGCAATAAATACATCAGGATTCAGAAAATTCATTGCCGCAACAAAAAAGACAACGGCGAAAAATGTCCTCAAAGCAAACGCATTCTCTCTTGTATCGATGAATATCTTATAGAGCAAGAAAAAATACACTGCGGCCAGCAAAACGATGAACACGTGGCTATACAAACGCAAAGTTGTGAATCCAAATGCCTCCTCGTATATCGAGAGTCGATTAGATGCGAACACCATCAAGATCATCACTTGTACGACGAGCGCCGCACTTAAGTATTTGAAGGCTTTTGAATGATTTTCCGTATTTCTTTCGATAAGCTTCTCTGTTGCCAACATTATCAAATATGTGAACGCAGATATGGCAATAAGTTCAAAAAAACCCCTCCGTGCATATTCTGCGTAGGTGAAAACGTCGTTGGTGATATTTATTACACCGCCAAAAATGTATCCTGCCTGCAGTGCAATAAATATTACAAAGAGCACATTTACGGATCCCAAAAGGATTGAGGTTTCAATATGCCCCATCGGCCGTCTAGGCGCGGTGGGGACACTTTTTATAGAAGATTTTTCAGAGAATGAATATCCTAATGCTCCACAAATGAGAACAAAAACAATAATTGTCACGTATACGTGTTCTGGCGAAACGAAAGGTAAATTAAAAATTACAGAAAACAATTTGTAAAAGACAGGATCGGCACCAGAAAACAAAGCGGCAAAGAGTGCAATCACGGGAAAAGTTATCAGTATCCCTCGAATTATTTGCTTTGACTTATTGTCGACCGATTTGAAGAATGGAAAACGTATATTTGTAAACGTACCTACGAGTGAAATGAGATATTGAAATGGTAGACCGAGTATTTTCAGATAATCCGACAATCCAAATTCTCTTGCCAAACCTCTCACATTGACCTCCGTAATGAGTAACAGGATAAGGATAGTCCCCAGAATGTTAAGTATCGTAAGAAGCACATTGGCGCGGATTGCAACCATCCCCGAAAAAAACATCGCCAGAATGAGCAATAAAAACACGTCGCGAGAAAACTTTCGGTTGAATAGCCAGGTAAGAAAAATCAGCGAAAAGCCAATCAAAAGAGTGAAGGCGAGGACGGAGATGCCCGGTATTTTCCAGACGAAAAAGTAATCGAAAAGACATGCCAGCACCAACGCAAAAACAATGAAAATTATCGATTTATTCTCTACAGCCGGTGATTCTTGACCATTCATACCGCAACGCTAACATTGAACACCAAACGCCGCCAATCGCCATCTTTCCCCAGTACAAACATATAACGCATCTCACTCACCCAACTTAGCATATGATGGCTGAAGCCAAATCAGGTTTTCCACCACTACTGATTCGCTCGATTGGGACCTCCAAACGGCATAGGGCCAGCTGGACGAATCTGCACGGACCGCGCCGTAAGACTGCCATCGCTATTTGCAGAGCCGTTAACTGCAACTTGGGTGCCTACGACAAGATCGCCTGCCGTGCCGGCAACCGATTTAATAATTTGCACACTTGATCCAACGAGAACTATCTTCGTATTCTCATCTTGCATCTTGATAGTAATACTTGTTTCATCTTTTGAGAGTATCTCCCCCGCGGTTAGTACGCCACCCCTCTGGCCATTTCCCGCACCGCGCTGCCCTCCTTGGCCGGTGAACTGCCCCCTCTGTCCGCGAGTAGGCACAATGCTTTTGCCGTACATCATACCGCCATAAAAAGCACCTCCTCCGATTACAATCGCTCCGATTACTGCACCTATTACAATTTTGTCCATATTTTTCATATTCTAATAATTAATAATTATTTATGGTGAGCTTGTCGAACTATTCATACCGCAAAGCGTCAATCGGATTCAGTGCCGCCGCACGGCGTGCCGGATAATATCCAAACACAACACCCACAACCGCCGAGACGCCGAATGCGAGGACAACGGAAGAAAGTGAGACGCTCGTCGTGACAAGGCCAGTCCAATTTACAATATACGAGATAATCCAACCGAGCGCGATACCGATGACACCACCAATTAAAGTGAGGGCTATCGCTTCGGCCAAGAATTGCGTGCTGATATCTTTTTTCCGCGCTCCAATCGCCTTACGGAGCCCTATCTCTTTCGTGCGCTCCGTAACGGTTGTGAGCATCATATTCATGATTCCGATACCACCAACGATGAGCGAAATCCCGCCTATTGCCGCCAATAGATACGTCAGCGTCGAGGTAATGTTCGACGCAGATGCAAGAATATCATTCTGATTGAGAACACTGAAATCTGCTTGCGTCGCATCGCCAAGTTTGTGCCGACCCAAAAGAAGATTGGTAATATCGGCCTGCACTTGCGTCATGACATCTGGAGATTCCGCTTGCACTGCAATCGTCGTCAGATATTGATCCCCCGAAAGATACCTTTGCGCACTCCTTACGGGAATAAATATCATATCATCTTGATTCTGAAACCCACTTCCGCCTTTCGCAACCGTGATACCTATAACCTTGAACTCCATGCCGTTGATGCGAATAGCTTTCCCAACGACACCGGTTGCTTCTTCACCGAACAGATCGTCGCGAGTTGTTGGACCCAAGACGGCGACTTTCGATGCGGATGCATTCTGCGTATCTGATATAAACGTTCCATCCTCTACCTGCAGATTGCGAATCTGCGGGTAATTGGAAGTGACGCCGATAACATTAGTGTTTGCGTTCGTTCCCTTGGCGGTAATTTGATAACGACCCGATACTTGAGAATCCAAAGCTTCAATACTTTCAATCTCTGTCGCGATTGCATAGGCATCGTCGTTAGTGATTGTTTTTGCGCCACCGCGTCCACCGCTCGCACCGAATCCTCGCTGACGCTCCGCACCCGGCGTCACCTGTATCAGATTCGAGCCGAGTGATTCGATAGACGACGAAATCGTGTTCGACGCGCCGGTACCGATCGAGACCATCGCGATAACCGAGGAAATGCCGATAACGATTCCGAGAATCGTCAAACCTGAACGGACTTTGTTCGCAGAAAGAGCCGCGTATGTCTCGTGGGCAATGTCGTTAAATTTCATACCGTATGTTTTGCATGCCCTGAGTCACTCGAAGATGCATGCCGACGCGCGTGTTGCTTGGAATCGCTAACTATCAGACCATCGCGCAGTTGTATGATTCTCTCCGCATGTTCCGCGACATCATGTTCGTGCGTAATCAGAATGATCGTTCTACGATGTTCTTTGTTCAATTTTTGGAAAGTACCCAACACGATCTCGCCTGTTTTCGTGTCGAGATTTCCCGTCGGTTCGTCGGCGAGAATCAATATAGGGTCGTTCACAAGCGCGCGAGCAATGGCGACACGTTGAATTTGCCCTCCGGACAGTTGATTGCTTTTGTGCTGGAAATGGGATTCCATCATTCCTACCGAAATAAGCGCTTGTTGCGAACGCTTGATGCGCCCACCTTCTTCTATGCCCGCATACACCAAGGGCAACATCACGTTGCGCACAACAGTAGTACGCGGTAGAAGATTGAATGATTGAAAAACAAAGCCGATATGCAGGCGACGGATTTCGGCAAGATCTTCGTCATTCAGTTTCGAGACGTCCTTGCTGTCGAGAAAATACGTGCCTGATGTGGGAGTATCAAGACAGCCGAGAATGTGCATCAAAGTAGATTTACCGCTTCCGGAAGGACCCATGATGGCGACGAATTCGCCATCTTCGATCGTGAACGTAACACCTTTCAGTGCCTGGAATGCCGTATCGCCTGAACCATACGTTTTGGTGATGTCTTTAATTTCGATCATAATTCGACTACGCTCACTACAAGCGCCATCAGAAGCGGATACCTGGAACGCGCAAGCCGCCCGCGCCACCACCCGGTCCGCCAAAACCGCCGCGGTTACCGCCTCCGTTCGCGGCGGGCGCAATGTTAGTTGTCGCGGTTCTCGTGATAATGCGCGTTACTATTTGCTGGCCCTCTTCAAGACCGCTCCGTATCTCAACATTCGTATCGTCCGCGATGCCGATCGTCACCTCGACTTGTCGTGGCGCTGTTTCAGAAAGAGCACCTTGCGAGCTGTCCGTATTCGCAAGCGCCGGCTCAAACATCTGCACTACACTAACGTCATTTTGCGTTTTCACGGCACTCGACGGAACGAGAAGTATATCTTGCCTCGTGTCGGTTTGAATAGATGCGTTCACAGTCATTCCCGGCTTCACGCGAGTATCCTGAGTGTCGAATCCGATTTTCATCTTATACGAAACTACATTCTGCGATACCGTGCCGACGCTGTCTATTTCGACAACTTTTCCGGTGAGCGTCAAATCTTCAATCGCATCGAATGAGAACGTCGCCCTGTCTCCGATCTCCACATGCGCCACGTCAACTTCATTAAGCGAAAGTTGCGCGATTTTCTGATCTGAAATTAAAGTGCCGACCGTTGCTCCGCTTGAGACACCGTCTCCGCGCTTTACCGTAACCACGGCAAGAATGCCTGCAAACGGCGCGCGGATCGAGTGGTCGGCAAGCGCCAGTTTTGCGTCCGCGAGTGCCGCTTGTTTTTGCTTGAGAGTATTCTGCAATAGCTTGAGATCGAACGGATTAGTTCCCGATGGATTGCCGACAGACGCAAGCTCAAGAGCGTGATCCGCGTCCGTAACGATGTCTTTTGCAGATTGCAAATTTTTCTGTGTCGTTGTGAGCGATGAGAGGACACTGTTCGCGGTTGTAAGGTAGCTGCGAGAAGATGTCTGCGCCGACATAATCGCCCCGCTCACGGTTCTGTTGTGCTTGGTTAAAAGATCGACAACAGTATCATTCATGTTCACTTCGCTTGTTGCCGCTTGTGCGACAAACACCGACATACTGCGAGCTCTCGAGAGCATCGCCTCCATATCTGCAGGAGACGAAGCGCGAATCAGTTTTTTAAATTCGAGCGTTGCGGAATTGTATGCGGTGCGTGCGGTCTTGTAATCCTCTTCTGCCCGAGTAGTGAATGTCTTAATAATCTGGCCGGAATCCCCAAATGTTGTTGATATGAAAAGATTTTGGTACGCGCTTATGTTCTGCGAGGTTCCACCGATATTCTCGCCGTATAGGATATCGTCCATGCCGGTCATTACATCGGGCAAATCGACAAAAGCCCGTGAAATCGATACGTAAATATCCTCGTACAAATCATTTAGATCGCGTCTGGCTTTTTCGACATTCTGCTGAAGCGTCTTGTAATCAATGGGGGCCTGCAGAGTGTCGTGCTCAAGATTGATTTGCGCCTCCTCTACCGCAAGCCCCGCGTCTACAACAGCACGCTCGGCCGCCACCGAATCAATGTAAGCGAGCAACTGCCCTTGCGCAACTTTTTGCCCGGCTTTCACGGAAACCGATACGATTTCACCGGCAGATTTTGTCTTCACATCTACCTGATCTGACGCAGCGACTTGACCGCTCGCTGAAATGGATGCGACGATTGTGCCTTTCTCCACCACGCCAAGAACGTAGCGCGTCTCCCCATCGGTCGACGTGTATTTGGTGTATGCCCAATACCCGCCCCCCGCGATAAGTGCGAGCACGACAAGCAAGATAACTTTATGCGTGAATAAATACCGCCTTACGGTGCTAAAAAATTTCACGAACATACGAAAGATTGTAGCACTGTTTCTGTGTGATGTCGTTTACCCAAAGGTAAATGTAAATGCCTTGAGACCTCCTACGGGTATTTTGATACGCAAAATATGTTTACCGTAATCAGTATCTTCGATAAGAGAATACAATTGCTCATCTTTTATATTTATCTTCTTCAAAAATATGTCGTCTTTGTAAATCTCCACTTCAACCCCATTATCCGATCCGGCAACCATGTAAACATTTTTTGCTTTGTAATTAAAAATTATACTTGCGGCATTTTTATTTTCGGCATATTCGGAAGCAATATTCCATGTACCGGCAAAGTATAATTTATTAAAGGAAATGGTGGACGGAAGCGAGAAAATTTGTTCGCCCGAAACACCGCTTGTTCCATTTGCAAGATATTCATTTCTCGATGATCCGAAATACACCTCCGGACTTTTTGATTGACTTGAATCAACAGGCACAATATTGCTCGGCTTTGATATACTCCCAGAGATTTTGTCCTCCATGCCCATGCGAGAAGCACGCTCTTTAAGAGCCTTTTGAATAGCTTTTTCCGTTTCCGCATAACTTCCTTCGCCGATATGGTCATAAACAATATACCCATCAATATCGATAAGATATTTTCTCGGCCAGAATTGATTACCCAATGCTTGCCATGTTGAATAATCATTATCCAAAACAACAGGATATTTGATACCGAATTTTTCTACTGCTTTTTCAACATTCGATTGCACTCTTTCAAAAGCGAACTCCGGCGTGTGAAGTCCCACAATTTCAAGCCCCTGATCTTTGTATTTTGCGTACCACTCATTGATATACGGCAGAGTTCGCTGACAGTTTATACAGCTGTATGTCCATATATCGAGCAGTACCACCTTGCCCTTAAGTGATTCGAGGGTGATTGATTTGCCATCGGTATTTATGTAACCATCAATAGAACTAAGCTCCGGGACTTTCTTAAATTTCGCTTGCTTTTGTTGCATGCTGAGATACGAGGTCGAATCTTTTTTCATACTTACTGGTTTTTCGGCCGTAACGTCTTTACTTACTTCTTGAGTCTCTTCTACTGCATCGGGTTCTGTTGCATCGGATTCTGTCGGAGCACTGACTGGAGTGTTATGTTTTTCTAGGAGTTTCTGTTCAATTTTTGTGACATCAAAAAAACCAGCGTCCAATAAGAGTAACTGGGTTTTTTTATCAAATCCTCCAATGACTGCTATGCCGACAATAATGAATACGACTCCGAGCGTTCTCTTAAACCAGCCCTTTGGATCTGCGACAACACCAAGTTTATTCATTATTTTTTGACCAACAATAGCCACGATAAGCAATGAGAGACATAAACCTATCGTATAAGAGAGAAGATAAACCATACCAACTGCAGGATTTACAGGCAGTACCGTCGCGAGAACAATAAAGTACGTAGGACTACATGTCGAAAACACAGGACCGAGAGACGCTCCGATAATCACATCCCCCCAAAAATTCTTTTTTTGGTAACCCTTACCCATCAGCACGTTTGATTTTGCGCTGAGCCTCGCAAGCAGTGGACTATCCCAAAGAGACGGAAAAAGAGTGGCGAACCCAAGAAATATAACAATGCTTCCCGAAATCCATTTCCAAACATACTCCGGGATATCAATAAAGAGCGTGCTTGCTTTCAAAAGAAGCGTAAACGCGATGACGGATACACCAAGAGATACGATGATGGTGAACGCTTTCTTTTTGTTAAATCCGCCAACTCCCCCATCGGAAAGCGAACCTCCGATAATCACCGGAAGAAGCGGCAAGATACATGGTGCAAGCACTGTTAACACCCCGGCGATAAATGAGATCAGGAGAAGTAACATGCTATTTTACTTCTGCAACAAGTGCCGAAAGAGTCGGGCTACCGCTCCATTTCTTGATTAAATTTCCACCTTTATCAACTTGTACAAATGTATGCTGATAGGTTACGCCATACTTTTGCTTGAGTGCCGTAGAATTATCGTAATTTACGTCAAGGATAGCGAGAGTGGAAGGAATTTTTGAGAGGTTAGCTTTAATATCTGCATCTACTGCTCTACATGTTGGACACCAACTTGCGTGAAAAAATAAAACCACATCGTGATCAGCGGAAGCAAGAGTCACTTTTTCTGGCGCATAAACTTCGTATGAACCAGCTTTCATCATGCTGTCGCCCTTATCCACCATGCTTGTCTCATCCTCCTTCATCATACTGTCGGTTTTTGCAGAATCATCTTTCATCATTGCACCTTTTTCTTCCATCGCTTTTTTCTCCATCATTGCTTTTTCTTCAGCCATCCTTTGCTCCTCCATGGCATTCTGTTCCATTTGATCCTTGACCATCATCGCGTCATCTTGTGAATTCTTAGATAGGTAAACTCCCCCAATGATCGCCGTCAACACAATAACTCCCACAATAATTCCTGTATTTTTGTTCATAATTTTTTTAATTACTAATTTATAATATGAATAAGTGGAGTGTATAGCATAACAAAACAAATGTAAAGCAACCTTTACATTTGTTTTGTGGATAACCGTATTTTTATAGATTTTTATCGCTCCAAAAGCGAGTGGCGATTTTAACAACGATCATAATGACGAGCGCAATCACTAACCACGCATCCACCTTGTGCGAATATCCTTGTATCGCAATGCCAAACATAAGAATTGCCGATCCGGCAAGAAAAGCATTTCTCCCTGCAAGTGAGCGGTTTGCATCATCACGTTCATCAAATACTTTTTCTTTCAAAATAAAACTTGCGAATATACCGAATAGGATTAGCAGAGCAACAAGCATCCCCATCACCATCATGTCCGGCATCCAAAAATGAAAAGGGTTAAGAAGTAAGATTGCCAACACTATGAGCGCCAAAGGAACCATTATTTCTTTTGTGATTTTATTTTTCATAGGAAATTTTAAAAATATGTTCGACCGGCAATTTAAAATAATCTGCTATTTTTAAGGCAAGCAATACGGATGGCGTATAATTCCCCTTTTCAATCGCGATGATTGTCTGACGGCTCACTTTTAATTTTTCAGCAAGCTCTTCTTGCGTGATACTTTTTTGAGTCCGTAATTTATTAACTTCATTTGAAATATATTCTTGCATAACTTGCAATGTAAGTCTACATCATCAAATCAAAATGTCAAACCAGCTTTACATCTATCCTTCACCGCCTCACTACGCAGTGATAGAATGTCGCTCATGAACATCGCGCTCGGAGCATCCCTCTTAGCGC
>ERZ1292625.4495-Hain-H41-01um-R1-4495-length-10407-cov-12_pt1 | contig 10407 bp, 6 predicted proteins | sample MGYA00564400_ERZ1292625 | MGnify/ENA primary metagenome ERZ1292625 (study PRJEB36523, sample SAMEA6512639) | groundwater metagenome | collected 2019-01-08 | study: AquaDiva: Metagenomics assemblies of 32 groundwater samples
TCGGCCCAAAAGCCGGTTAGTTTCTCCCAGCGCATTTTCCCGGTTTTGATGTACTTGTTTTGAACACCGGTGATCTCGAGTTCGCCCCGGGCGGATGGTTTTAAAGACCTAATGTAATCGAAACATTGGCTATCAAAGATGTAGAGACCGGTGGAGGCATAATTTGATTTAGGTTTCTTGGGTTTTTCCTCGACCCTAATTATTTTCGACTTATCTTTCGGATCGAAAACGGGAACGCCATATCTTTCCGGGTCGGGCACCTCTTTTAAAAACATGACTGCTCCATCTTTGAAATTTTTTACCGCCCCTGAAATGTCGGTGTCGGTGGTATTGTCACCCAGAATAACAGTAATCGGGCCACCATCGGCAAAGTCCTCGGCCAGGGAGATGGCGGCGGCGATGCCGCCCTCGTTTTCCTGATAGGCGTATTCGAGGTGTTTAAGCCCTAGTTCTTTGCCGTTTTTGAGAACACGAATAAAGTCACCGGCGTGAGGACCGCCCGTGATTATCATAACCTCAGTGATTCCAGCTTTGACTAAGGTCTGGATGGGATAATAAACCATCGGCTGGTCGTAGACGGGGAGAAGGTGTTTGTTGGTGGCGAGCGTCAAGGGCTTGAGACGAGCACCCAGGCCACCGGCGGTGATAACTCCTTTCATCAGAGGTAATATAGCACACCGAGAACCAAGGCCAAGCCAAGTAGGCCAAAGAGGAGATATTCCAAAATGATTTCCGAATGAAGCTCGCCTTCGAGAGCGGAATGGATAATACCCCAGATGAAATAGGCGACGGCGATTGAAATCAGGATAAGGGTATGGAAAACTGTGTCTTTGCCGGTTACGGAGGCAATGATTAGGCCGATGACCATCAGGATAAGCAGGACGGCGTAGTGGCTGATGTGGCGGAGCGATTTGTTTTTCATAGAATTAGACCTTGTTTAAGTAAGACCAGAATAATCAACAGGGTCAGGAAGTAAGTCAGATGGGCCCAGTTTTTGCCGGAGATGCGAATGAGATTGCGGCGCCAGACGATCAGCCAGTCAAAGGCGAGGACGGCGACGATGAGGATGACAAAGGCCAGGGAGATGGAGCGGGAAACGTCGAAGGGTGAGAACTGGATTTTTGGCAGAGGCGCCGGGACCGATTCCTGGGCCAGAACTTGCTTGATCAGGGAGGTTTTTTCGGAAGTGACTGCGGGGACAGACTTTTGAAGTGTGCCGAACATTTGAACCACCAGCGTTGTTTCAACACCGTTTATTTTTCCGTCAACGACGGCCACCCCGATATCCTGGTATTTGGGGCTGATTAGATTCGCTTTGTGACTGGACGACTTCATCCAGGCCTCGACGACGTCGCCGGGAGACCGAAAATCGCGGGCCAGGTTTTCGCCGGCGTGGAGATAGGAATAGCCGGAATTAAGGATAAAGCTCCAGGGTTCGGTGCCGGTGGGGGCATTGTGGGCCCAGTAATTGCGGGCAATCATATCGGCCGCTTTGGCCATGGCCGCTTCATCGAGAGCTTTATTTTCCTTCAGGGGTGGTTGTCCCTCTGCGATTCGCTTTTGGTTGGTGAGTTCGATGACGGTGGTCGGAGAAATCTGCGAAGCGTAACCCAAGACGCCCGGTTTGATGGTGTGGAAAAGAGTCAGGGCCGACTGGGCCATGATGAAAAGGCCCAACAAGACCAATAGTGACTGGTGGTGGAGCAGTTTCGCCTTGTGGTTATTATGCGCGTGGGGTAAAAAAAGATGCAAGGGATTGGCCATCAAGTTCCATTTTACATACTTGTTCCGGTTTGGATAGTGGTGGCGCGATGTTTGGTAATTCTTCGGGTAATATGGTTTAATGATGGTATGGAGTCAACAAGAATTGCGTTGTTTGAGGGTAAGCGGATTAGAAAGGTTATTTACAAGGATGAGTGGTATTTTTCCGTCGTGGATGTAGTCCAGGCGCTGACTGATCAGCCCAACGATCTTATGGCCAGAAAATACTGGAATAAGCTTTCCCAAAGATTGCGTGACGAAGGAAGTGAGTTGGTGACATTTTGTCACCGACTGAAACTAAAATCATCTGATGGAAAAAAATACGATACAGACTGTGCCAACACTGAGGGAATATTCCGAATCATCCAGTCAATCCCCTCCCCAAAGGCCGAACCATTTAAGCGTTGGCTAGCAAAAGTCGGCTATGAAAGAGTACAAGAGATCGAAAATCCAGAACTAGCCCAGGAACGGATGAAGTTGATCTATGAACAAAAGGGCTACCCCAAGGACTGGATAGACAAACGACTCCGAGGAATCGCCATTCGACAGAATTTGACCGACGAATGGAAAGAAAGAGGGGTGGGACGACAAACGGACTTTTCGATCCTGACGGCGGAAATTTCTAAAGCGACTTTTGGAATTACCCCATCAGAGTATAAGAAACTAAAGGGATTAAAACGAGAAAACCTTCGCGACCACATGACCGATTTGGAGCTTATCTTTACCATGCTGGGCGAAAAAGTGACGACAGAAATATCTCAGACAGAAAAGCCAAGGACTCTCGGTGACAACAAGCAGGTCGCACGACGGGGCGGGCGGGTCGCCGGTAACGCTCGACAAGAAACTGAAAAAGAAATTGGCAGGAGTGTGATAACCAGAAAAAACTATCTGCCAAAACCTAGGGGACGAGTTCGGCTTGCCAAATGAGCCTTTTGAGACTGGTGCCCGGGGGCCAGCAGGTCATCAAAGTCAGGGTTTGTTTGTCGCCGGTACCGATTAGATAATTAATTTCGTTAGGTTGGGCAATAATTTTTTTGGTGAGGTCATAAGTGTATTTCTTTCCCTGATAGTAAAGTTCGACCTGGTCACCGGGAACGAGCTTGTCGAGCAAATAAAAAATCGAGTTGTAGCGGGTGGCGGTCAGAAAGTCGGCGCTGCTATGGGAAAAAAGAAAAACATTGCCTGGCTGATCCGGGAGAGCCGTGCCTTTGGCGTGGGCCACCCCGCGGCTGAGGGCGGTCTGGTACTGGCGCGAATCAAAGGGGTCGACGTTGGCGATGACAGCGGCATTAGCGTCGATTTTTTTGATCACCAAGGCGAAGTCGGTATTGACCGGGATGATTTCGGCTTCCTCCCTAGATGAATTCTGTCTCAGTTCGTAGACGACTTCTTGTTTGGCCAGGGGCAGATAGGTGATGGCCAGGATCGACAAGGCGGCTAGCAGAAACAGACCACCGATAAGGAGAAGGAGGTTAGCGAAAAAGTTTCTTTTTGTAGGCATAGCCGAGGAGGACGAGGACGGCAATCACGAGCAGATAACGCCAGTGGGTGTCGGCCCACCAAGCGGACGTGGCAGCGCCCTCAACTTGGGGTGTGGGGGTGGCGGCTTCGATGGCCTCACTACTTTCTTTTGGTGTTTCGGTCACTGATGGTGTCGGTTCCCCAGTTGTTTCTGCCGAACCGACCTGACTGGCGGCGAGGACGATAGGGGCGGTGGTAGGAGAGGTTGTCGAAGTGGTAGTAGTTGTGGTCGTGGTGGTAAAGGAATCACCAACCAGGCCGGAACCATTGCCGGCGCTGTCAAAGGCGCGGAGGACGTAGTAATAGGTTTTGGCGCAGTCGGGAACGGTATTACTGATTTCCCCAGTGGTATTTGAACCAATCGCCTGGGTAGCGAAAACAGAACCGGAGTCAGCCGCGAAACTAGTGTGATCAGAACGGTAAAACTCGACCTTGACCGTCTTGCCGTCGTCGTCGGCGGTTTTATATTTCAGTTTGAAGGTGCAGCTGTTGGTTTGCTCCTTGTTATAGTCAGAAGGAGTACCGGGCCCGCTGGTGTTGTAGTCGACGGTGACAGTGGCACTGTCAACAGTGTCTGCTCCGGCTGTGGCGATGACCATAAACTGATAGGTACCATTGGAATTAACGATGCCATTATCGACGACACAGTTATCGCTGTTACCGCCGGAAGCTAAGTTAAAATCGGAACCAAATTGAGAAAAACCGCCGTCGGACGGTCCTTTCTTGAAGCATTTGACGATCACGGGACGATTGGCGATATCCAGAGCGACGAAGTTGACGTTGAAAGTATTCTGGTTGGTCGGGCTTTTTGGCTGACTGATCTTGATGCTTAAATCGTCGGCTGCCAGAGCGACCTTGGCGCTTAGGGTTAAGAAGATAACGGCAGTGATGATCTTTGTTATTTTAGTCATGTTTGCGTTTAAGAATAATGCCGGCAGACGCGGAGGTGGTGCCAAGTAGGCCCAAGATTAAGGCGAGATAGAGCCAGCGGGTATCGGCGCCGGTAGCGGGAAGAGTGGTGGTGGCGCCCAACACCTGGCCTTCGACTTTTTGTTCGACCTCACGGGTAGGGGTGTCCTGAGTATTTTTGACGACGTTGACCTGGGTCCCGACAAAGGCACCGTCAGAACCTACCGCGGTGACCGGGCCGCCGATTCCCTGGCCATTGGCCCAAGCGAGGTCGTTATAGAGTCCTGGCGTTTGGGTGGAATCAATGTCGGCAATGTATGAGAGAGTGATAATTTCACCCTGCTGTAGGTTGTCGAGATCCCAAGTACCGGGTGATTGATAGAGAGGTTCCGGGATGGAAATAAGACCGCGGAAGTTGGAAAGGGCGAGCCACGAGCCGAGGCTATATTTGAAGCCTTTGGCCGGTAGGTCGATGACTTTGGCGCCGGAAACGTCGTTATCGAAAACCGAGAGGGTCAAGGTAAAAATGACGCTGCCGCCAGGAGTTCGATCACTACTTGCATTATTAGATTTAGTTAGCGTTAGTTTGGGATCAACGGCAGTGTTGGTAATCGTGCAGGTCGCAGAACCGCCATTGGCGATATTTATGTTTTCACAGTTTTCGTAGCTGGTTAGGAAGCCTGGGGCATCTGTTTCGGTGATGTCATACATCCCCGCATCAACCGTGAGTTTGTTCTCCCCATCACCTTCGAAAATTTGGGCCCCGCCGTCATCGACCACGAATGAGAAACTTGAAGCCGGATCTTGACTGCCAACAATTACTTTTTTGACGATTAAGGTTCCCGGTTGATCATCATTGGCAAAGGTACAAGTGACGTCTTCACCCGGATTAAGATCGATAGTTAACTCCCTATCATCAACAGAGTAACCTTCTTCGTGGCTGCCTTCACAGATAACACTTGATAGATCCCAGCCAGGAGTCAGATCCTCAGTGATGGTGTATCTGCCGCTATTTAGATCAGAGAACAATATAGTATTGTCGGAATCGTCATTGCCGTTGTCTATGAGTTCGAAGGTCCCATCCTCGCTGATATCGGTCGAAAAGCCAAAGACCTGATCACTGTTTGGATCGGCATCTTTGATGATTCTAATCGAGCCGTGTTTGGTGTTGGTAAATGTGCAGATAACGTTATCACCTTCGCTAACCGCAAACTCCAAGTCGGTGCCGATATCGCTGGCATCATTGTCACAGGAAATGGATGTGTCGTAGTCAGAGAGAGATGTTCCCTCAGAGGCCAGTTCGGAGATGTCATGATTGCCAGTGTTGACAGTGACTTCGTTGGTAGTCCCGCCTTCACCAACGTTCTCAGCGTAAATAGTGCCGTCGATGAGTAAGTTGAAGGTGCCACTGTCGTCGGTTGGATCAATTTGTTTAATCAGGGTAATAGTACCGGTTTTGCGCGTGTTAGTAACGTCGCAACTGACCGAATCGCTAGCATCAAGGGTGAGATCAATGGTTCCGTTTTCACTGGAGCCAAGAACACCGCAGTCGATGTTGGTGTTGTAATCGCCACTAGTATTTTCGGTGAGAGTGTAGGTGCCAGCTGGAACATCAGTGCCTGATCTGGTTTCATTGTTGCCCACTTGCAAATAGTTTTTTGAGTAGCCATTTGGGCCAGTGACGGTAAAATCCCAAGTTGATTCATCGGCTTGGCCGTTGACGATGTGTTTGGTGAAGGAGTAAGAAGCACGACCTTGATTTCCAAAATCGTAGTCATCAAAATCACCGTTGCCTATCATATTGATGACATAGTCGCCTTGAGGTTTGGTTTGAGTCCATCCTGATTTTTGCTCTTCATAAACCCGATAACTACCGGGTCCAAGATTTGAGAAATTATAGTAACCGCTATCACTGGTCGAGATGTAAATATCGGACTGGTCGTTTGGCCGATCAAGATAAATCTTCCAACCCTTAATGGCGGGTTCGTCAGGAATGTCGTCCTGGGTGTTTTTATCCCAATCGCCATTGCCATTCAGATCGTTGAATTTATGGCCGGAAATGTGACCGTTATCAAAGTTGACGAAGGTGTAACTTTGGTTCTGGCCACTCATAGGTATGCCAAAATCGTGACTGGTGGCAGTGAGCGCCGTCCAACCAGTTGCCGGAACCATTTCAGAAACACCATAGGTGTGATTTGGCTCAATGTCGGACCAGCGGTAGCAACCATTTTCGCCGGTGGTCTTAGTGTCAGAAACCTGGCCGTCTGTTAGCAAGTTAACGGTCCACCCAAATTTATAACTTTGATCATTTAAGGTGTTGAGATTGCCATCGACATCAACCTTTTTACAGGCTTCGACATAAATATTTTTAAAGTTACCGAAGTTGTTATTGATGGAGTTCTGATCTGGCTCTAGGGTTATTGCTGATGGGCTATAAATATTGGTATAGCTGTCGGGACCAGATTCGGTGAGACTGTAGTTACCGTGTAAAAGTTTTTCAAAGAAAAAGTAGCCATCGGACTCGGTGGTATATGAGCCGAGAACAGTGGTCCCCTGTGAAAGGGTAACGGTCCAGCCCGTCAGACTTCTAATAAATGAGCGATCGGCCTCGACTTCATATTTATATCCGCTGATTGCGCCATATTTTTCGTTAACGATCGAACAATATTGAGTTTGACCGGCGCTGATGTTAATACCCTGACAATTGTTTATGAGTTCTTTCCAGCCGGTAGTTGGCGCTTCTGTTACGAAGTATGTACCCGGAGTAACTTCGAAATCTTTATCGATGGCATCGGTGATAGTCCCTGATCCTCCCCCGGTAATTGTGCCGTCCCCGGTGGCGGTGATGCCGAATTGGGCTAGGTGGCTCGCTGGGTAAGTGGTTTTTTGGACAATGAGGTGACCTTTTTTGGTATTGGTAATAGTGCAGTTTTTGGTTTCGCCAAGACCAACGGAAATTTGGCTACAATTGTTCCCTGTTTGTGACCAGCCATTTGGAACCGCCTCGCTGACAGAATAAGTGCCGACGTTTACTTGATAATCAACGGGTTGGCCATCTTTAACATCTCTGGTAAGCGGCGCTTCCATTGACCCGGTGCCGGAAATGGTGATAGGGAATAGAGTTTGGGTGTCGGTGGGATCGGTGACCTTGGTGACAATCAGATGGCCCGGTTGGTCGTCGTTGGTGATGGTACAGTTTTTGGTTTCGCCAAGTGTAATGGTGCCGGAACAATCAGCAGAAAGAGTTTTTGTATAGCCGTCGTGACTGCCTTCGTCAACGCTATAGGAAACGGCGTTTAGGGTAATAGTAGTACCTTCCTCGGAACCTGGGAATGACGAATTGGAAACGTTGGTGCCGGTGACATTCATTGTAAAGCTTGGCGCAAGTCGGGTACCGCCGTAATCGTTGTTGACATGTTTTTTGACAATAAGTGTGGCGGGATTGTCGTCATTAGTGATGGTGCAGGTTATATCGTCACCCGGAGCGAGATTGATTGTTCCGCCGAGATTGGTGGGACATTTTGCATTGCCAGTAATTGAGACGAATGTGTATCCAGTTAAACCGGCTTCATTTATGGCGTATGGCGTGTTAGCCAATAGGGTTTTTATTTCCCCTGAAGTTACCGAAACCCCACCGATTGTCAGTCCAAAGTCATTAACTCCGGCGGTACCGCCATTATTTTTGGTAACACTTTTAACAAGAGTAAGTTTGGGTGCAACGTCGTCATTGGTGATGATACAGGTTTTAGTTTCGCCTACCCCGAGAGTAACCGTATCTGTGGTTTGACCATCACAAATGATGCCGGTTTGGGTATAATCTGAAGATGGAGCGTCCTCACTGACGGTGTAAGTACCCGCATTAAGAAAGTAGTTAGTTCCATCTTCTGAGCCCGCTGCCGGGCTATTAGCGACGTCCACCCCGTTCGATTTGACATGCAAATTAAATGCTCCCGCGGAGATTGTGCCACCGTTGTCATTCTCCACATGCTTTTTGACGATTAGAGTTCCGTTTTGTAAAGAATTGGTAAAAGTGCAGGTAATGTTTTCACCCTCAGAAACATTTAGTGTTGCGGTTCTTGTGCCTAGATCGACACTTCCATCACTATCATTACAAACTAAATCGGTTAGGGACCATCCGGGAGTGGCTGATTCGGTGATTGTTTTTTGAACCGAACCGTTTTGTGCGTTATCACCTCCTGTCGAGGGGAAATCACTGATGGAAAATACTTTTGTATTCGAGAGGGTGGAATCGAGATCGTCGTCTAGGGAGAAATTTGTTAGGCCAGTTGTAGTAAAGATAAAATCTTGAGAGGAGTCTGGAATTGCATCTTTTACGATTGTGACAATGCCCGGAAAAATTACTGCATCCGCAGATAAAGATCTATCTTGTCTGCCTCCACTGCCGTCTATTTCAATTAGACTTGTGTGATAGGGTGACCCGCTAATACTAATGGCTGAATTTGTCTGACCCCAGTCGGTTCTAGTAGCAATGTGACCGCCCCAAGCGAGGACTGGGGTAGCCGTAGAAGATGTGAAAGAAATCGTTACACTGGTCGAACTATCCCCTGCGTATGTTTCACTCAGTGAATATCCTGAAACAGAAGTAATTGTTCCGCCAAACATTGTGAACAAACCCGCAATTTGTGTGATATCGTCACTGTTCCCTATAATACCGTCCTGACCCTTAGTGACGTTTGAGTCAACTGGTATAGCAAATGTAGTAAATGAGGCTAGGCTACAACCTGCAACGTCTGAACAAGGATTATTACCACTACTTTCTGTTTGATTGTAACTGGTTAAATAGTCCAGGGCATGCTTTCCACCTTTTGTAGTGTCCCATTCGATGGTAACGGTGTGTACGGCTGAACCTGTGGAGATGTTGTCCAGAAGCAGCCTGTATGGAACCGAGTCATCTTCCAGGTAATGAGCCTTGCTGCTGTTCACATTTCCGTTCACCCAATTAGCACCGGTACATTGCTCAGGACTACTGACTTGACCATTTCCACATTGATTTAGATTTGCACTCGAGGGAGCCCCGGTGTCAGTAAAGGTGGTGGAGGCGAGGACGGTGCCGGCGGCATCGCGGATCTCAACGGAGTAATTGGGGCGGTAGTTACCATCGAGCTGGCGCTGATAGGTGAAGCTGCCTGCTCCATCGGTAAAGACGGTATCAAAATAGCTGACGCCAGGGTAATCAGAAGAATCAATGATAATGTTGTAGGTTTGGAATGGGGCAAAATTGGTACCGTTAACGGTGACGGTATCGGTCGGAGCATAGTCGAGTTTGTCGGTGAAGACCTGGGATAGAAGTGAGGTGGTTTCGGTAATAGCTGGGGTTGGTTCCGGTGTAGGGGTGGGAGTAACCGTCTCGGTCGGGGTCGGGGCATCGGTGGGAGTGGATTCGGCGGGGGGAGAAGTCTCGTTAATGGCTTGAGTTGGTTCTAGGGTGGGTTCGGGTGAGGGAGTCGCATCAGGGGTAACGGTAGCTTCGATTGTTGGAGTTGGGGTTAATGCTGGAGTTAGAGGGGCGGCAGGGGTTGGTGAAGGAGCGGGGGTAAGCTCCTCTGTCGGAGTCGGGGTTGGTGTGATTTCTTCTGTAGGTGTGGGGGTGACGATCTCGGTCGGAGTGGGTTCGGGTGGAGTTGGCGATGGGATTTCGGTTGAAGTTTCTGCACTCTGGGTAGCCTCCTGTGCGTAAACTATGGCTGGTGCAAAAGACTGGAACAGCAAAGAAAAAGAGAGGAAAAACGAGATCAGCCGGTGAAGTTTTTTGCCGAAGAACATCTAGTTGCTGATTATCTCATCTTTATAGGCTTTGTCAATCGGGAGACTATTTTTAGTTTAGAGAGAGCCAGCGAAAACCACCTTTTCGGGATGAAATCCTGGGGGATCGGTGTGGCCCGCCCCGAGGGGTTCGCCAAGACCGATAAGACCACTGCGAATGTCTATCCAGGTAGAGCCAGGATACTTTTGCAGGTAGAGCGCGGCTGCACCGGCGACGTGAGGAGTAGCCATGCTGGTTCCGCTAATGGTGTTGTAGCCGCCATTTTTCCAGGTCGATTTAATGGCGACGCCGGGGGCCCCCAAATCAACTACGGAACCAAAATTGCTGAATGTAGCAAAGGTGTCGTCAGATCCATAACTGGTGGCAGGACCGTTTCCCCCAGGCGTGCCGTCGGAATCAGCCAAAGCCGAGACAGTGATAACCGCATCATC
>ERZ1292625.4496-Hain-H41-01um-R1-4496-length-10406-cov-4_pt1 | contig 10406 bp, 11 predicted proteins | sample MGYA00564400_ERZ1292625 | MGnify/ENA primary metagenome ERZ1292625 (study PRJEB36523, sample SAMEA6512639) | groundwater metagenome | collected 2019-01-08 | study: AquaDiva: Metagenomics assemblies of 32 groundwater samples
ATAGTGCCGTCGTCGGTCCAGCCGTAAGTGGTAACGTCGGTAGCGGAAGCCTTGATGGTGACTTTTTTATCAGAAGTAGAGAGGGTGACATTGTCTCCGGCGGCCAGCTCTAAAGTATCGGTTTTGGAGCCTGCGGAAATGGTATTGGATCCAACTTTGATGTTTTTAAAGATTTTAAGATCAGTAGTCTGGTCGGTGGCGGAAATGGTGGGGTTTTGCCCGCCGGTAACTGTAATGTTGTCGCCGGCCTTGAGAGAATAGAGAACGTTGGGAGCGGTGATATCTTTGACGAATTCAGACGGGATGTTAACTTTGAAAAGCAGATCTTCAACGGTGGTTTGGGAAGCGAGCACCGCGCCAGCGGCGCCGTTGATAGTTGATAGTTCATAGTTCATAGTAGAGACCGCGGAGGGACGACGGAGAGTAGAGATCAGAGATTGGAGATTAGAAATTAGGGGAGCCGGAGAAGGAATGAGGCCGGAACGAACGGCGGTGAAAGAGGCTGCAGAAATCATGAGGGCGACTAGAATCCCGTACAAGACGTGTTTCTGGGGGAAAGAGAGATGAAGCTTGGGCCGGGGGGCAGGCGGGGTGGCGGGGGATTGAACTCGAGGCTGATTTATTAAGTTTCGGATGCAGGTTATGTCTTCTGGAGAATATCTTCTTTGGCCACCAATAGTTCGGGAGGAGGTAATTTTACCTTGACGTTCCCAGAGACGGAGAGTAACGGCGGCGACTCCTAAAATTTTCGCGGCGTCCTTAATTGAGTAATTTTTAAACATGGGCAGATTTTATTGAGGCTGAATTATCAAGTTTGATCAGGTTTTATCAGCTTACTCATTTATGGTGTATATTAATATAAGTGTCAATAGTCATTTAGTCGATAATTGAGTACTTTTTGTTTGTGATACAATAAAAGTATGCTGATTAGGGACAAATTGGAACAAGTATTGGGTTCGAAGCTGGAACACCCGGAGAGGGAGGAGTGGGGAGATTACGCGGTATTTCTAAAACCCGGAAAAGAAGCAGACGCTGTTATAGAAAAGTTGGAAAAGCTGGAATTTGTAAAAGAAGTGTCCCGGGTTGGCGGATTTATCAATATCAAGTTGGAAATTCGGTATCTTGTTGATCAGTTAGAGAGGGTGACAAAAATAAAACCGAAGCTAAAGGGCCAAAAAATAATGGTTGAATTTACGGACCCCAATCCATTTAAGGAGTTGCACATCGGCCATTTGTATAGCAATGTGGTCGGGGAGGCTATCTCCAGACTGTTTGAAGCTTCCGGAGCTACCGTAAAAAGGGCGTGTTATCAAGGGGACGTGGGAATGCATGTTGCCAAGGCGATTTGGGGAATGCAACAGTTAAAAGTCAAAAAAGATTTAAGCGCTAAGTTATTGGGAGAAGCGTATGCTTTGGGGGCGGCGGCGTTTGAGGACAATCCCAAGGTGGCTGCGGAAATTAAAGAGCTGAATATAAAATTATATGAAGCTAAATCTGCGGAAATTATGAAATTATATAACTTAGGTAAACGATGGAGTTTGTTATACTTTGATAGTTTATACAAAAGACTGGGAACAAAGTTTGATTTTATGTATTTTGAATCGGACGCGGGTAAAAAAGGATTGAAAGTTGTAGAAGAAGGATTGAGTAAGGGCGTGTTTAAAAAAAGCGAGGGAGCAGTTGTTTTTGAGGGGGAGATGTATGGATTGCACACCAGGGTGTTCATAAATTCCCAAGGATTGCCTACTTATGAAGCTAAAGAGCTGGGGTTGGCGCCGACTAAGTTTGCGGATTTTCCTTATGATCTATCGGTGGTGATCACCGGCAATGATATAAATGATTACTTTAGAGTGCTTTTGAAATGTTTAGATCTACTTTACCCGGATTTGGCGAAACGGACCAAACACATAGGGCATGGAATAGTGAAGCTGCCGGGAATGGCCAAAATGGCCAGTCGGAAGGGGAATGTCCTGACGGCAGAATGGCTATTGGACGAGGCCAAGAAGAAGGTGCTGGAGATTGCTTCTGACGCTACAGATCCTGACGTTGTGGGAGTAGCGGCGGTTAAGTATGCCATGTTGAGAAGTGGAATAGGGAGGGATATTGAATTTGATCTGGACAAGTCGGTGAGCTTTGAAGGCAGCTCGGGGCCGTATTTGCAGTATACTTATGCGAGAACACAGAGTGTTCTGAAAAAGGCTCAAGGTTCAGGGTTCAAGGTTCAATTAAGTCTTAACGAGAAGGAACTTCGAGTTTTGAGGTGGATTTATAGGTGGCCGGAGGTGGTGGAAGAAGCGGCGGAGAGGCTGGCCCCTAATTTAATCTGCAGTTTTATATACGAACTAGCCCAGAGATTCAATAGTTTTTATGCGAAGCATACGATTTTAAAGAGTGAGTTTAGATTGGCCTTGACCAGGGGCGTGGGACAAGTACTGAAAATGGGGCTGGAGATGTTGGGGATAAAAGCGCTGGAAAAGATGTAGAATAAAGTTAATGTTCTTCCTGCTCGTTTTTTTTCTGGTAACAGTTGCTCCTGTGCGGGCGCAGTCGGTGGGGCAGGGAATAGCTGTAGCTATGTCGGTGGTGGGAGATGTCGTGGATGGGGATGTGGTGTGTAACCATACCGGGGAAATTAAGAGGTGCAATACGGCATATGACGGCAATATTTATGGAGTGTATGTGGCCGAACCGGCTTTGGCCTTGGAGAATTTGAGCTTGACGGACGCTAAAACCGTGGCCACTTCCGGCAAGGCTTATGTGCGGGTGAGCGACGCTAGCGGACAGGTGAAGAAAGGAGATTACGTAACCAGTTCGGCTAAGGAGGGGATGGGGCAAAAGGCGACCAAAAGTGGGTATGTACTGGGAACGGCTTTGGAAGATGCCGAAGGGCCGGAAAGTAAAATATTGGTGATGATTGCGGCCAAGCAGGCATTTGTGACCCTGCAAAACAAGGGCGGGAATTTGCTGGAGACGATTAAGGATGCCATTTTGTCACCGACTCTAACCCCACTAGCCAGTCTGCGGTATATATTGGCGGCAATAATTGCTTCGGCGGCGTTTATTTTAGGATTCTGGTATTTTGGCCGGGTGGCCAAAAGCGGAGTGGAGGCAGTGGGGAGAAACCCGCTGGCGGGACGGATGATTCAATTTAGTGTAATTTTGAACCTATTGTTGACAGCCTTGATTATGGGATCGGGGCTGGTGATTGCCTACTTAATACTGGTACTATGAGAATTATGATTGATTACCAACTTATCTCACTTATAGCCACCGGAATCGCCATCGGGGGAGTGGTGGTGGGATATTTGGATTTAAAGAGGAGGCAAGGGCAGGTGGATGGAGAGGCGGGAAAAGTCCTTCGGCAAGCTCAGGACAAGGCTGGAAATGTTCTTCGGCAGGCGCAGGACAGGGCCTTGGAGATATTGGAAAGAGCGCGGCTAGATACGGAAGCTAGAAGCGAGAAGCTAGAAGTTAGATTGGACAGGGCGGAAGAGAAAGAAATAACGGATTTTAAGAAGGCTTTAGTGGGGATTACCGCTGATCTGCAGGGGGAGGTGGCTACGGTGGTGGGGCAAAAAATCGACGAGGAATTTTCCCGGGCCAGGCTGGAGATTCAAGGATACAAGGATCAGAGACTGAAAGAGATTGACGCTAAAGCCGTGGATATTATTAAAGACGTGACCCGCAGGACCTTGGGGAAAGCGTTGGATATGGCCAAACATACCGCACTGATTGCGGCGGCTTTGGAGGAAGCTAAGCTTGCGCATGTACTCTGATGTTTATGGGTTGGTACTGACTACTGGGGATAGAGAGTTGCTAGTGGGAGAGATTGATATATTAGTTAATAATTTGTATATGACAGAAGCGTTGAAATCGGAAGTGAGGAGCACCGCAGCTGCGGTGTTGGGTGGGTACAAAGATGCGTTACCGGCGGTGCGGGAAGCGGTGAAGCGGATGCGGGAAATAAAATTGGGGGTGGCGGTGGAGTTGCCGCAAAGAGCGATCGAGGGAATTGTCCACAGAGTGAGGAAGTATTTGGGGGAAGACGTGGTGGTAGATTTTCACTTGTGGCCGGAACTGATTGGCGGAGCCACGGTGTATTGGGAAGGTAGATATGGAGATTTTTCGCTGAAAAAGAAACTGGAGGACTATGGACAACTTTAATAAATATTTAGAGGCAACCGGTGAGACGGGGTACGTAGAGGAGATGACCCAGTCGATTGCCCAGGTTTCTGGACTGCCGGGGGCGAAATTATCAGAATTGGTGGTGTTTGAGGGGGGAGAAATGGGGCAAGTTACCAGCTTGGGACAGGATCGGGTAGAGGTGTTGGTGCTGGCTCGGTTGGGGGTGAAGGTGGGAGTGCGGGTGGTAAGAACCGGGGGGCCGCTACGGATTGCCGTGGGGGAAGAAGTGGTGGGTAGAATAATGAATGGTTTGGGACACTGGGTGGGTGGAGGAGAGGAAAGAATTCCTGTGGATCAATGGCGGCCGATAGATGTGGTTCCGTCGGGGATTGCGGCTAGAAAAAAGATTAGCCGGCCGTTGGAAACGGGAGTCTCCTTAGTCGACCTGCTTATTCCTCTGGGGCGGGGGCAGAGGGAGCTGGTGATGGGAGACCGGAAGACCGGTAAAACCAATTTTGTCATGCAGACGATTTTGGCCCAGTCACGTTTGGGGACAGTATGTGTGTATGCGGCCATCGGCAAGAATAATACAGAAATTATGCAGGCGGAAAGTTTCTTTGCTAAAACCGGGGCGGTTAAGAATCTGGTAATTGTAGCTTCCAGTTCGCATGATACGGTGGGAGAAATTTGGCTGACGCCATATACGGCTATGACGGTGGCGGAGTATTTCCGGGACAAAGGGCGGGATGTACTGTTGGTTCTGGATGATATGACGGCCCACGCCAAGTTTTATCGATAGTTGGCGTTGACAGCCCGGCGGTTTCCGGGGCGGGAGTCGTATCCGGGAGACATATTCCATGTGCATTCCAAGCTGGTAGAACGGGCGGGGAATTTTGTGATTGACGAGGGTGAAGCGGCGATCACTTGCTTGCCGGTGGTGGATACGGTGCAGGGGGACATGACGGGGTATATTCAGACCAATTTAATGTCTATGACCGATGGGCACATATTTTTTGATTCTGACCTGTATTTCGCGGGGCGGCGGCCGGCCATTAATCCGTTCATATCGGTGACCAGGGTAGGATATCAGACGCAATCTGCCGTGCGGCGGGTGCTGGGGCAGGAGATGGTGAAGCGATTGAATGATTTTGAAAAAACCCAGAGCTTTATGCGGTTTGGAGCGGAGTTGGGAGAGGCGGCCAGACAAGTGTTGACGATGGGGGAGCGGCTATTGAGGTTGTTTAATCAGCCTGTACAAGTGACGGTGGCAGCTGATGTGCAAACAGTGGCGGCAGCCATGGTGCTGGCTGGTTTGTGGGACGGTTCGGAAGCGGCAGTTCTGCAAGAGCGGTATGATAAAGACGAAGCGGTGCGCTGCGATTTGAAAGAGATGGTGGACAAAGCGACGACGCCGGAACAGTTAGTGGCAATGGCTCGGGAGAAGCAATGGCTACCAAAAGACAATTAGAAACAGAAAAATTGGGCCTGGTGGAGATAAAAAGCCTGGTGGAGGCGTATGAAGAGATTGCGGCCGGGCAGATGCAGAAAGTGCGGACGGCGGTCTTAACCGCGCGGGAATTTTTGGGGGGTCTGTCTGAAATATTCGGGGAAGTGAAGTTTAATTATGCCCGGGATGTGTTGACCGTCGAGAGGCAAAAAACCCGGCTGGGTAAGGGCGGGAAGACTGTGGCGGTATGGATTTCAGCTAACGCGGGACTGTACGGGGACATTGTGGAGAGGAGCTTTGATTTATTTGCGGATTACCTGGCTAAAAACCAAACCGAGGCGGTAGTGGTGGGCAGGCTGGGGACTAAAATGATGGCAGATCGTTTACCAAAGATACTGTACAACTATTATGATTTGGAAGATGACCGGGTGGAAGTGGAGGATTTGATACTGATTATGCGGTATTTGCTACAATTCCAGAAAATAGTGGTATTTTACGGGCAGTTTAAGAGTCTGGTGAATCAAATCCCCATGGCTACGAGCGTGTCGGGGGATAGCATTTACCAGCCCTCTTCCGCTGAAGCTACGGAAGGGCAAGCAAGACATCAGTATCTGTTTGAGCCGAAAATAGCTGATGTATTAGAATTTTTTGAAGGACAGATGTTGACCACAATGTTTGAGCAGACAGTGCATGAATCGCAGCTGGCTAAATTTGCTTCCCGGCTGATGTCTTTGGATACGGCGGTGGAGAATATTGACAAGAAAGTGGGGCGATTAAATCGGGCGGGGGTGCGCCTAAAGCACCGGACGGACGGGCGAAAACAGTTATCCAGGATTGCGGGGATGAGCCTATGGCAGTAACTAAAAACCAGGGCAAGATCGTGGGAGTGAGAGGCCAGGTGGCGGAAGTAGAGTTTGGCCAGGTCAAGCCGGGAATGCGGGAGATATTGGTAACTGACGGAGCCGTTTTGCAGGTATATTCATCGTCTAAAGCGGGGACATTTTACTGTTTTGTACTGAAGGGAGTGGAAAAACTGGCTCGGGGGATTGCGGTTACGGCTACGGGTGAAGTACTGCAGATTCCGGTAGGCGACCCAGTTTTGGGACGGGTAGTGGATATTTTTGGAAGCGCAGTGGACGGCTTGGGGGAGATAAAGTTGGGGAAGAAGGCGCCGATTTTTCGAGACGCAGTGTCTTATTCGGAGCTAGTGGCGGAGGTGGCAGTGTGGGAAACGGGGATTAAGGTCATCGATGTGTTTTCCCCGTTGGTGCGGGGAGGTAAGATGGGGTTGTTTGGAGGAGCGGGAGTAGGTAAGACCTTGCTCTTAACTGAAATTCTGCACAATGTGGTCACTTTGGGCAAGAAAGATAATAAGGTGTCGGTGTTCGCGGGGGTGGGGGAACGGACCAGAGAAGGCCAGGAATTGCATGAAGAACTAAAAGCCAGAGGTATTTTGCCTGCCGTGTCATTAGTCTTTGGCCCGATGGGAGAGAATGCGGCAGTGCGGTATCTGACTGGATTAGCAGGGGTGACCATCGCGGAGCATTTCCGGGATGAGTTGAAAAAAGACGTACTTTTCTTTATAGACAATGTATTTAGGTTTGCTCAGGCCGGAAATGAGTTGGCGATGCTCATGAATACGATTCCTTCGGAAGACGGGTATCAAGCCACACTGGCTTCGGAAATGGCGGCCTTTCATGAGCGGTTGGTATCCACCAAAAGCGCGGGGATATCGACCATAGAGGCCATTTATATTCCCTCGGACGACTTTTTGGACCATGGGATTCAGTCGATATTTCCATACTTGGATTCCGTGGTGACGCTGTCCCGGGCGGTATATCAGGAAGGGAGACTGCCGGCCATTGATATTTTGGCTTCGGGGTCGACGATAATTAATCTGGAGACAGTAGGGCAGACGCATTACGAAACGGTCATTCAGGCTCAAAGCATGCTGAAAAGAGCCGAGAGTCTGGAACGAATGGTGTCTCTCGTGGGGGAGGCGGAACTATCACCGGAAAACCAATTGTTGTATCGGCGAGTTAGAAAGCTGAAAAATTTTATGACCCAGAGTTTCTTTGTGGCGGAAGAGCAAACCGGGCGGGCGGGTAAATACGTGCCGGTGGCGACCACCGTGCAGGATACGCACGATATTTTGACGGGTAAGTATGACCAGGTGACGGAAGATAAATTTTTGTATATTGGCTCCGCCAAAGAAATACAGTGATAATTAAATATCACCCTCTCCCTTCGGGTTTCCCCCTCTTAAATTAAGAGGGGGATTAAGGGGGTGATACTATCAAATATGAGTGATTTATTATCTGTTACAGTTAGGGATCGAAAAGGAGTAGTGTGGGAGGGGGAGGCGACGGCGGTTACGGGTAAGAATGTGGCCGGGCCGTTCGATGTTTTACCCCAACACTCCAATTTTATTTCGATTATTTCTAAAAAGCTGGTAGTTAAAACGGCGGATAAAAAGATTAGGGAATTTAACGTGGATTCGGGAATTTTGCAGGTACGGGAAGGAAAAGTGATGATATATCTTGGAGTAAAATAAATTCAAATACACAAATAACAAATGACAAATCAAATACAAAATTCAAATAATAAATTCGATCTCGAAGAAAGGACTGCGAAGTTTGGGATGGCTGTGATTAGGCTGTGTAAAAGGATCAGGACAGATGAGGTTTCTAAACCTCTGGTTAATCAATTAGTAAGAAGTGCAACAAGCGTCGGGGCGAATTATATGGAGGCGAATGGAGCCGATTCTAAAAATGACTTTAAGGCCAAAATTAGTATTTGTAAAAAAGAGGCTAAGGAAACTATGCATTGGTTGAGGATGTTAGCTGAAGCGGAATCTGGTTTTGCCGACGAGTTACGCGTCTTGTGGAAAGAAGCTCACGAGTTAAGCTTGATTTTTGGCGCAATTAATAGAAAATAGAGGGAATTGAATTTCGTTATTTGAATTTGATTTGAAGTTTTGTGAATTTGTCATTTGAATTTTATAGGTTGGGTAACGGGGTGCGAGTAGTTTTGGTTCCTATGAATGGAGTGAAATCAGTGGCAGTGGGAGTATACGTAGGAACGGGTAGCAGATACGAAGAGATAAAGAATAACGGGATCTCGCATTTTTTGGAACACATGGTCTTTAAGGGAACTAAAAAGTTTCCGACTCCCAGGGATACGAGTTATTTGGAGGGGCTAGGGGCGATACAGAACGCTTGGACGGATGTGGATGCTACTGCCTATTGGTGTAAGCTGCCGAGTGATAAGTGGAAGGAAGGATTAGAGATGGTTAAAGAATTGGCGCTGTACCCGACGATTCCTGTCCGCGATCTGGAGATAGAACGGGGAGTGATCCTGGAAGAAATCCAGAGAAGAAATGACCGCCCGGACGAATTAGTGGCTGAAGCTTTGCAGGAATTAATGTTTTCTGGGAGTACCTTGGGTTGGCCAATTTTGGGAAAACCGGAAATAATAAAAAGCCTGTCTAGAGCAGCTTTTTTACGGTATCATCAGTCGCAGTATAAGAGTGCTAATATAGTTGTTACCGTGGCTGGCAACATAGCTCAAGGCGCAAAGCTCAAGGCGCAAATAAAAGATTGGTTTGGGGGATTGCCGGAGGGGCAAATTCAGGGATTTGAAAAAGTTGAGAGTAAAAATGGGCCGAGAATCAAGATAGATAATAAGAAATTGGCTAATCAGGCTCATTTAGAGTTGGGGTTGCCGGGAGTGAGTGTGGCCGATCCGAAGAGGTTTGCTTTATCTTTATTGACGTCCTATTTGGGACAAGGGCTATCTTCGAGATTGTTTATGGAACTGCGGGAAAAAAGGGGATTGTGTTATGCGGTGCAGGCTAGTGAGAGCCGGTGGAAAGATACAGGAGGATGGGATGTGTACGCCGGAGTGAATATCGATAAATTGGAAGGAGCATTAGAGGGGATATTGGGTGAATTAAAAAGGACTAAAGAGATAAAATTGACTAAAGACGAGTTGGCCCAGACAAAGGAGAAAGTGCGGGGGCCAATAATTTACTCTATGGAGAATCCGGTGAGGCAAATGGAGTGGTATGCCAAGCAAGCCCTGGACCGACCGGATGAAATGATGGATTATGATACTGTAATATCTAGACTGATGAGGGTAACAGTGGAGGAAGTGCAGTCAATAGCCCGGGAGATATTTCGGACCGAAAAGCTGAATTTAGCTGTGGTCGGACCAATTTCCCCCTCGCGCGAAGATAAACTTTTAGGTATACTTAAGGTATGAATTTTGTACAGCAAACCGTAGTTTTGGTGAAACCGGACGGAATGAAGAAGAGAATAGTGGGAGACGTGATATCTAGATTTGAAAGGGTGGGGTTTAAGATGGTAGCCATGAAATTGGTGTGGGTTACCCGTGATCATGTGGGGAAACACTACAAAGACGAAAAAGAATATTTGATTGGCGTGGGCAATAATACTTTAGGAGACTATAAAAAGTATGGACTTGATCCGAACGAAAATTTAGGTACAGACGATCCATATGAGGTAGGTAAGATGATTCGTAATGCAAATATGGACGCTTTGTCTTCCGGTCCATTAGTGGCTATATTGTGGGAAGGATTAGATGCGATTCAAGTTGCTCGAAAAATGGTGGGGGCAACTAATACCTCTATTGCAATTCCAGGGACGATACGGGGGGACTATTCTGCCGATTTATTTATTCAAGCAACAATGAAGAAGCGTCCAATTAGAACCTTGGTGCATGCGTCGGGAAATGTGGAAGAGGCAGAATTTGAGAAAAAGTTGTGGTTTAAAAATGAGGAAATATTTGAATATCGGATGCCGGATGAAGATTG
>ERZ1292625.1267-Hain-H41-01um-R1-1267-length-31314-cov-7_pt2 | contig 10399 bp, 16 predicted proteins | sample MGYA00564400_ERZ1292625 | MGnify/ENA primary metagenome ERZ1292625 (study PRJEB36523, sample SAMEA6512639) | groundwater metagenome | collected 2019-01-08 | study: AquaDiva: Metagenomics assemblies of 32 groundwater samples
TAACTATTAACTATTAACTATTAACTATTAACTATTAACTATTAACTATTAACTAAATTATGACCGACACAGAGATTTTAGACGATATCAAAAAAATAATAGAAAACCAGTTCGGAGTAGAGAGTGAAAACATTGAAGAAGACATGGAACTGGACCAGGATCTAAACATAACAGATCTTGAGATCGAAGACTTAATTACCGCCTTGGAAGAAAAATACGATATCAAAATCCCGGAGGAAAAAATACCTTCTTTTATCAAAGTATCGGATCTTGTTACGTACTTGTATGAAAATATCGATACGGCCAGCTAAACTTTCCAAAAATAATCTTCCCGGCGCAAAACTTCAAGAACTTCAAAAGAAGCTCTCGGTATCCTTTAACGACGTCGAGCTTCTCAAAAATGCTTTCATTCACCGTTCGTATCTCAACGAGCACAAAAATTTTAAGGGCCAATCCAACGAGCGCCTTGAGTTTTTGGGCGACAGTGTTTTGTCTATAGTAGTTTCCCATCACCTTTTTGAAAAGTTACCTCAAAGCCCGGAAGGGGAATTGACACAATATCGTGCCGCCCTGGTAAGAACAGAAACACTTGCAGATGTAGCCAAAGAGTTAAAGTTAGGCCAGTATCTTTTTCTTTCCAAAGGGGAGGAAGATACGCTTGGCAGAACAAATAATTCAATTCTTGCCAATACTTTCGAATCATTAATTGGGGCGATATATCTCGATCAGGGTATCGACGTCTCTCGCAAGTTCATTTCAAAAACCATTCTTACAAGCTGGCAAAGACTTCTTAAAAATGCTGTTTTTGACAGTAAATCAAAATTGCAAGAAGTTCTTCAAAGGAATTACCACCAGTCACCCACATACAACCTAATTTCTTCATGGGGCCCGGACCACGCAAGAAAATTCCAGATGGGAGTTTACTTAAAAGAAAAATTACTGGGTGAAGGTGTGGGCAAAAACAAACAGGAGGCAGCCCAAAATGCTGCCAAAAACGCCCTGTCGAAAATAAAGCTAACCCGTGTTGCTGCCAATGCTTGAAGTTTAGCTGGGTTTTCTGCGATAATTGCACCTCACCAGTCGATTAACAATTGTCGATCGACGAAATTATATGAGCGTAAAAATAAGACTGGCATTAAGAGGGAAAAAACATCAGCTGTCGTATCGTGTCGTGGCGCAAGATACCAGAAGCAAGCGTGATGGCAACTTTCTGGAAATTTTAGGCTTTCTTAACCCAAACGAAAAAGAGAAAAAGCAACACTTCTTGGATCATGATCGTGTAAAATTTTGGATCAAACGGGGTGCTACCTTCACACCAACTGCAAAATATGTATTTGAAAAAGGCCAGCTACCCCCTAAGCCTAAAAACAAAAAGAAGGAAGCCAAAAAAGCGCAGGATGCCACCGCCGCATTAGCAGCCACACAAGCATCTGCCACCGCCGAAAATGCACCGGAATCGCCGGCGCAGCCAAGCCAGAGCACAGAATCGGCGCCAACTGGCGCTAAACTCGAGTCCACGCCAGACGAATCGGGCAAAGCAGAATCAGCACCCATAGAAGCACCCCAAGGGCCCGAAAAAACGGAAGGTGCAAGAGAGGACACAGAGCCAAAAGCCTAGAATGGAAGACTTATTAACCACGTTAATTGAACCTTTAGTAACGGACATAAAAAAGGTCAAGATAGATTTGGACCAGGACGGTAAAAATTATCGTTTTTTAGTTTCTGTCCCAAAAGACGATATAGCAAAAGTAATTGGCAAAAGCGGAAAGATGATTAAATCTATTAAAAATCTTCTTAAGATACGCGCAATCAAAGAAAACGTTTTTGCGAGCGTTGAAGTCCAGGAAGTGTGAAAGTATATCTCCTAACTCTTTTCCCCGAAATTTTTCAGGGAATTCTTACTCAGAGCATCGCCAAGAGAGCTCAGGACAAAAAACTTCTTAAAGTCAAAATAATAAACATCCGTGATTTTGCTCAAGGGCCGCATAAAACTGTAGACGATACTCCCTATGGAGGAGGAAAGGGGATGGTTATGAAAGTCGATGTCCTCTACCGCGCTCTTTCCAGCATTAAACCGAAGCCCTTCACAGTTCTACTTTCAGCCTCCGGCGAAAAATATAACCAGCAAACTGCCAAGGAATTTTCAAAACACAAAAGCATTGCCCTAATATGCGGTCATTATGAAGGCGTCGATGAAAGAATAGAAAGGTATACAGATAAAGTGATTTCAACAGGCGACTATATCCTAACCGGTGGTGAAATCCCGGCGATGGTAATAATTGACTCAATCACCAGACTTATCCCTGGTGTAATTCAAAAAGACTCATTGATCGAAGAATCATTCTCTGAACCATCAACCATGTTGGAGTATCCCCAATACACGAGGCCCGAAAACTTCAAGGATCAAAAGGTACCATCAATACTTTTATCCGGAAATCACCTAAAAATCAAAAAATGGAGAGAAGAGCAAAGTTTAAAACGCACCAAAAAGCTCCGACCAGACCTGCTAAAAGCTAATTAACCCCCAACTTTTGACCACGTACCACCGACAATGAACCATTATCTTTAGTCGTTAGACCTTAGTCACCCTATCAGAATGTCGCAAATATGTCTGGTTTGCCTTTTGGCACATCCGGCACAACAGCAGGCGCTGCAGCTCCTGCACTTTCAACACTTGCCAGTAACTTTGCCTCATTATCATCAATAGCACCTAGCGGTGCCTCAACAGATGCAAGCTCCAAAGGTAATGGTTGCCATAGAGACACTATAGACAACGAGGTTGTGAGCTGTCCGCCATCAGCGCTTTTAGACAAACTGAGGTCTTTAACCAAAGTTACCCTGGGTAGATTGTAGATACCGGTTAAAAACTGCAAAATCGACCTGTAATCGCTAGTTAGGGCAAGCTTCATATCAACTTGGCTAACACCCGCAGCAGCAGCTGGGTCAGTTGTGTCCGGAGCAGCAGCAGGAGGTGGTGGAATGGCTTCACCGGGAGCGGCGGCAGAAGATTTATTACCCGTTTCCGACTTAAACTGTCCAACATTACCCACACTCAAATTCGTGATAACAACTCCGGAACTATTTCTTGTATCCTCAACTTGTCTTATAAAAGTAAAGATGCTCTTATCCGATGGCAACAGTTGCTCTGCCTCCGAAAGCTGAGTTCTAAGCTTTGTTTTATCAAAACCACTTAGTGCCTCGGCCTTACCCTCAAGTTTCACAGCAGTTTCCTCAAGAGTCTTATTTGAATCTTTAAGTCTTAAAACCTCGTTAAATTTTGGCCATACCACCAAAAAGCCAATGGCAACCGAGGCAATAATTGCAATCACCGATGGAGCAAAAATTAATATTTTTGACAAATCTATTGCTTTTTCGCCTTTTGCCGAAACAGAAAGTGCGGGCAAATTCATTGCGTGCCTCCACTTGCCGACGTCGGAGCCTGGGGCACCTGCTTAGCGTTTATAACCATACTTACACTAAAAGTATAGTGGCTATCCTGATCAGTCCCAAGAGCGTCTATGCTAACACTGGAAAACAGCTTTTTACCTTCGTCGGAAGTAACAAAAGAAGACACTAAATTAGCAACATCCGCAGAAGTTTTAGCCTTAGCATTTGTGGTGATTTTGGTACCGCTAACCTTAAGGTCACTAAAGTAAACATCGGTCGGCATAAGCTCAGCGGTTTTAGTTAAAATATCTGTATATAAAAGCCGACTGTCAAGAACTTGCGTGGCACTACTCGCTTTTTTATCTACAACCGTTAAAAGCTCCTCGGTAAGCTGATTACTTGTAACGCTACCTGCCGCATCCTCAATTCGCACCTTCAGCTTAGATTCCGAAGATTTAGCCGCAGTAAACAAAACCAATGTGGTTACAGTAAAAGCAGCGACAACGACAAGTATAACAACAGAAAAAATAGTCAGTTTCTTTTGAAGCGAATCAAGCCCCTCCGATGATTTCTCCTCTGTAGGTAAAAGGTTTATGTCAGCCATATGAGCAGTTTTACATTAGAACTTGCCTATACTTAAGCCTATCAGAATTTACCCTGTCTCTTCAAGTATTTCAGCTTCGCAGTGCAAGTCCTGTGGCAGTACAATAAAAGCCTGCCTGTCCGGGTACCTTAAGTATAAAACCGTCTTTCTCAAAAGCTTCCCACGGGTCTGCAAGAGAAACTTCCAGACTAGTTCTTCTCGTAATGAATTCCGAAATCCCGGGAAGGTAGGCGCCTCCGCCGCTAATTACGACCCTCGTCAAAACATTTTCTTGCATATGAGTCCTGGAAAACTCTATTGCCCGCGCCAATTCGCCTATTATGACCTCCAGGACTGGCTTTATGACATTTGCCACCTTTCCGCCCAACTGGTTTTCCGTCAAGCCATAAGCATGCTTATATTCTTCCGCCTGCTGGTGCAAAAGCCCAAACTCCGCCATTATTGCCCTCGTTATCGCTTCACCCCCGGTTGTGATTGATCTTGTAAAAATTACGCTCCCTTGCCGTATCACCACAACTTCTGTAGATGCCGCTCCAAACGAAACAACTATAAGAGCTGCGTCCACCCCGCGCGAAATGGCCCTGGCAATTGCAGCCGATTCTGTCTCTATGGCTGCAAGCGCAAGCCCGGACTCCTTGACTACCGAAACATACTTTGCCACAACTCTTTTTGGAGCAGCTACCAAAAGGACATCCATTTTCCCTCCCTTTTCCGTCCCCACCGCATACCTTTCCACAACTTTGTACTGCAAATTAACCTCTTTAATTGGTAATGGTATGTATTTATCGGCCTCCCAGTTTATAGCTGCCGACAACTCCTTATCGGTTAAATTAGGCATTTGCACAAGTCTTGTGATTGCCTGAGATTCTATAATAGAAACGTTGCAGCTGTTTCCGCTGACCTTTGCAACTTTTACACATTGCTTAACTGCTTCCGAAACCTTTTTAAGTTCAATTGGTGAATCCGACTGCATCCCTCCGGACGGAGTAGCAACACTCGCCGCCGCCAAAAGAGTATATTTACCTCCAGACGATTTAAGCTGGACTATTTTTATAAAGGACCTACCTATGTCCAGCCCAAAGCGAGTATCAGCCATAATTTTAGTTTATTGTCCGGAAGCAGAGCTTTCCAATGGGACAGGTGACTCGACAGTTTTAGGAGAGGCAGTGGGAACCGGTGGAGTGGGAGAAGCGACAGCAGGCGTGCTTGCAGCAGGCTGTTGAACTTTTGGTGCTGCTTCTTTTTCTATGGCACTTTTATTAATCTGCCTATTACCAGCTGGAACTGTGTTTGTGTTCTGTACATTGCTTCCACCACGGGAGAAAAAAATCAGCAACAGCGCCGGCACAATAATGGCAGCAAGCCCGATAACCGTAAGTATCATTTTTGTCTTATTATTCATAATTTTTTATTGTTTTCATTAGAAATTTGTAATTGGAAATTGGACATTGGAAATTTACTTTATGATATCCTGCCCCGAATATAACACATAATCAAAAATTGCCGGCAGCTGGGGTAGGGCATCCCTTTTTACCTCTACCTTCCTGGAGACCCCGGTATCCGTTGTAGCTGTCGACGTAATTTCATAAGTTTGAACCGGAAAAGTTGCAGAATCACTTGGTGTGACCTTAACAGTCGCCCTGTTCCAAAATGGCTTCATTCGCAATAACTTTACGTTCGCAGACGTCACAATCGTGAATGTCTTTTTGCATGTATCTCCTCCATTCAAAAGCGAAGGGCAATTTGCAAAACCACTTTGACCACTTATCGTCTCGATTTGTATTGCTTCCCGATGTTGACCATAAGTCCCGCTGAAAGAATCTCCCATGCAGCTTGACCCACCTTGACAAATAAAAGTAAATTCTAATGAGGGCCTGGGATTGATCTCATCACTTTTTCCCCATTCTACATCAAAACTTTTTCCAACTGCATACGTATCCAAATTTATTTGCGCCACATCTCCCGGTTCAATGGTTTTCTCGTAAGTGGTCGATGCTAGAACTTTTACCGTACCCGTAACTCCAGTAGCTGTGGTAATACTACAATCTGCTTGTTTAACAGTCGTATCTGAATTCCTCGTGCATCCGGAAATAGCTGGTGCACCAACAACGCCACTTTGGCTTACATTTGCAACAGTGTTCAACTTAGAGAGTACATCCTCAATACCACCTTCCGCAGCCGTAAACGCTCTTTGAGATTGTTCAGCTTGAGTCGAACTCCTCAAGTTTGTGAGGTTACGAGATGCAACCGAAAGACCAACCGCCAAAGCAACCACCACCACCAAAAGAACCAAAATCAAAATTTGCCCCCGCCTGCTTCTCATTTTATTCACTCTTACTCTCATACTCTTTGTCACTTTAACTCTTAATCTAAGTTTACGCAGTACATGTTCATGCTGTCAACCTCGCCCTAACCCCCAAACCCTAAGCCCTTTTTCATTGATAGAGCCTCTGCGAAATAGTCGTCCTAAACTGTGCATTTGCCAAAAAATCCGCCCGAGACGGAGCCGTTTTACCCTGATTGGCAGTAAAGTTAATAATTATCACTCTTACGCTGGAGGTAGGCAGATTCACCTGAAACGTAGCGGGGCCAGGTGTATCGTCGGTGCATATTATATCTACACCGGAAATTGGATTTTGGCTTGTAAGAGACGTAAAACTGGATTGGCTCACCGGAACAGAAGAAGAAGCATTGCCTTTGGCAACCCCGATCCACCCATTTTTATCTGTAACTTTAGTGTTAAAGCAAACTATAGTTAATTTTTCATCGCTTGCAAGCGTTACAAATACTCCGCTCACCGAGTCATAAGAAGCATCGCTAAGAGATGTCAATTCGCCAGACGCCAGAACCCTTACGTCGGTCCCTCCTCTTATCTGCGTTTGCAAAGAGTCCAATACATTTTGACCGTTTTGCTTAACTTCCGAAGTTACATTTGCTTGGTTAGCTCCCTTAATAACAGATGTCAGAAGCAAAAGCACGCTTCCCACAGAAAGCGAAAGGATAGAAATCACTATCAAAAACTCAATTAATGTATAGCCGGCATTTAACTTTAAACGAACAAAGAACTCTCTTGTTTCTCGTTTCATGTTTATTGTTTCATGTTTCATGTTTCTTACTCCATCATGGGCAAGGCGAAGCATTTACACCCGTAACGTTCCCCAGGCACCACAATGAAATCACGGTTTGTGCAGTGGCGGTCCTTGTGTTAGTACCTTCTGTCCAAGTAACAGTAACCACAACTGGCGCAGAGTTAACTGATGATCCGCTTACTGCTATTTTTCTTGTAAATGTTGTATTACTCAGAGGTGGTAGAACTTCCCCGCTACCAGAACAATTAGCCAAATCCCACGTCTTCGGATCAATGTTTGAAGAGTTGTTTATTATCCGACAAGCACTATCATTAAATCTTGTTGTATTATTGTATCCCTGTATATCCCTAATTACCCTAATCTGCTCCAGGTATTCCTGCGCAAGTTTGGTTCCTTGAGAAGCATTTCTTGCAGAGATCGAGGCTTTTTGAGTTGCAAGACTTGCCGTAATTAATGCAATCCCAATTAAAACCGACACGGTAAAGGCCACAAGCACTTCAATAAGCGACTGCCCACTTTTATTGGATATTGGATACTGGATATTGGAAATTGAACTATATCTTCGTCTCATAAATCTCCCCGGAGCGGTTAATAGTAACGTCGTAGTCGCCATCACTCGAGTTAACTCTTATCGTCATGACATCATCACCGGGCGTTGCGTCTGTAAGGTTTGGCCTCAAAAAACCAGTAGTTGTATCAACAAAGCTGTTATTCAAACCCGACGGGTCAATATCCGGTAAAGTTGTCCCGTACCTGTAAAAATACACTGAGTAGTCACCGGGCTTAAAATAAACATACCCATGGGTAATGGTGGTCTCAACGCTTGGGGTCGAGTATTTAATTGACGTGATTGTTACCCCATCGGGCAGTGTAAATTGTTTGCTACCAAACAGGGTCGGTGTATACGTATAATTTGGAGCAATTCCACTTTTAGCTACACATACCCCCGAAACACTATAGCCACCAGCACTGGACGTTAAATCCAGATACCAACCGCCCAAAGATTTGTTTGTCTGCGTTGGCGGTGTACCCGCAACTGTGGTTTGGCAACCACTTACATCATTACTTACTTTATCCCCGGTCTGCGCTTTATTCTGCACAAACCTTAAATCACTTTTAAGCTGCAAAGCACCGTTTTTCAACCTTTCTCTACCCTCAAAAGCAACATAAGAAGTCGTAACCATAATACTGGTTATCGTAAAAAGCGTGATAACAATTAAAAGCTCAATTAAGGAGAAACCGCTCTTGAAACAGTCGATGGTTGATGGTTCACCCTGAGAACTGTCGAAGGGTTGATAGTTGATAGTCCTTTCAGGCCCACGAACCATGAACCACGAACCATGAACTCTTTTAGGCAGATTTAAACTCATTACGTTAGACCTTAGTCAATAGACTTTCGACGTCCACCTCTAATATAACATTTTAAAGTAGTAAATTAGAATTAACTCGCTCCAAAAAAGTGCAACCACAAATCCAAACACTAAAAAAGGACCAAACGGTATTGTGTTACCAAATTTTTTCCTTCCGAGAACAAGTAGAATTATAGACACCATTGCCCCCGACAAAAATGCCAGAAACATGGCCAGAACCGTCACCTTTACCCCCAAAACAAGCCCTATTAAAAATGCTAAAACAACGTCTCCCTGACCCATACCCCTGCCAAACGTCACCAAAACAATTAGCAGAAAAAACAAACAAGCCCCAAGAGCCGCAATAACGTGGTCAATAAAAACAGGGGGAGCAGACGTAAAATAAACAAAAAAAAGTGCCACCAGGGACATTGCATAAACAAAAGTTGTTGGAATTAAAGAAAAACGAAAATCCACAACAAAAACCACGACTAAAACAGAAATCAAAAGCAGCCAAAAGCCAAGCTTAATAAAGTCCAGGTTGCCACTACCAACAACAACCCAAAAAGCTATCGTAAATAAAATTGCAGTTAACCCTTCAACAATCGGGTATTGCCAGGAAAGCTTTTTACGGCAGTGCCGGCATTTTGCACCTAATCCTACAAAACTAATAATTGGTACCAAGTCGACAGTGGAAAGAGTAGCACGGCACCAGTCACAATGCGATCTGCCCATAATACTGCCGCCATTGACAGCGCGGTCAATAACAACATTTAAAAAGCTACCAACCGCAGAACCAAAAATAAATACCAGTACTAAATATAAAATCACTAGTTAAGAATAAACAAAGTCTGCAACTAAAAACAAGGCGTACTCCATGTTATAATGAATACATATGAAAATGGGTGGCATTGAAATCAATCCAAAAATTATGGTTGGTCAACCTGTTATCGCCGGTACCAGAATTCCCGTATATGTGATAATAGATTTACTGGCTGACGGTCTATCAGATAAGGAAATAATGAAAGACTATTATCCCAACCTTACAAAGAATGACATTCAACAAGCACTTAGGTACAGTGCTAAAATAATCAAAAACGAGGAGATTACATTCCTTGAAAAACCAGAAAAAAACCGCCAAGCTGCTCTCTGACGAGTGCGTACCAGAAATAGTCAACAAGTTCTTTGAAAATAACTCAGTATCGATAACGAGAGTAAGAGAACTAAGCCTCAGGGGAGAACCTGAGAAACGATTTACAACGAGGCCTTAAATTTAAAACTTGCAATTTTAACTCTAGATGTAAAATTTGCAAACCAACTTCACCAATTACACCATTTTCCGCACGGTATAGTACTAATAAGACACAAAGGTAAAGTTGATTCAAACCTACTATCAAGCCTTAAAAGTTTCATAAATAAAGATATAAAGAAAATTAGAATGTCTATAATCGTAATTGACAAACAGAAGTACAAACAATCAAAATTCGATTTTGCTAATCAATAACTACATTCAAAAAAACTACCAACCGCCGCAGCCAAACAGAAGCAGAGCTTTTCTACGAGTGAGAACCTGAGCTTCGCTCAAAACCTTGATTCTCGCACTGCTCGAATTAAGCAGGGCTTGCAAAAAACAAGGCGGTGTACCCATGTTATAATGACTACAAATGAAAACAGGAAGTATGGCAAAGATCGTTACAAATCCAAAAATTATGCTTGGTAAACCAACGGTTGCGGGCACAAGGGTTACCGTCGAACAAATTCTCAAGCTTTTGGCTCAAAAACTCACAATCAAGGAGATACTCTATGACTTCCCTCAGCTGAATGAAGACGATATAAAAGCCGCCGTAAATTACGCTGCAAAAGCGGTCTCTCATACGCACCCAAACCCTACGCAATATCTTCATGAAATTCATCGCTGATGAAAATCTAGGCTCCATAATACCAAAATACCTCAAAAGCGTAGGTTTTAA
>ERZ1292625.4501-Hain-H41-01um-R1-4501-length-10397-cov-4_pt1 | contig 10397 bp, 9 predicted proteins | sample MGYA00564400_ERZ1292625 | MGnify/ENA primary metagenome ERZ1292625 (study PRJEB36523, sample SAMEA6512639) | groundwater metagenome | collected 2019-01-08 | study: AquaDiva: Metagenomics assemblies of 32 groundwater samples
AAAAACTACCCCCCCCCCCCCACCCTCCCCCCCCGGGCGCGGGGGGCGGGGGGTGCGGGGTAATTCCGGAAAATACTTCATTTATTATTTGCATCGGGTCTTCATCATATGGGTCTTCGTTCGTTACGATTACATAGTCCGCGTTATCTCCGGCCAGCTTTCCGAGTTTCGGCTGGCGTGCTTTGTCGCGCCCGCCGCCGGCGGAACCCAGGACATGGATTATTTTACCGTGCGGAATGGCTTTCGCCGTTTCATATAACTTGGCTACCGCGTTCGGTTCATACGCGTAGTCCACGATAATGATAAAATTCTTTCCAGAATTTATTTTTTCTAGCCTGCCCGGGATGCTGGTTATTTTTTCTAATCCTTCCTTGATTTTTTCCAAGGGTACAGTCAGGGACTTGCCCACAGCTCCGGCAGCTAAAGCGTTTTTCGCATTAAATCCTCCTAATACTTTCATTTTTACTTCCATATTATTCAACAAGAAAGATATCCCGCCCGCACCGGATTTTATATTTGAGCCGGCCATATCAGCATTCTTTCCTTTGGTTGAAAAAGTTATTTTTTTATCCGCCCAAAAATCCAGAAAATATCCGGCATGTTTGTCGTCTGCGTTGACGATGATAGTTTTAGCTATATCTTTTCCATTTATATTTTTCTTCCGGCAATTTTTTAAATGCGAGAATAGTTCACCTTTGGCTTTTTTGTAATTTTCAAAGCCACCGTGCGCTTCAACATGCTCCGGATAAAGACCGGTGAAAAGTAGAACATCATAATTGATGAAGCGGTGGCGGAACTGAACAACGCTTTGGGAGGTGGTTTCTACAACGGCCACGCCGCAGCCATTTTTTTTCATACGTCCAAGCAGATGCTGGGTGAAAAATCTTCCCGGTAGCGTCATTTTTTTGTCATTGAGCCACTCTTTTTCTCCGTCAGAAAACATAGCAGTGGAAATATAGCCGGCTTTCAATCCGGCCGCCCTTAGAATAGCGGCTAATAGATATATGACGGTTGTTTTGCCAGTCGTGCCGGTCACGCCCACGACGATCATCTTTTCGCTCGGCCGGCCATACCACAGCGCCGAAACATAGCCTAGCGTAAAATGATACGCTGGCTGCAGCACCCTGAAAAGACTTTTGGGTATGAATTTTTTTATGAAGGCGAGAGTTCTGTCTAACATAAGTTCTCCTTGGTCTGTCATATTTCTTATAATAAAGCTTTGATTCGCTGAAGGATTCTGTAAAGATTGTATTTAAAAGAGTTTATGACTATATCATATGAGCCGGAAAATTCAAGAGGTATAGTTGCGATTGAAAAGCCGGTTTTGAAGCGGGTAATGCCGGACCAGTTGTTTTTTCCATCACCCGGCTCCTTGAGCCACCATCTCCCGGCGGGAGAGGGGGTTGGGGGGTGAGGGGTTTGTACTCCCCCCATATCGTATTTTTCATATCCTGCTTTCTTGGCGTCCAGCATCGCCTGCCATTGCAAAAGATAGGGCGCCATGACATTCCTGTAATCGTTATCTGATGCTCCGTGTAGATAGGTTGCTACTTTTCCGTAAAAAACAACTATGTTGGCCGCGATTATTTTTCCTTCAAATTCCGCGACATACAGTTTCAAATTCTCCACTGGAATTATTTCAAACATTTTTCTATAATATCCATCCGGATGCGGAGTTATTTTGTCCCGCTTGGTAGTAATTTTTACCAGCCTTAAAAATTCTTCTATGTATTTATTTGTCATTCCGGTCTCCGAGCCGGAGTCTAATTTTGCTGACTGGATTCCCTGCCTGCCAGCAGGCAGGCCGCCGGAGTTTATCCTCGCGAAAGCGGGGACAAGAATGACACGCACATTATGTTTTTGTGCGACTTTTATATTATAGCGGGTTTTTGATTTCATCTCCGCCAGCAATTGTTCCTCTGGTTTTTTTATGTCTAATACGATAATTTCTTTCGGCTGCATATCATGCGGCGCATTTTTTATCTTCAAAGCCGAGCTCTGGTTTTGGAAAAGCTCGGCTTTAGAAATTATTTTAAGTATTTCTTCGTTATTCGCATCAAGCCTTATCCAGCCAGCATTTTCGTTCTTTGCCAAACTAATGATTTCAGAAAAGTGTTTTTCAGTTTGGTCATTGAAAATTCCAATTACTGGGCCACGGGGAATATAAAAATATTTTCCGACTACCGGAAGTTCGTGCTCAATAATGCTTGCGTAAAAACCCTCTCCTGTCGTTTCGCGACATCCTCTCCCAAGGGGCGAGGAAGAAAATGAAGAAACCTCATAGGTTTTTCGGCCAACCGCTTCCTGAAATTTACGCCACTCTTCCGATTGCAAAAACCCGCCATCAGGCGAACTCTGCTCCATAAAATTTTTCAACTCTTTACTCATAAATGCCATTCCGGACTTGCCTGCCCGTCTCAGAAAGAAACCGGAACGTCCGCCGGCCGACTGGCAAGTAATTAAGTCCTGAATAAAGATCAGGGTGCTAATCAATACTACTTCTTTCCCAAGTTCTTTAGTGCTCTTTTCACCATTTCGCCGATATCTTTTATGTCTTTGGGCACCGACTTCAAAGCTTCTCTCGCTTCGCTAGATGAATAGCCCATGGAAATAAGAGCCTCAATGGCATCCGAACCACTGACCGCCCCTTCTTTTTCAGACTCGGGCATATCAGCAATTTTGTTTTTGAGCTCTAGTATCACCCGTTCGGCTGTTTTTTTGCCGACCCCGGAAACCTTGGTTAAGATTGACGGGTCTTCATTGAGGATAGCGGTTTTGATAGTTCTGGGAGGAGCGACCGTTAGGATTCCCATCCCGGCTTTGGGACCCACTCCCGAAATAGAAATTAAAAGTTCAAACATTTCCAATTCTTCAAGCGATAAAAAACCGTAAAGATTTATGGCGTCTTCCCGAACATGCGTATGGATGAAAAATTCCACCTCCTCTTTTCCGCTTATTTTTCCTAAAGTATAGACGGTGGAATATATCCTATAACCTACGCCCCCAACATCCACTACCGCGTGGCCATTTCTTATGTATGCTAATTTTCCTTTAATTTTTGCTATCATAGGTCTGTCTTATTATACAATTTTCCCCATCTGTTGCCAAAAAAGCAAGGTTGTGCTAAAAATACTAGAGTAATCAGCGACTTTTAACTTATTGTTATGCCCATCAAAAAATCAGCCAAAAAATACATGCGGGTCACGGTCAGCAAGACCGCCAAGAATATGAAGATTAAGGGCCTTTTTAGAAGCGCCATTAAAAAAACACTGGAGGCTGTTGTCAAGGGATCAGCCGAAGATGCCAAGACTTGGCTTAAAAAAGCAGCCCAATCGCTGGACAAAGCTGCTCAGAAAAAGGTTATCAGCAAAAACACCGCCGCCAGAAAAAAATCAAGGTTAAATAAATTTGTAAAAAATTCCTTAGCGGTAAAAAAATAAGATGTCAGTCGCCGCCAGTTTTACTGGCGGCTTTTTCTTTTCTGTTTTTCCGCCTTGCGAAATTTTAGTAACGCTTTATATATAAAGATTTCCGCGTATAGCGTAGCGCGTAAACAAACTTAAGCTTTTGAGCGTTAAGAAAGTTTGATCAGAGCTCCACTATAAACTTATCCAATGCCAGCCGAATGTCAATTTTCCCGGTTTTTATTTTAGTGTCCAATTCCGCCAATTGCTGATAAATATTTTTCAGCCTATCCAAAGCCTGACCAGCCAGAGAAAAATTTCTAATTTGGGACAAGCTTTTTTTGACCACGAACGGGTGAAGTCCCGTGACGCGGGCTATTTCATATTCGTCACTTCCACTATTTTCCTTTAGATCAGCCGCCTTCAAAAGATTTCGGAATTGATAGACGAACATGGAAAAAAGATAAAAAGGGTCTTCCCCTCTCTTCAGATGCTCATGAAAGAGTTTCGCAGCTTCTTTCTTTTTATTAGCTCCCAGAGCATCGATGGTATCAAAAATTTTTATACTAATATTCGCGGTGACTAATTTTTCAATATCTTCGTCTTTGATGATTTTACCATCAGCAAAATTTATCAGTTTTTGAATTTCTGAATTCAGGGTATGCGTATCGCCTCCCGAAAAGGCTACTAGTTTTTCCAAGGCGGAATTGGCGATGCTGGCCCTCGGATCCAACTCCTTTAATCTTTTTAGGACCCACTGGTTTATTTTCATTCCAGACAATCTTTCAAAGTTCTGGCTTTTCGCGCCTTTGTTCAAAAACTTGAACAGAGTGCTGTTTTTTTTCGGCAGACTGTTTTCAAAAAACACAACCACTAGATCATTGTCCTCAGCCACCGTGGAATTTTTTTTAAAATAATCTAAAATTCCTTCCCGCTCTGATTCTTCAGCAGCTGAAATTGCATTTTTAATGATCACTAGCCTTTTTGGATTCAATAAGTTCTGCATTCCTAAAATATCCAAGGGTTGGGATTTTAAATTTGCATCCTCGTAATCAAACACCGATAAGCCGGCTCCGGCAAGGTTGGTTGCCAGGAATTTTTCTTTTATTTGAAGCATTTTTTGGCCGGACCGGAATGAGTCTTCGCCGTAAAGAAAAATAACCATAAGCTAGTTTTTTACACTTGTCATTCCCGCCCCCGCTTTCGCGAGGATAAACTCCAACGGGAATCTAGTCCGATAATTTTAGCTTTTTTACTGGATTCCCGATCAGGTCGGGAATGACATTATAATTTAAATAAGCTCTTTTGTTCCTAGTATATAGTATTTTAGAAAAACAAAAAAGAAAATCCCCTTCGAAGGCTTTTGCAAAAATCATAAACTTAGGCGGCTGGCGTCCACTTGAGACCTTGCCCGGGCTCCAAAAATTCCACCCACACCTGACCCGGAACAAACTTCACTTCTTGTCCGCTGGAATCATAAAAGAATAACTTACTGTCCAGTTTCGCTTTGTCTTTTTTCCAGGTTCCATTGCTTTCCTGACCATTCAGATAATAATGCGCTTCGCCGGAATCAGATGTGTCATACCAAGGATCTCCGATTTGAACGTTATTATACTGGCCTTCTATCTGCTCGGAGGCTGCTATGGCAACAACAATATTTTTCGGCGCGATTCTTTTGCCGTTGTTGCGATCGGTATCCTCTTTTTTTCCCCAGGTCCGCAAATATGAATTGCTTTCCTTGTCATAATCATATTCGACCGCGAATAGTCCGGCAAAAGCTACGCGCAAATGCCCGCCGTTCGGCCGCTGGTCCAGCGGCGTTTCGGCCTGATGCGGATAGCCGGAAAATTTATTTTCCAGCCGATAGCCAAAATCTTTGGCGCCTTCCAAGAGGCGCGCGAATTTGGCATAGCCCGTATCCACTCCGCGCATTTCTCCGGTTTCCTCTTTGCGGTAACAATATTGCCCGGCCGATTTGCCGCCGTCATTGTTGCAATTCAAATTGTCAATCACGCCCTCGTTCAATTTTTCTTTGGCGTAGTGCGGGCCGCCCCAATGCACGAAAATGGCATCCAGCCCCTTGGCCAAAGCGATGTAGTCGTGACGCGAACTTCTCATTGATCCGACATCATCCGGATTTCCACACACATAAATCGACATCAGCCTGGTGATAGAGGCTGTAATTACCGGCATTTCAATGACCATATCCGCGTCGGAAAATCCGGCGGCCGGACGAGCGGTCAAATCAGCCGGCTGCATCACCGCGAATGGCCGGCGATTCCAGTTTTCGCAAGACAGTCCGGAAATCGGGCTCACTGGACCTTCATTAGCGATAGGCAAAGAAGCCGATTCGCTATTTATGTTTATTTGCTTGACTGATTTTTTCCCGGCTAGCTTATAGATAAGATAGCTGCCGGCGGCGGCAATAACAATTGCAATAACCGCGATAATAATTTTTTTTCTATTGTCCATCTTTTAATATTTTTTATTATTTATTATTATGCTTATTTTTGGCAACGCGAACAATGGAAGACACTGCGCTGTCCCATCTTTCCGCGCAATATAATCTTACCACATTTTAGGCATTTTTTTCCACTCCGTTTATAAACTTTGAGCGCTTTTTGAAAACTGCCCGGGGCGCCGGCAGTATCGCGATAATCACTGTCCGAAGTTCCTCTCAATTTTATGGCTTTTCTGAGGACTTTTTGGATAGCTAAGTATAATTTTTTAATTTCTGGGCTTTTTATATTTTTAACTAACCTTGTGGGCAAGATTCCAGCTTCGAACAAAATTTCGCTCCGGTAAATATTGCCGATTCCGGCGATAAGCTCTTGTTCCATCAATACTAGCCCAAGTGGCTTGTTGTTTTTGCGATTTAAAATTTCTTCAAATTTTTTGAGAGTAAATTCCAGGCTCATTGCATCCACGCCCAGCGCTTTCACTTCTTTCAGCTCTGAAATTTTTTTTGTATTGTCCAAAACAATTTTCCCAAATTTACGCAGATCTGAAAATTCCATGGTTTTTCCGCCAGAGGCGGATCCGCCTTTGGCGGAATTTTTTAGCGTCCAAATGTGATGGATATATTGATTTACTTTATCCGTAAAATAATCCTTTCCGACCTCACCCTTACTCCCTCTCCTTGCTAAGGAGAGGGCCGAGGCGAGGTGGAGCTTTACGAGTAAATGACCGGTCATTTTCAGATGAATATATAGCGTTTTCTCTCCTGAGAGATCGATGAAGATATTTTTTCCAATCCGGCGAGCTCCTAAAATTTTCTGCCCATTTATTTCTTTTTTAAAAACCGCCAAAGACTTACCCTTGATGGCTTTCGGCCAGTCGCTCCAAAAATTGATGATGGTATCACCGACGATTTTTTTATTCAGGTCGCTAACAACCGTTTCCACTTCCGGCAGTTCAGGCATAAATTAATTTTCTAAAAATTTGATCGCTCTTTTTATCACCACAAATACATATGCCCATAAAAATGGCAGCCACAAAGGCATTGCGCCCAACAAACTATTTCTTTCGAAAGTCTCCACTCCTGTGCTTATGAAAAAATATTCCGAGATTATCATTCCAAAAAATCCGAATAGCAGGAAAATGTATTCTTTTTTTTCGTATTTAATTGCAAGGGAAATAATTATAACAACCGCATAGATAAAAGCTAGCCAATAATCGTTTTTTATTAACGGAATTAGTCCAATCATTACTAAAATCGGAACTAGATTTAAAAAAATATTTTTTAATTTTAAACTGTAACTTTGCATTTTGAATTTTTCCGCCCTAGGCGGACCAGCCTTAGGCTGGGAATTTTTATCTTTATTATATCTCTCCCCAACTATCTCCGATTTTTATTTTGACCACAAGCGGCACTCTAAGTTTATAAACATTTTCCATAATTTCTTTTACTTTTTCTCCGACCTCTTCCGCAGTTTCCCCGCCTGCAGTGCTATGCGCAGCATCGCGGGCAGGTTCTTTCACTTCAAAAACAATCTCGTCATGGATCTGGAGAATCATTCTGACATCCGGGTTATCTTTATATTCCTCGTTGATTTTTATCATAGCTACCTTCATAATGTCGGCCGTCATGCCCTGGATGGGCATATTGATGGCCATCCGTTCGGCCGCGTTAGCCACTTGAAAATTGGGTGAATTTATTTCCGGAATATAGCGACGGCGCCCCAGTTCCGTTTCCACGTATAAATTATTTTTGGCAAATTCTTTGGTCTCTCGGATATAGCGAGCCACTCCGGAAAATTTTTCCATATATTCATCGATGAATTTTTTGGCCTCTTCCCTTTCAATTCCGGCAGATTCGGAAAAACCGAAAACACTCATTCCGTAAAGCACTCCAAAATTCAGCGCTTTGGCTTTTTTTCTCATTGCTTCCGTCACTTGGGAGAGTGGCACCTTGTTTATTTCCGCCGCCGTCATGCGATGGATGTCATCATCTTTATAGAAAGTCTCGATCATTTTTTTGTCTTCGCTCATGTGCGCCACGACCCTGAGATCAATTTGGGAATAATCGGCGCTCACCAGGCGCCAACCTTCTTCTGCCACAAAAGCCGTCCGAATGAGCTGTCCCAACTCGGTTTTGATGGGTATGTTTTGCAGATTGGGGTCGGAAGATGAAAGCCGGCCGGTGGCCGTGACGGCCTGGTTGAAATTCGTATGGATCCGGTGATTTTTGTCCATATACTCTGGCAAAGTATCAAGATAAGTTGTTTTAAGTTTGAATAGTTCCCGGTATTCTTCTATTTTTTCAATGATTTTATGCTCTTTCATCAATTTAGACAGCTCTCCGGAGGCGGTGGAAAATCCGGTTTTACTCTTTTTGATATTCTCCGTCGGCAGTTTCAGTTTTTCGAAAAGGATTTCCCCGACCTGTTTGGGAGAATTGATGTTAAATTGGGAGTCGGCCAGACCATAGATGTTTTTTTCCAAATTTTCTACTTTCTTATCTATCTTTTGGGAAATGCCCTTGAAAATTATGGGATTCAGTTTTATCCCGGACATTTCCATGTCCGCCAGTACGTCGACTAAAGGCATTTCGATGTTTCTAAAAACAGTTTCGGCGTTCTTGTCTAGCTTGCGACTATCTTTGTTTTTTTGCTCGGCCGCTATTTCTCCGATCTTCTTTTCGTAGATCTGTTTCAGCTTTAAGATGTAGTCGGCCGCTCTGCAGATCTTTTGGGCGACGGACTCCTCTGATTCAATTTCCAATCCCAATTGCCCGGATTTGTCCTTGCCGGTTATTTCTTCCTTGAGCTCTTCCAGAACCAGATTTTTGAATTCTATTTTCCCGCCGGGGTTGAGCACATAGGCTGCCAGCATCGTGTCATACAACCCTCCTTTAAGCTCAATGCCGTATTTTTGCAGCACCTCGATGACATATTTCAAATCGTAACCAATTTTTTTTATCGATTCATTCTCTAGGACAACTTTTAACTTTTCGGCTCCAGGCCGACCAGCCTTGGGTTGGGAACTTTTATTTCCGATTTCGCTGAAGGCAATATAGCCAGCTCTTCCGGCTTTCCAGCTAAACCCTATGCCTAAAAGTTCGCTGTCATAATATTTGCTACCAGTGGTACGGAGATAAATTGAAATTTCTTTCTGCTCCTCTAGAAGTTTTATGAATTCATCTGTTTTATCTTTGGCTACTAATTCATATTTGAAATCTTTTACCCCGTTAAGTTCCCGCGAAGCGGGACCGCCTTCGGCGGATTTAACGGGGTGAACCCCAGTTTGCCCGGGAATGCGCTTTATCAAGCTGAAAAAATTCAAATCTTGGAACAAGGCCACCAGTTTTTGGCGGTCAAAATCGCGCGTGACGGCGTCAGTGAGCGACAGATTAACCGGAACACTCTTGACGATCTCGGAAAGTTTTTTCGACATGAAGGCCTGCATCTTGTCCCGTTCCAATTTAACTTTCAGCGCGCCCTTGATCTCTCCGATTGAAGCGTAGACGCCTTCGATGGATTTATATTTCTGGATGAGTTCCATAGCCGTTTTCTCGCCAACGCCTTTGACGCCCGGAATGTTGTCGGATGGATCCCCGCGGAGACCCTTGTAATCAACCATCTGCTCCGGATCAATTCCGTAGCGTTCACGCACCGCATCCGAATTATAAATGACCGTATCGCTCATCCCGCGACGCAACGCGTAAACTTTAGTTTTGGGGCTGATGAGCTGCAAAGTGTCCAAATCTCCGGTCACGACAATATTTTCAATGTCTTCATTGGTGTTTTCCGATTGTGCCACAATCGTTCCGATAATATCATCCGCTTCAAATCCCTGTTTTTCATAGATCGGAATGTTCATCGTCCTCACAACTTCTTTGACACGCTCGATTTGCGCGTAAAGCTCATCCGGGGCCTTGACTCGGGTCGCTTTATATTCTTTATATTCATCGTGCCGAAAAGTCGGACCGGAGAGATCGAACGAAGCGATAATATAATCCGGCTGGAGTTCGCTTATCACCTTCAAAAGCATGCTGGTAAAACCATAAACCGCGTTCAAAAGCTCGCCTTTTTTGTTGGTCAGCGGCGGCAGAGCATGAAAAGCTCGGTGAATGATGGCATTACCATCAATTAAAACTAATTTTTTCTTGTCTTTCTCCATATGATTTATAGATCCACTATGTATGTTTTGATAAATTTTTCAATGGCCGCCATAGTTTCGTCTTTTAATTTCGGATTGCTTTGTGCTACCCAGACGGCGAAATTATAAAGCTCCTGATTGTCAACTCTCATCCATTTTCCGTTTTTGTGCAGAAGGACAAACAGAGTTGTCATAGCGATCCTCTTGTTTCCATTTTCGAACGGATGGTTTTTTACCATTAAATAAAAAAGCGCTGACGCCTTTGCCATCAAACCCTGATATAATACTTTTTTGTCAAATGTCTGAAAAGGGGTGGCTAGACAACTCTCAAGGACATTAGGAAGGCGTGTTCCGCAATCATGAATTGGCTCGTCCCAGGCCAGCATTTACTTG
>ERZ1292625.4503-Hain-H41-01um-R1-4503-length-10395-cov-4_pt1 | contig 10395 bp, 6 predicted proteins | sample MGYA00564400_ERZ1292625 | MGnify/ENA primary metagenome ERZ1292625 (study PRJEB36523, sample SAMEA6512639) | groundwater metagenome | collected 2019-01-08 | study: AquaDiva: Metagenomics assemblies of 32 groundwater samples
TACAAATCTACCAGAGTTCAGCTTATGTCCAGCTCTCTCAACAACTTCCTCAAGTCCAGCAGTTTTTAATGCTGAATCAACTTTAAATGTCTTAAATAGACCCTCAATTAACTTTTCTATGAGCGCCGCTAGTATCCAACCTATAGCAAATATTATTATTGCTATAAAAAGAGTTGGTAAAAAATCAGCAACCCCAAACCATATACCTTGCAATGACTGAGTAAAAATAACACCCCAATTTTCTACAAAATTCATATATTAAAATAAATTAGCCATTAATAATTACTTATTAAATAATTATAACACTTTATTTTTAGATAACTCCTAGTTTATCCACAAGTGTGATATGCGGAAGATCTAGTATATCTCTAATCAATCTATCATGTATTCCAAGCCTATACTCAAAATCACTTGTTTCAAATGCAGAATAGGCAATTTCTTTTCCTATCTCAGCTTCAATATTTTTAATTACTAAATTCAATTTATTCATATTCAAATCGTCACCTACGATAAGCAGATCAACTCTAGTATCCCATTCTTGAATAAATAAACCTGAAGCTAAAAATAATTTTATTCTTCCGGTAGTATTGAATTTTTTAACCAATGATTCATCAGCGTGCAAACTGACTAAAATAAGTAAATTCTTTAATGCCTGAAGGTATGGAAATTTTTGATCGAGTATATAACCAGTGTCATTGATCTTTTTTATTGAAATTTTTTTACCCCTCTTATGATGCACCTCTCTAGTTATAGATTTCTTTTTTATTAAACCGATATTCATCAGTCCTGATATTTCTTTTTTAACATCATTTTTCTGAGACTTTGTTCTATTTATTATATCTATTATAGGATGTGCAGTATCTATATTAAAAAGAAATAATCTCATTAACTTTACTTTTGTATCACTACCAAACATCTTGGCTAATATCTCCATAATTATACATAATAACAAAAAACCACCTTAATGTCAGGTGATTTTTGTTGTGTAATAAATTTGATTTATTTATATTCTACCTTTCCTCCAGCATCTTCAATTTTCTTTTTTAACACATCTGCATCCTCTTTCTTCATGCCATCCTTAATTAGTATAGGAGCTCCGTCTACCATATCTTTCGCTTCCTTGAGTCCTAGTCCTAGAACTTCTTTTACTACTTTTATAATTGCGATTTTTTGATCACCGGAAGCTACGAGATGCAATGCAACTGTTGATTTTTCATCTACTGCTACTACTGCTACTGGAGCTGCTACTGCTGTCGCTGCTGCTGACACGCCAAATTTCTTTTCCAATAATTTAACTAATTCGTTTAGATCAAGTACAGACATAGTCTCTACAGATTCTACAATTGACTTAAATTTTGCTGGTATTTCTACTGTTTCCATTTTTTTAATTTTAATTTTTAATAATAAGATTTTGAAAAATTGAGGTTTGGCACGGTAAGGGAGTACTTTTTATTTTCAAGCGTTAGCGTAAAAATAAAAAGTAGCTCCCGAGCGCAAGTCGACAAACCCAATTTTTCCTAAACTGTTTTCTTTTTTGCTATCTGATCAAGCGCTACAACAAATCCCTGTATAGGAGAATTGATAACATTAACAAACATTGCACGAAGCGTGTTTTGAGAAGGAATGAGAGCAATATCTATCATTTCCTCTTTAGTCATATACTTACCCTCAAATATTCCTCCCAAAATAGATATATTACCCTTATATTTCTTCTGGAATTCATATACCTCTCGCGCCGGAGCAATAGGATCTGCGCCATATGCAAGTCCTACCTCGCCCGCAAGCTCTGGAATTGTCCCTTCAATTTTCTTTGATTCCAACGCTTTTCTTGTAAGGCTTTTCTTTGAAACAAAGAATCCTACACTTTCATTTTTAAGTTTTCTACGGACAAGAGTGGTATCGCCCACATTTAGTCCATGGAAGTTTACAAAGATCATTGACTTAGCATCCTTTACTATACTCTCAAGTTTTTCAAGAATTTCTTTTTTCTCTACTTTCGTTCTTGCCATTTTATTGATTTTTATTATAGCTATTTAAAACTAATAAACACTTGCGACCTTTCATAAGGATATAGAGTAGGTTCTATTTTTAAATAGAATAACCTCGGAAGGATACTCTGTTTTATTCATAAGAGTATTTATTGGGATATCCCACACCTTCTGTCTCTGGCCTTATGAGAATAAGTTATCACAATAACATGTATTTAGTCAATAATTCGCAGGAGTACCAATATGTCTATTTATTTTCTCTTTCTAAATCTTCTATCATTTTATTAATTTTAAGTAAAATATCTTTCTGCTCTTTTTCATCTATTTCATCATTTTTTATCCTCATATTCATTCGTATAATAATATTTAGCGCCTTATAACCATTCTTTTTCATTTTTTCTTCAAGCCTATTTATTCTGTTCAATGTTTTTGTCACTTCACTTTGTGGTAGATTTAAATTAAAGATAATTTTCTTAATTGACGCTATATATGTAGGCAAATCCGCTACTATTTTACTACTACTTGCATTTAGATATGTATCGGTATGATTTATAAAATCAGTATTACCATCACCATCTATATCTATATTCATTTTTGTACTACTAGCAAATGATTCTGTACTTGTTGCTATTATAAGTTCTACACTAGTAAATGAAGTTGCTGGCATATCGCTAAATGTTGTTGACGCTATAGTAATACCAGATTGTGAAATATTAGCATCAATTGAAAATGCACCAGTATCGTAACCATTTAAAACAATTTTGTATTTTTCTTCATTATATGGAACGATCAATAACTTAACCCTACCAAATTCACCGTAAAATGAATCTGGTATCTGACTTTCAAACTTATCAATGCCATTTTGATCAGGACTTGAAATATGTCCCGTATGATTGCCTTCTGTATCATAAGCATCTATATATACTGGTGAATGTACAATCATGTTTAAATATTTTGTATCATCAACGGGTTTAGTATTAGAGAAATATCTGTCATAGGTATTATCATCTGATTTTGTGTTCGTAATCAATTCTTTTATTTTTGATGTCAAATCTACTGATTCAAGAATATCTGAATGAGTAACTTTAATTTTCTTTTCATCTCTTAATTTTTTTAAATTAAAATATAAACTGGTATCAGAGTTATTTGAATTGCTATATGTGAGCACAGTTCCATCACCATCATCTGTATAATTTGGAATAAATTCTAAAGGACATTTGTTATTTTTTAGGGTACAATGCGGATCTATTTGATACTGAATTCCCTCCACAGTTTTATTTCCCCAGCCAAAAATACTTGATACCTTTGTAGTACTTGCAGGTTTCCAGTTATCAATTGAATTATGCAGAGATTCACTTATTCTTAATAAATAAGAGTTTAGATTTAGGGGTATATTTATATCCTCTGATGAATTTTTTGAAAATGAATTCTTTAAGAGAAAATTCTTCATCGATTCATAATTTGAAATATTCTTTTTTGACTCACTAGAGTATGAATCTGTTATCATAGTTTTTTGATTTCCATCAAAAAATGCCTTTGAAGGTAAAAGTCCATAAGCGCCGGGAACATTTTGTGAGAATTTTCTAGACATACTGTCTGACAAAAATACCCCCTTAAGTATTGACTGTTCATATCCATGAAGCATGCCAAGTATAGCCTGTGTAGTACCGAGCTCTGGTACGGCAATAAATATAATATTGTCAATAATTTCAGATCTGTTTTTCTTCTCAAGCGCTTTCATTATGCTTTTAGTCAGAAGTCCACCATTGCTATGTGATATTATAGAAACTTTTCCAGTCTTTGAAGTCGATGCTATGGCATATATATTATTTATTAAATTTTCATCAACAATATCTACAACATTATTTCTCCAATCATAAGGCAGTGATTTCCATGAATTTATAGTATTTTCAATTACCATATTATCTAAAAATTTGATCATATCCCTGTATATCGGCTTTACACTATATGCCGAACTTATAATATCTTTTACATATATACTCTTATCAAAACTTATTCCCTTTGTATCCATTTTCAGGAGTTCTATATCATTATTTCTATTTGGCTCCCAGAGCATATTTGTAGTCGTACCAAGTAAACTACCAGTATCCTTATACAATCTGCTCGCCTGTATGCCGGGGATAAATAAAATATTTGAACAACATTTGAGAACATCCGGACCATTTAGTCTCCACGGTTCTACATCTACATAACCCATAACAGTATCCCCATATTGAGACTTATCTTTTTCACCATCTGTATTTGGCCCATTTTTATTACCCCACCAATTATGCTTTGCATTTATTGTATTGTCAGTCTGATTCAATATTCCATAATTTTTATTATCATATATATTTGAATTATTAATTTTTATTATATTCTGCAATGTATCTACAGTTCTTATATCATTTGAATTGATATCTAGAGTAGCATTACCTATTCCACCCATACCAAATCCACCCTGATTTACTTGATATATTTGACCGGAATAAAATGAGGAGATTCCATTTGTATTATGTGCAATAGTACTGTTTGATATATTCAATCTACTACCTTTAGCTGATACAGCCTCCATAGCCTTCTCTATTCTAATTGAATCAATAGTTGTAGTGCTTTTTTCAAATACAAGACCGGTAGCTTCAAATATTGAGTTTTTTATATTTGATTCACTTGTGATTAAAAATATTGAATCAAGATTTTTAAATATCACTGGCTCATTTACCGTGCCTAATACTCTCAATTCACCATCTATTGAAAGAGTGTGCGGGCCGTCTTCATCTATATTGCTATCGGATATTATCTCTACTCCTTCTTTTATTGTTAATTTGTAATTATCAGGTATATATATTGATTCAAGAAGTATGTATGGACTACCTGACTTTTCCCATATCCATTCATCTTTTACATCATTTGCAGTTATGCGAGTTTCTGCACTTATTGTACTGGGTATAAACACTGATGCAATAATGACTAATACTGCAATTATATAAATATTTTTTGTGAAATTTTTAAACATATTATTTTATTTATTATTAATAATTTTATAAATACTGATTATTTATTTAATTATTAAAGTTAATTATTGTTAATATGTTTATCATATATAATCTCAATGAAATCCAAATAAAATTACAATAAAATAATAATGAAATTTTTATCAAAATTTCATTTGCAAAATTTTAAATACATATAAAAAAACCATCACTCTTTGATGGTTCGTATATTGAATATTATAATGATATCTACAATAATATAATTTTATTTTTTATTTTGTTGTAAAACTTTCACTTCTTGATTACTTATACCAGTGCTGTACTGACCAACCATAAACAAAACTGCAAAACTAGTGCATAAAATAAAACTAAAACCAAGTAGGAATCTAAAGAAATTTTGATCAAAAGGGTTTTTCATATTATTTATTCATTGTATTTACAATAAAGTATTTACTATAAATATCATTATATATTATTTTTGAAATATTTTCATTATTATACAAAACAAAAAAACCACCCGCTAAGGTGGCTTTTTGTTTCAACATTTTAACCCGTTGAGAGGAGAGTAGAAATCGTATTAACTAGAAGGCTACCAAACCTGTTGTAAGGTTATCGAGACCGAAGTTAATATTTGATTCCTGAATGTTTGTTGTATCATCTCCAAAGTATACCTTTGTGAGTTTCAATACACCAGACTTAGTTCCTGCTGTAGTATCTCGAGTAGTATCGATCAAACCAGCGATAGTGAATGTTCTTGATGTACCAGCATTTACTATAAATACTGATGTAGTATCACCATTCTTAGTATCACTTGCTGTCATAGTACTGAATACAGTTGTTGTTGCAACTGATGTGAATGCTGTAGTTGTAGCAATAGTACTACTTGTAGCAACAGCTCTGTAAGGATCAGTTGTTAAGTATAGATCTGTTGTACCTGTGTTATTGAATGCGAATGCAAATGAAACTGTCTTCTTTGTAGAAGCACTTGTTCCATTATCTACATCCTTAACTACTACGACCGGAGTTGTAACTGAAGCACCTGCAGGAAGGAATGTAATGTTATTTGTTGTAACAGCATTAGCACCTGAAGCTGTAACTGTTGTGAAGTTACTGTCAATACCTACAATGTTTGTAGCATTTACAGTGATTGTAGATGATGCCATTGCACCACTTACAAAGTCATCCTGATCTGCAACATCCGCCAAGATAGTAAATGTTTTCCATGTATCCTGTGGAAGAGCAAATGTCAAGCTTGAAAATACAGATGATGTAGCGACAGAATCAACTTGAACTGTCTGTGATCCATCAGTAATGTATAGTCTCTTGAACATTGTAGAGAATGTTCTGTTACCACCATTATCCTTCAATGTGAAAGTTAATGTGTTTAGTGTAGAAGCTCTATTCTCAGACTTGAAATCAAACTTTCCTAGAACAACACCTGTTATCTCACCGCTTGTTGAAGTTGTCTGAATTCTATTGTCTGGAGAAGTTGGGCTTAAACGACCTAGAATATTTCCTGTTGAACCAGTTGAAGATAGAGTTACTGTTCTTCCAGATGTTCCAGAAGTTGCAACTGTACCAAGACCGATTGAATCTGTGTATCCCTTTCCATTGATAGTTCTTATAGAACTGTTTGGAACTGAAACTATAACAGAAACATCAGATGTAAGCTTGTCTGTAGTAGCTAATACTGAACCAGTAACAACAAGAGTTTTATCACTACCTGGTGTTATGACAATATTAACGCCTTCAAAACGAACTAGGTAATCTGAACCTGTTGTAATCTCTGTTGCATCCGCTGAACCTGTAAGGTTCTTTGTAGCAATAACATTTCCAGCACTATCCTTCAATGTTATAGCACCAAAGTACAACCATGGTCGTGTGTTAAAGCGTACATCAAATCTTGTAACTGATACTGGAGCTGCTGTAGCCTGAAGCTTTACAGCAACCATGTCCTTTGTCTCACCCTTCTTTATAGTCGAGTTACCTGCGTAACTTGAAAGTGAAGATGTGATAGAACCGTCAGTACCATCCATAACTAGAGCTGCTGGAGGAAGTGTTACTACTGTTCCTGGATTAGCTGTACATGTGTATCCTATTGGACATCCTACTGCTACTGGAGCAACATAAGATGATGTTCCGTTTAGAACTCCTCTTGTAAGAGGACCTACGAATCCAGTATTTGGAAGACTAACACTAGCCTGATAAGCTACCACAGCTGACTTTGTCTGAGAACCAAAGTAACCTGGTGTAGCAGCACCTGAACTAATAGCAGGAATACTGAAACCTTTGCTGATAAGAAATGCTTGTAGAGCAGATACATCTGCACCTGTACTACCAACACTTAGATTTGCGTTATATGCTGCATTAACTGATGCTGCTCCTACGAGTGCAACTGTCAAAGCTATAGCGCTTGAAACTATAATTTTCTTCATAATAAATTTTATAATTAAATAATCTTTCTTTCGGTTATTAATAATTGTGAAAGAAGAACTATTTATAAACTGATAAACCTACTGATAATTGATAATCTAATTTCACCATTTCCCAATACTTTGTTATCGACACAAAATAAAAGGATTAGGCTATAAGGGTTTTAAACTGAATTTCATGAATTAACTAACCGTAATTTAGGAATAGGAAATTTGGTATTTTTTTAACTTAATTAAATTGTCAATGAACCAAAACCGTAACTGCAGAATATTATACATTATATATATCAAATACTGCAAAACTTATGTGGATAACTAGAGGTTTTAAAGCTATTAGAGTCCACATATCCATACTACACAAAATATACTTATAAGTCAATTGAAAAAAAGGCGATTATTATAATAATGAATAGGTGCTCCAGCGTCTTTCACCAGCCTTTTTAACTAGACCTTTTTCAACAAGTAAAGTGAGCTCTCTTTGTATAGTCTTTTCACTACAGTCCTTTATAACCCTAGAGAAGTCTTTTTTTGTGAGATTTTAATCATTTTTTAGTAAATTTATATTAATTTCTTGTCTGTACTTGTTAGGGATTTTTTTAATAGATGGCTTATTATCATTAGGTTTAAAAGCCTTTATATCGTAATTTTGTCCTTTAGAATTATCCTTTGGTATATCGGTAGCAAAGTAGCTATCAGATAATATATACCCGAACATTTCATTTTCAATAGTTTTACTTTTTTCAACATATTCTATAAACATTTTTATTTCATTTATAACAATTTTTGAGTTCATACTAGATATAATAAGGGATAATTCTGCAATAATCATAAGAGAGATTATTTTATCAGCAGAACTTATAACTGACTTATATGCATAGTCTTTTTCAACTAACATAGAAGAGCCAAAAATAATAGAATTAGAGACAAAATGTATTGCTTCTTCTCTTATTTCCCATTTCAAAAAATCACTGTCCTTTATAGAATCTGTTATTAAATATATTGCTGATACTATCCTTTCTGATTTTTTAACAATATAAGTGTTCTTCATATTTTCTTAAAATTTTACTGCTAATTATTATTGTCTAATAGATGACTTATACACTATGTCTTTTATAAAAAATAAATAACAATCGTGTGTCCATTATATAAAGGACTCCGCCATAATGCAAAGCAATTTCTTCTCTATGACATATCTTATAAAAAATAACAATGGTATTTAAAAAGTATGTTATTATTATATGAATAGAAAATATGGCAAATAATAAGAAAGTAAATACTGAATCACTTTCAGTCAAAAAGGAGACTATGCAAGCTGTCTTTGCAATACTATTTTTTGTATTGGCATTATTGACCATATTGGCGGCATTTGAGAAAGCAGGCAAAGTCGGAACATTTGCCTTTAGTCATCTGCAGGTATTGTTTGGATTTGGATATTTCCTAATACCAATCTCATTTATTATGACTGCAATTGCATTCCTTAAGGGTATTAAAGCTGAATTTAAATTATCAAAAATATTTAGCATAGTATTATTTTTTCTATCTGGACTTGGACTCATGAAACTTGTCGCAGATGCTGGAGGAATAGTGGGTAAATGGATTACATATCCTTTTATAAAGTTATTCGATGTATATGCAACTGTAGCAATACTCTTTGCTTGTATTGGTATATCTATACTTATTATATTTGAAATGCATTTTACTTTTGAAAGTCTTATGTTTTGGAAATGGTTTAAAAAAGATGGCACAGAAGAAGATATAGAGGAAAGTGAAGAAATAGTAGATGAAGCAGAAGTAATGAATGATAGATCAGATAAGGAAATAAGCAAGGCAATGCTCGATGTTGAAAATAAAATAAGAAAAGATGAAAAATCTGAGAAAATATCGAAAGATGATGTGCAGGACATAATAATGAATAAGTCATATATAGGTAGAGAGTTCACTCCTCCACCGCTTTCCCTTCTTGAAAAAGATAGAGGCAAACCGGAGACAGGAGATATAAAGGCAAATGCAAATATTATAAAAAGAACATTACAGAACTTCGGAATAAGTGTTGAAATGGATGAAATATCTATTGGACCATCTGTAACCCGATATGCTCTAAAGCCTGCAGAGGGAGTAAAACTTTCAAAAATTGTTGGACTAAACAATGATCTAGCTCTAGCTCTGGCCGCTCATCCTATAAGGATAGAGGCACCAATCCCTGGCAAGTCACTGGTCGGAATTGAAATACCAAATACCACAAAAACTACAGTAGGGCTTGCAACTCTTCTTGCTTCAGACGAATATCAGAATTCTGAAAAACCATTACTAATTTCACTAGGGAAAAACATATCTGGTAGATCATTTTTCTCAAATCTTGCAAAAGCGCCACATATACTTATCGCTGGAACTACAGGTTCAGGTAAATCAGTTACAATTCATGCAATTATCAACTCATTACTTTTTAGAAATTCACCAGATAATCTCAAATTCATAATGATTGATCCTAAAAGAGTTGAATTAACTTTATATAATAAAATACCTCATTTACTCACTCCAGTTATAACAGATGCAAAAAAAGCGATACTTGCTTTAAAATGGGCATCAAAAGAAATGAGTAGAAGATACGATACACTTGAAAAAAATTCAGTAAGAGATATAGATTCATATCATAAAACTATATTGACACCAGTATTGAAAAATAAAAAAGCGGACAAAAATGACAATAGTCAATTACCAGAATCAATGCCTTATATAGTGATAGTTCTAGACGAGCTTGCAGATATTATGCAGACATATCCTAGAGAACTAGAATCAGCAATAGTCAGACTTGCTCAGATGAGTAGAGCTGTAGGTATACACCTTATATTGTCAACGCAAAGACCTAGTGTAAATGTAATCACAGGATTGATAAAAGCAAATGTGCCAACTCGTGTAGCATTGCAAGTATCCGCTCAGATAGACTCTAGAACAATTCTAGACACTGGAGGCGCCGAGAAGCTA
>ERZ1292625.4505-Hain-H41-01um-R1-4505-length-10393-cov-3_pt1 | contig 10393 bp, 10 predicted proteins | sample MGYA00564400_ERZ1292625 | MGnify/ENA primary metagenome ERZ1292625 (study PRJEB36523, sample SAMEA6512639) | groundwater metagenome | collected 2019-01-08 | study: AquaDiva: Metagenomics assemblies of 32 groundwater samples
TCGCACTACCGACGCGGGACATATCAAACACTTCAATCGGGCCGCTTGCTTCATGCGTGCCGTGCCACATCTGCTCTGTAGACCAAAGGTCGCTCCCTTCAATCCCTTGCGCAACACGGGGCGGGGCGATGGGCGGCGGAAACGGCGAGCGAACATCGTCACCAAACAGCGCAAAAACGCGACCATCATCCCCGACTCTAAAGCCGGGGTAATTATCTGTTAGCCCGCCATACCCGCTATCGCGCAAGCCCCGGAACGTAACACCCTGATAACCTAACGACTCGGCCGCGCCGGCTACTTCGTGCGACGAAACAACAGTCGTTTTTCTCGGAAACGAGCGGCGAATATCTGAAGGTAACGACTCAACCGGGATAGAACGGGACACTGTGCCAGGTGGAGCGTCGATGTGTGCTAACCGCAGCGCCGTTTCGTCCACCAGCCCAGGCGTTACGTGCGCTCCCGGTGAGCCTGGTGCGTAAGTCGATGCAATGGCCGGGTTTGTATGCCACCAGCGGTCGCCAAGACGAGTGGCACGATCGGGGTTATGATCTTCGTTGAGCCCTCTATATATTCGCGTTGAAGTCGGCACGCGTGTCACACCAAACGTGGCGCTCGCCGGCGCTGCCGTCTCCGCAGCCCGCGCCGCCGCACGCGGCGCACGCAACGCCCCCATGCCGCCAAACAGCCCCAACGCCGCCATGCCGGCTTCGCCAACGCCGCTCGCCGGATTGCCCGAAGCGAACTCCCGCGCCGAGCGCCGCACGGACGGGAGCCCGGTCAGTTCCAACCCCGTATTGGCGACGCTGCGAACCACGTCGGGAACCTCACGCCGGCGCAGCTGACCCGGCGCATCCCGCGTTTCGTCCACATAGCCCCTACGTTCGTTCAAGAGCGCGTTGGGGACCGTGCGTGCCGTGTGCGTGATGTCCTCGCCAGCACGACGCGCCGCCGCCCATGCGTTCGGCAGGGCCGGCCGGGTCGCATCGTAGCGAGGCAGTTCGCCGCCGGGGCGGTAGCCGCGGCGGTACGGGCCGGAAGTAGTGCGCGGTTCCTCAGCTAATTGCAGAGCTTGGGAATGCGCGAGCCTCAATGATTCAGGAACACCCATCTAACGACGCCTGCGCCCTTGTGTCGTGCTGGCTGCCGCCGCGCCTGTAACCCCCGCCCTGGTGCGCATAAACCGCGTGGCTTCACGCTGGCGCATGATACGCATAACTTCATCCGTAAAGGCCGCCGCCTCCGGCCCGTCTATGCGCCGCAACAACGCCTGGCCGCGCACATTATTCAGGTTTTCAATCGCGCCGCTGGTGATCGCATTAATCCCCGCTTGCGCGCCTCTGTGCAGCATGGCGAACGGATTGCCGGCAAACGCATTACCGGCAACTTCCGCACCTGCATGCAAACCCTCGTCCATGCCGTGCGCGGCATTGGAGAATGTCGTCGAGCCGCTGCCCCACTGATTTGCGTTGTCCAGCAACTGATAGAGGCCGGGGGCGCCGGCCTCGCCTGGCGCTCCGTTTATCAGACTCAAGAACTCAGCCGCCTGTTCCGGCGTATCGAATGCATTGGCGATTGCGCGCTGGGTTGCCGGATCGTCAACCCGCGCCGCCACGTTCACGTTGCGATTCGTTCCGCCCCTGGTCGCGCCCCTGATCTCATCCGCCAGCCCAATACGCGCATGAGCTAATTCGATGTCGCCCATGGCCGCTCGTGATGCGGCCACTTCTTCACCACTCATGGCCAACCAATTGGCGCCCGTATCAAGCGCGTCGCGGAGCGTATGATAATCAGCGGCGCGCTGCGTCACGTCGCGATAGCCAGGAATGATTGCTGGCTGGCCATCGCCAGGATCAAGCAAATCACCAAACCGTCTGTACAATTGCCGCAACCCACCAATCCGCTGTCCGCTTGTTCCGGCCAATGGGCGGGCTTCAAAGCTGGCGCGGGCGCCGAGCTGCATTTTGATGTAGTGTAGGTAGCGCGGCAGATTGTCGAGAAGGGCGCCCTCAACAATGCCGTTTGCTTCGTCAAGATTGAATTGGGCCTCCGCGTCCCGTTGCGCCCGTTGCATGATACGACGCATCTCAGGATTTTGATTATCACGCGAGAGCAACGGTGCTACGTCACGTTCGTAAAGCGCGAGCTGTTCAGGGGTTACTTCGCGCGCCCACAACGGCCGGTAAGCATTCGCCGACAAGGCGCGATAATCACCCTCAAGACGCGATACCGCCGCCGCTCTGCTTTCCCCCACCTTCAGTCTCCGCGTTAGATCACCCATGATTTGATCTGGCGCAGCCAAGAAGCGCTGCCGGCGCACACCACGCGCCTCCTGCCCTGTTCGTCCAGGACCTTGCGCAATTGCCCGCGTTGTTCTTACCCCAGGATCGCCAAATATGTCCGCCACCACTTGCCCTTGCGGACGAGCACGAGCCTGCGCAAACGCCGCCCCTAGCTGATCAACACTCATTCCAGAACGATCACGTAACCGATCGATCATGTTGATCGCAGTTTCCGGAACACGCGGCCCAGCGGGTGGCGCGGGCGGAACCGCTTGCAGCGGCGGTCTGCGGCCGGCGCCAAACAGATTGCCGCCCATGGCGCCCACCGTGTTCGGCGCTGGCGTTGGGATCATTTCGGCCAGCCTTGTCGCCGCAGGCATGAACCGCTGCGCTATGTTTGTCGCTGCGCCGAACGTGTTGATTGCTGCAGGCGTCGCCACGCCAAAGCCCGCGCCAAACAATGCGCTTATATTCCCCGCACCAAGCCGCTCCTCCAGTGGGCGCCCAGCCTGCTCATTGTCGCCGGCGCCGTAAGCTTCGCCCCAGAGTGACCCGACCGATGCGGATTGTCCTGTTTGGTTCAGGAACGTGCCAAGCCCACCATGGCCAACAGGAACGCCTGCATTGCCGATGAGTCCCCGTCCTGCTTGCCGTGCAAGCAATGCCCCGCCGCTGCGGCTAGCGTCCGCCTGCGTGCGCGCCGCTATCATCGCTGGCGTTGCCGTTCCGCCGCTTGCGGCCAACGCCGCCGCTAACGGAATCGCCGCACCAGTCCCTTCGGCAAAATTGGCCGCGAGCGGGCGACGTTGCATAAAATCATCGGCTGTCGCTTCGGATTGGCCAACCTGATCGCGATAACCCCGCTGGAATTCTTGACCAATGCGCGGCAACGAAGCGTCCGGTGAACCAATTACCGCTGAAAATACCGGACTTGCGGCACGGCCTACACCAGCCAAAACGCCTTGGAAATCGCGTGCAAACGGAAAACCTCTATTGATGCTCTCCAGCGCACCGCCGACATCACGTCCTAAAGCAGATCGGGTTGGGGGCGGCCCGCCATATGCCTGGCGCATGGCGCGCGCCATCACAGCATCCGACGTGCCGTCTGGAAACTCAACGACATCGCCGTTGGGAGCTTCTACCTCGATGGGCATTTACTGGATGCGCCCAGTCCGCGAATCGTAGCGACGGCGTTGCGTTTGAGCAGCAGCCGGGGCTGGTGTTTGAGGACCGCGCGTCGCCGCCGCAATTGCATCAGCCTGTCCACGCGCCACCGCCGTTGCGTCGTGTGTGTCCTCAATCACTTCGGCGCCGCCCATGGACGCGCGCAAATCAGCCTCCTGCCGCTCGAACGATTCAATCCGGTTATGCATTTCCTGGCGCATCGTCTCCATGATGGCGCGCACTTGTTGCGGCGTGTTCGCGGTCGAGAGCAGGCTTTCTGCTTCTTCGCGCGCGCCCTCGGTTATGCCCGCAGCGCCAGTCGCGCCGGAGAGCACCTTGGCGTACTCGTTGAGCGCAGAAGTGAGCGCAGTATGAAACGCCGCCACGTCTGGATCACCAGCGATTTGACGGCGCCCCGCCAACAGCCAGCGGTTAACAACGGGGGCGCCATCACGCCCACCAACCCGTTCTGAAAGCTGCGCTGCGAGTTCAAGGTTCGCCCGCGCCGTGCGTTCAAACGATTCCACCGCCGTCCGTTGTCTGCGCAATTGCGCAAATGCGGTCTGGTTGGCCCGAAACGCGGCGCCACGGATCGCCGTCGCCTGCGCACTCAAACCCATTTCACTGGCTAGTTCCGCTGCGCGCCCATACACGCGAGACGCCATGCCTGGACTACGAGAAATGCCAGATGGCAAGTTGCCGGTTGTGATGTATTGCTGCGCAAGAAAATCGATAGTTTGTGCGCCCATGCTTTGTGATGCGGAGGCGCTTTGTTCACGCGGCGCCTGCACCACATGCAGACCGCCATCATCCCCGATCTGCGCAACGGTCCCAGGACGCAAACCGCGCGCGCGGGCTTCCTCTGGCGTTAAATCGCGAACGGTCGGCCCACGCCGATCTCTGATGCGCTCTTGAATCGCCGTTGACGGCGAAAGCCACGCCAGTTGTTGCCCCTCCGCATCATCGGGATACGCTTGCTCGATAAACCCACGCAGATGTTCGTTTTGCGCTTCCGCCGCTTCGCGCTGTTGCGTTGCCTCAAGCACCTGCTGCGCCAAAGTCTGATCCTGCCTGCGCCCCTGATCCAGATTCGCCAGGATCGACGGATCGTCCCGCAGCGCCGCTGCAATGCGCTCCCAATCGCGCGAGCGAACCCATTGCCCGGCACGCCCAAACATGCCGCGCCGCACGCCTGGCAGATTCGCAGGCACAACATCGGTTAGCCCAGACTTTGGCGGCGCGGCAATTTGCGGGGCTGACGCGGTGGCCAGGCGGTTTCCGAACAACGACATCAGCCTGGCTTCCCTGCGGCAGACTGGGCGATTGCAAGGATGCGGCCGATCGTATCGAGCCCGGACGGCGTACTCGTCGTCGTCGAATTGCTCGTACCGGACGCATTCACATTCTGCCCCACAAACAGGTTAGACGGCACCGCCCCCAACAGGCCCGCCTGCATCATCAGCGCACGCACGCGTTGCATGTACGGGTCGTTCTCCTGCGCGATCGCGCGCTCCTGCGTGCCCAGATCGCTCATCAGGCCGATGTTCGCACGCTCGTCCGCGCCAGCCGCTAACCGCACGCCGGCGCCGGCGAGGTCTTGGCCCGAATTGAACGTGTCGGCGCTATAGCGGCGGTCGATATCGCCCACAGCACGGTCTTGAGCATTGCGGAAGCCGGCACTGCGCAGGCTCGACGACAAGAGCCCGGCCTGGTCGAGAAAGCCCCGGTTCGTCTCCGCATCGGCAATCCCATGTCGCGAGCCGCCATAAGCGCCAGACATCGTCGCCCGGCCCTGCCCTTCCGCAACCGCGCCGGCACGCATGCGCTCCAGGTCCGCCAGCGAGCGCGACACCACCTCATCTTCATACGGGTCCGTATAGGGGCTGATGTCGGTCGAGGCGAGCTGGCCCGCCTGCACTTGCGTCGGCGTAAAATTGAGCAAGCCGGGTTGCGTTTGCAGCGAACCCGCGCGGGCGAACGCCGCGTTCTGGTTTGCGGTCGAACTGATCGGCTGGGCTTGCGCCGGGTTGAGCCCTGAAACCGCGCCAGTGAATTGCTGCCACGGCGACGATAGCCAGCTTGGCGTTGTCGGCGTCGTGGTCGCGGTACTCGTTTCCGCAGTCCGCGTCTTTTGCTGACTGGAGCTTAAACCCACAGCATTTTCTTTCTCAAAATCACGGCCACTTCCTCATATCCGTAAGGCGCCAACGCCCGCACCCACCCGGCTCTGCCGGCTTGAATGTGTATCTCGGTGCATTCGTTTTCAAACGCCCACGCCTCGATTGCCGGACGCCCAACTTCGATGATCTCAGCTAGATCACCCGCAGCCGGGGCCACTTCGCAGATCGGCCCATCCTTGCGCACGAACACCGCCGAGCGCTCACCGCGCCACACCGCCGCGCGGCCCTCGTCCACATCCCGGCGCAAATCCTCCACCGTCACATGCGGATGACCCTCGATCGCTTCGGCCAGCATCGGCCAGGGGTCCTCAATCACAGCGCCGTCACCACCAGAACACCCGACGTATTCACCGTGACCGCCCACCGCACGCCGTTGGAATCGTACAGCTCCAGCCGCGTGTCCTTGCGCAACAGAAGATGCGCGCCCTTTTTTTGATTCAGCTCATCCGCGCGCTCTAATTCGTTCCGCAGCTCTTGCTGATCAAGCCGATCATATTGGGCAGGCGCCGTACGAAGCTTCACAGCGGCTTCCAGGCCAGAATGCTGGCGGGAACAATCTGCACCGGCCGCACCGGCCATGCCGCCGCGCCCTCACGCACAAACCAGTTGTCGCCCTCGCGCCGCCCAATATCGTGGCCGCCGTAGCGCTTCCACACCGCCACGTCAGCGCCCTCCGGCGCTGCCTCACGCACGTATGTCCACTCGCCCGCATCCGCCGTGGCCGCGTACACTGCACCAGGCGAATTGCGTAACCGCCCGGCTTCATCGCGCCACATGCCGATAACAAGCGCGGGCGCTGGAAGCTGCTTCCCGAGCAATTCGCCCGCTACGTTCACATTGCGCCCGTCGATCGCGACCAGTGTGTTGTCAATCGGAACGGCCATGATCACATCAAGATCGCCATGCAGCGCAGCCACGCCTTGAAGGTGCTCGATAAATTGACTGATCTTAAGCGCATTCGACGGCATGTTAGCGTTTGCTCCCTGGGATCACATCCAAACGCGGTGTGCCCCAACGCCAGGACACGGCCTGATCGCCAACCACGTGCAACCGCACCTGCCGCGCGCTGAACCGAACCGAAGTTGGATTAGCCGGCGAGTATGGCCCGTATGTCGTTTCACTATCATTCGGCCAATCGCGGGTGATGAAATTCACGTTCACGTCGCCCGCCGTTGTTTCATCCGCAATCAGCCGGCGCGCACGCATGATGTTGTCACCGTCGCCAAGCTCGATCGGCCCTGACTTCGCATAAGGTGTAGCGCTGGAATAACTGTACCCGGTTTCATGATCCCACAGATCGCCGCTTGAATCGGCCATGATGGGATTGTTGAACGCGCCGTTCGCCGCCGCCGCGAGGCGCGAAAACGAATGCAACGCCCAAGTGTCCTCCTGGTAATTGTACGCAACCGCGCGGTCAATCTCCGTCGCCGCGGCGCCGGGATAAAACCACCACCCCTCAGAAAACTCAGCATTATGAAACGCAGTAACCTTACTGCGTTGTGTCGTGTTGAAGTCGCCAAAAACAGCGTCATGCACCTCACACGGCACTTCTTGCACTGTACCGTCGAAAGAATAAAAGTGCTTAAGCCCCATCCACATCGCGCGATTGCCAACCACTACGGCCGCACCGCGCGAACAGATGCCGCAATTCTCCCCGACACGATCGAAGCGATAAACAAACGGCTGTGCGATGTAGGTTGCGAAATGCACGTCAACATCGGTCCAAATCAAAGTTCCGCCCCTGATGCGCTTGCCGCACATCAGCTTGCCTTGCGTCTCGATCACCTGGTCGCCGGCCTGATCGGTCGCGCCAGCCGTCCAATCTGAATCGCTTTCCTGATCGGCCCAACGCACCTTGCGGTTATCGCCGTCGCTTCCGAGCACAAAGATAAACCGCTCTGGCGTCACAACCACGGCTGAACCTTGCGGCGCGCCTGTCACCCGCGTTGCAACGTTCGATACGTTCAAGTCCCATTTGTACAGGTATGAGTCCTCGGCCATCATCATGTAAGGAACCTGGCCAAAGGTATCCATTGTCCACATCGACGCCGGCTGGACTGTCGCATTATCCACACGCGGCGTGCCGTATGTGCTCTCGCCGTAAGGGCCAACGCCGTAACCGGCGCCCGACGTTGCGTCCGCATCGCCCGTTGTAAAAAGAGCGGGCGTGATGTCACTCGGCGTTTCAGCCGTCTGCGAAAACGCATAAAGGTTGCTGTGCGTCCCGACCATGATCCAGCGCAGCGAACTATTGTCCACCCAAGTCATGATCGCCCGCGCCTTGCCGGTCATGGCGCTGGTCGTACGCTGCGTCCACCCGCCGATCGGCTGCATCGATCCACGCTCATGCCAACGCACGAGGTTGGAATCATACCAACGGCCCGCCGCCTCATAAATTGTGCCAACGCGCCGCAAGCCAGGCGGCAATGCAAGCTTAATGAGCGACATCGAACTCGTAGACCATCTCGGTTGGGCGCCACCCTTCCGGCAATCGCTTGCGCCAGAATTGCGGCCCGGTCAGCAACATGCGCTCACAGCGCGCCGCACGCGCTGCGCTTTTCAGCGTCGGCAAAAACTGAAACGTGTCGTCAAGCTCCGGCCCAAGTAAAAGCAGCTCAAACACCTTGCCATTGACATGCGTGACAATGATCGCCGCCAAAGTCGCCGGCGGATGCATTACGCCCCACAAACTGAAGCGCTGCGAAATAAGCCCGTCGGCCACGCTCTCGACCGTGAAGCGCCCCTTGGAGTGCGAGCACACTTCCTTGACCAGCGGCATGACGGTTTTGGTCAGCAATTCGTTGCCGCGCATGTCGTCCAAAGTGATTTGGCCGAAGACAGGCCGCGCCTTCGGCTTTTCCATCGCTTCAACGCTCATGCGTATGACCTTGGACGTGCAACAGGCGTCGCCCCCGCCGACCGTTGCCGGCGGTCGTTCAGATTCAGCGCCAGGATGCCGGCGGCAAACTTGGCGCGAAATTGCGCCTCACGCGCATCGCTCAAATACGCACACGCCTCCATCAGACACCCGTCCATGTAGACCTGCGGCGCGTTCGTCACGATCCAGTCGACATCGCTGTCGGCGCTCAGCGCCGTAAATTTCTCGTACCACTTGGCAGCGATCGTCGTCACCGCAGCCGGCGCCAGATACACAAGCCCGCCCTCAATCGTGTAGACATTTTGCGGCCCGGTCGTGCCGGTCAACATGTCAGTCTCTTTTCGGAACGCCCACGGCTCGATGTAATTGAGCGACGGCGCGCCTTCGCTGGTCGGCGTCATCTCGATAAACTCAAGCCATCCCGCCCCGCATGCGCTGGTGATGGTGATGGTCCCGCCGCTGTCCGGAGTCAGCGTGGCGCTATCGACCATGCCCCGAATGCGCAATGGCTTTATGTCCGTGCCGTGGCCGTAATACATTTTGCTTTGCATCAGCGGGAAAAAGTCGGCGCCGATCGCGGTCGTCAAATCTGTGCGCTCCAGCCAATCGGCCACCGCCGTCTTGATGCCTGCGAATGTTGCGACGGCCATTTAAGCGCTCACCCCTTCTGGCGCATGCCAATGACGATGCACCCAGCCAACGTGCGGCAATTCATGCGGCTTCACCGAGCCGTGGAAATAAACGATGCTGTTGCCCCGCTCCCAGCCGCAGTGCTGAACACGCCCCTTGTACGAAACAACCGCGCCAGGGAACGCCTCGTCCAACAATTCCGTTTCGCACGCATTGATCCACGTCATATCGTTTTGGTCGGTGTAGCCTTCCCATAATTGGGAGCGGCATCCCTTCGGGGCGACCACAACGGCATTCGTGCGCGGCCATGGGCTCGCCGGATAAAACGGATCCTTCGGAACCAGCGGCACATCGCCCGTCAAAGCATAATCGGCCAAGCGGTCGCAATTGCCCACGATCACCGTGTCCAGCCCGACGAAAATCATCGGCTCATCCAACTTGAACGGCTCGATACACGCACAGTAATGCGGGTTCGTCATCGCCAACCGCTCTTGCTCAATGCCCGGCGCAAACTGCCGGTCGCGATCCGTGAACACGACAAACCGGAACGGATCGGACAGGTTGCGTTTGAAACCCGCGAAAAGCTTGTCCGCCCAACTCTCATTATAGCCGCGCGAAAAATGGCGGCTGTGTTCGTTCACATCCCATAGGCAACATGCGACGGTCAGCACGACACCCATCCATCATTTTCCGGCTCGTGCTTGCCGTTATTGAGTTGCGCCGCGGGCTGCGCCACCGGCTGTTTCAGCTTCGCCAGCGCCAACGCCACATTGCCGCAGACCCGGCTCCAGTCGCCGTTATCATCCGTCCGCTGTCGGAAGCATCGTGCCGATTGGTAAAACCACATCGTTTCTTCGCCGGCCGCATGCGCATACCGCCATTGCGGCTCCGCGTTGACCATCGCCCACACCGGCACGCCGAGCGCGCCGCACAGATCGACCGTGCTGTTCGTCGCCGTGATAACGAGGTCCAGCGACGCTGCCAGCGCCGCCAGATCGTCAAGGTCGGCGCCCTTCCTGGTCGCCCAATGCGGGTTCAGCACCGGGACCGGCGCGCGCTCTAGCTCATCCTTACGGTCGTCATATTCCAGATTGACCCAAGTCACGTCGCGGTGCTGCTGGAACAGATAGCGCCGGATCAAATCGAACGGGATCGAGCGCTTCTTGCGGCCCGTTTCCCAGGTGCCACCAGTCCAGGAGATGCCCACACGCAACGCACGTGGCTGTTGCTCTTCGACCCGAAGCCATGCCGCCCACGCTGCG
>ERZ1292625.4508-Hain-H41-01um-R1-4508-length-10387-cov-11_pt1 | contig 10387 bp, 14 predicted proteins | sample MGYA00564400_ERZ1292625 | MGnify/ENA primary metagenome ERZ1292625 (study PRJEB36523, sample SAMEA6512639) | groundwater metagenome | collected 2019-01-08 | study: AquaDiva: Metagenomics assemblies of 32 groundwater samples
GCCGCCGGAGTCCCGTTCCAGTTGCCCGCGCTAGGGGATAGCTTGTGTCTATATCGCCGACCAGCGTTGCGCCACACTGTTCGTAAGGTTAGAGCCGATCTCGGATGCAAACCCATTCCCAATGGCAACGTATCCGACCATTGCTGTCTCTTTCGCAGTGGCACTCTGGGACAAGGTCTTTGCAGCCCAATGGTAGCAACGGCTTCAAGGGCGTGAGTCCGCACTCACTTTGCGCCGGAACTATCGGCATATTGAGTATGCCTATAGAAAACAGCACCAGCACCACGAATAAGATTGTCAGGATCACCGATTTCATCTTTTTGATCCTCCTACGTTTCTTCCGAATCCAATTGGACCGATAAAATCATAAACTGATTGTTCCATCAATGGTTCCTTCGCATTCAGCAGCCGGTTTTGATTTTTCGAGGGGGAAAAATCCTCCTAAACCGTTGAACCATATGCACATACAAGGAATCAAAACACAAAATCTAATACCTACTGTTTTGGTTAAAGCACAAAATGAATTGAATAAATCGATACATTCTTTACAATCATTGATCATCTCTTGATACAGATACCTGTCATATACAGGAAATAAAAAATGATCTTTTAACTCTTTAACCGATTTTCCACACAAGGTTTCATAATCTTTACCGTTAAACAGATAATGGGTCATGGATTATGAGTCGCAGTCCTTATCAATCTTTCCAATTCTTTTTCTTCTTCCAAGGATAGACTGCTTCCAAACTCTGTTCTAAAGTCATACCAGTCCAAGAATTCTCCGATACGACCATCGCTTAGCTTTATATTATCCAGATAATCTACTTCCCCGACATCATTGAAAAAAGTAAGCTCGTTATCCCCGAACATGAACCTTACATTACCGGAAGCTTGGTAATCCCAATCGTATTTCTGATCTTTATGGAGCTTTACTTTGATTTCTCCTTTTATAGCTTTTCTTATGATACTCTCACATTCTTTGTAGTCAACAGTACTCATTGAATCTCCAGCTTAAGTTCTCTGTATATACTATCCGCCAGGGCTTTAACATCATCCTTAGTGAATCCTATGATCGTGATATCGTCAAACCCCTCTTTATAGAGACAGATATCGGGTGAGTTCAGGAACAAAAACAAGTCTTTCCCTTTAACATTGACGACCATGAACATAGTGTCCTTGATTCTGAACTCAGACAATATTCTTTCTAAATCTACGTCGGTAAATACTTTATTCATGAATTCATGTTTTATTGAATCTATTATTGAAATGATTCATGAATAGATGGATATTATCGATCTCAGCTTCTCAATGGTTTTTTTCTTGATCTGACAAGCTCTGGATTCATTGACTCCCCATAGCATACCAAGCTTTTTTAGAGTCATATTCTTTCCCCAGTGAAATTGGAGTAAATCTATTTCTCTTTTATCAAGCTCCGAAGATAGAGAGGAAATCCAATCTTTACATTGCTTAGATCTCTCCGACTGATATATGGAATGAATGATATCCGATTCCACGATAGACTGTTGATCATAGATATCTTTCTCTTTTTCCGACAGATCGCATTCCTTGATACAGTGCCGAGAGCCTTTTTCTCGTGTGCGTCGATTAGTTTGATAGTACCCGCACTTCCTGATCCCGTCGATTATCTCTCCAGTAATCCGATACCTGGCATAAGTCATAAATTGACCTTCGCCTTTGTACTTCAGAGCTGCTTTAACTAAACCGATCATGCCGTCTCCGATCATATCCTCTAGTTCTTGATTACCGTTCGGACATCTTCGGTGGATGTTTTTTGCAATCTTTTTTACGTAATCCAAATTTTCCAGAACCATTTTTTCTTGGTTCGGGGTCATCACCCAACATCATACTACCTTCACAGCAGTCCTCGAAGTATCTGCACTTTTCGCAGATTTGTTTTCCACCTATATTCATCAAGGGTGAATGACCGCAACTAGGACACAATTCCATGTATTTTGACCTTAGTCTAATTCCTCTTAGATTATATATTAGATTATGTATTAGCCGGTAGTTTACTCCAAAGTAATCTAAACCTAAGTGGTTTCTCACCGACCATTTCTGCAAATCCATGTCGGATCAGAACATCTATCGCATTTTCTTCCGTGCTCATGAAACTATGAAATATTAAACTTTGATCTTTCTCGTCGTGCAAAAAAAACTGATTTACCATGTCCATTAAAGCTTCCATCATCTCCAAATATTTTTCTTCCAATGTAGTATCCTTTCTATTCTTCCAATTCTTCTAATTCGGCAGTTTTACCAATTTTATCTTTGTCTAAATATTGACAATTAACCGTTTATTGTCATAGAATCCAACACCAATGACCCATGATATTTATTTTATAGCCAACATCGGATTCACTCACCGCAATGATCCTAAAACATTATCTGGTTTAATTCAGGAATCTGCAAAATACAGTTGCAATGCTGTTCGGATCAATTACTCTCAAGAACTTGAATCTCTAAACTCTGAAACTATCTATAAACTATGTCATTACTTGAATATAGACATTGGTTACACGGTCTACAAACCGGAATTCGTAGAGCAATTATCACCTTACTCCGACTTCTGGAAAGTATCTTCATGGGATAATACTAATCTCGATCTCCTCTCTGAACTGGCCAAGACCTCAAAACCAATCTATATCTCTACGGGCATGACTGAATTTGAGGATCTTGAACCTATTATACCATTGATTAGGGAATTCGGAACCAGTAATATCACGTTTCTTCACTGTATCAGTGAACATCCTAATCCAGCTTCTAACGCTCAACTGTCCTGCATAGAAAGGTTACGAGAGATTGGTCATCAAAATGGTGCTTTGATCCATAAATCAGGCTACAGTGATCATACTCATGTAGAAGGAGTGATCTATGCCGCTGTCCTGAAATGGAGGGCTCCCGTCATTGAATTTCACCTATCTCCAAACCGAAAACAAGACGAATATAAACAAGGACATGCTTGGCTACCTCAGGAAATAGGCACGGTAATTGCTAACTTGATCCTTTCTTATGACGGTTCCGGGTTCAGAACTATGAGTCCCAAAGAACTTGAAAATAAGTCCCGTAAGCATGAGTCATGGTCATCGAACAAATGCATTTAATCGGAATCTCTTCTCAAATTCAACAAATCAGAGATTTGATCAAGAAAGTAGCTCCTACGACTGCTTCTGTTCTGATTACCGGGGAAACAGGCACCGGCAAAGAGCTGGTAGCTCAATCAATACACGATCTTAGTTCCAGAACGGGTAAATTTGAGATAACCGACTGTGGATGTATCCAAGAAACATTGGCTGAATCTGAACTATTTGGTTCTAAGCGAGGTTCCTATACTAGTTCCGTGGAAAATTGTCCAGGCAAGATAATACAAGCTGATAAAGGTACTTTATTTTTGGATGAAATCTCCAACATGAATCATACTGTTCAATTTAAATTATTGAGATTTATTGAGAATATGACCATTGAACCAGTCGGAGGTGGAAGATCCGTACCTTTAAACATAAGGATTTTATCTGCTACCAACCAAAACCTTGACCAGCTTCAGTCCACAATTCGATCCGATCTGTACTATCGTTTGAAGGTTTGTCATATCCATATTCCACCGCTCAGAGAACGTAGTTGCGATATTACATCCTTATCTAGTTACTTTATAAGTACTCTGTGTACTAAAGAGCATTTACCCATTAAACAAATGGGTTCTGGAGTTATAAACTACTTAGAAGGATATGAATGGCCTGGGAACATCCGAGAATTAAAACATTCTATTCATCAAGCCGTCATTTTGTCCGGAAAATCAAAGATATTGTCCAAAGATCAGTTTCATCTTTACCAGGAATTCCATTTAAAAAGTTCTACTTTGTACGATTCCGTCAAGTCCTTAGAACGTTTAATGATATCCCAGGCCCTGAAAGCATATGGCTGGAATGTAACAGCCGCCGGTAGATCCTTGGGTGTAAAACGAACCACTTTGGCTATGAAAATAAAGTCTTTAGGTCTACTCAGATAAATTCAGATAAATATGAAGTGGAAAACCGGCTCCAAGGATCAATGTGCTATAACTGCACTATCCATATTATTTGAAGTTCCCGTGGATCAGATTAGATCTAAAGCCTTGAAACTGGGAATGAAACTTGAGAACGGTATGACATTCTCGGTTTTTAAGAAGTTATGGAAAGAGCTGGGTGGTTCATCTGAAGAAGTCTGGGGTCGTGACTGGTGTTCTCTTTATGGAAGCGATCATCCGGATTTATCAGGTCAAGGTATCCTGTATATACAAATTAAGAATTCCGTAGAAAAAGAACAACATGCAGTTGCCTTCAAAGATCATAAAATCTATGAAGTCAACGGGATCTTTAGATTTAAGAACAATAAAAAGTTGTGGTGCAGGGTATTCAATCTATAAATCAATCTCCGGAATTCATCAATCCCCGCACCTGGTCGTGGATCTCAAAGACGGCCGGAAAGGTGCCTTATTTTACCTATCCGCTGCCGTTCTATTTGCTTGTTGGTTAGTTCCATCATCGTGGGTTGTTTCGCTACGCCTCGAAGTTGACAGGAATCACCTTACCCCAGATGGTTTCGGCTTCCTTGCGAATTCTACTCACGGCAAGCTTGCAGTACCCTTCGTCGTTATCAACCAAAATACAATTGCGATACAATTGGAGCGCTGCAATGCCTGTCGTTCCCGAACCTCCAAACGGATCAACGACGACACCACCTCGAGGACACAAGAGCTTGATAAAAAATGACGGCAAGCCAATTGGAAAGACGGCCGGGTGCATGTGATTCTTCCCCTCTGTCGGAAGACTCAGCACATTCGACGGCAACACCTTCTCTTTTCCAACCCATTTTCTTAAATCTCTGCCGAATCCGCTGTCATTTTCTGAATTGTGCCGCTCGCGTGATTTACCAGTCAGTTTGGCTAATCGCACGTCGGCCCATGACCCCATGGGCACCGCAATAGCTTTCTGATCCATATACGGCCGGTTGCTCTTCGCTAAGTGAAAACAGTATTCCCAACCATCTCTCAGACGCGTCGGCCAAAAACCAGGCATCGGATTGGTTTTGCACCATACATAATCATCGATGGCGTACCATCCGAGATCGCTGAGCTTCTCAATGGTCTGCCAGACAAAACGGTGCCGAACCCCCTCGACGACTTTATCTTTGATGTTCACCACGAGACTGCCGGTTGGTTTCAGCACGCTTGAGAAGGCCTCATGAAAGGTGGCAAACCATTCAGCAAATTGGTCAGGGTGAATGCTGTCATAATGTCGCTTCCGAGCATCTGCATAGGGAGGAGACGTGACAATGAGATCAGCAACCTGTCCAAAGCCCCCCAATATTTCTCGGCTATCCCCAGAGACGACCTTGCATGAAATCAAGGTACGCGAAACATTAATTAGATTCAACAGTTTCTTCTTCCCAAACAATGTTCATTTGTTTCAGAAACAATTTATCGTCTTCGGTAGGATCTATTTTATTGACCATCTTCCCGCAATTTTTACACATCCAGACTGATTTGATGGTTCCATTGTCATTGACCTCTGTAAGACTCATACGATTTTGGCAGCAACGCATGGTTTCTACCTCCATCTGTCTTTATATTAAACCTAAAACCCTGTAAAATAAAATCAGCTGGTAGGACTTATGAACTTATGAACAATAAACAAAAAGCTCAATCTATGGCCCAGAAACTGAAAATAGATATTCCCGATGAAACCTTATTTGACGGTTGTACCGAGCAGGATATCACTTATGCAGTCACTTTAGCTAAGACTTTAGATAAAAGAACCGCAGCACGAGCCTCTTCTCCTAATGTTCCTGAACATAAACTAAGAGCGGTTAGTTTTTACAGGTTAAGCAAAAAAGCCACACGGCGCCTAGTCAACTTCTTGATGGGTCAACATGAAATCGTATCTCGTTCCATCAAACAAATCTCAGATGGTATAGATGCTACCAAGACTCTGGTCACTGATAACGGAATCTTAGAAGTACCGGACCACAAAGCCAGAAACTCTTACATCGATAAAGTAATGAAAATCCAGGGTCTCTATGAACATGATCGACCTACTGAAGAATCTATAATCAGCGACGACGATATCATGGAATTCTTTATGGAAGAATCCCCCCTTGTCTTGAATTACATCATTCAGTATGGGATCTATCCTAACCAGCAACAAAAGAAACTTTTATTAAAAGAATCCAATACGGATGAAGCTACAGAAGGATAACTAGGAGATTGACACGATACCAGGTAATTAGATATAATCAGTTTGTCTCTTCTATTCACTCCTTTCTGACCGGGGGGAGGCGGGAGGTTGCCAAACTTTCCCGTCTCCTCCATAAAAAGTGGGACCGGACCCACCTTAAAATCATTCTTTTCACAAATACCAATCTTCTTATCCGGTCCCACCATGTTTACAATGATAAAGATATAAAGGCTGGTACGATTAGAATAAAGGGTGTTTATAACGATTATTAAATAACGTAGAAGATTGACCGAATGAAACTCGACAAGATCAATTCTCTTTCTCCGGATAAACTCAAGTCCATTGCAGAATTAACTCTTTGCAAAAAGAACCTAAAGCATTGGATCGAAAACCATTTCTGGATCAAGGATAAAGACGGTAGAATCCGAGTCATCGGCAAGCTCAAGTTTGCCCAGGAACGTCTTCTCAATCTCTATCTTTGGTGCAAAAACCAGAATCGTCCTGTCCGTATCATTATTCTGAAAGCTAGAAAAGAAGGTATCTCTACTCTGGTAGAAGCTCTCATGTTCATTGAAACTTTAACTCGCCAGATAGATTCCATTGTAATTGCTCATGATCGCAAAACGGCTGAAATTATTTTCCGAATGACCCGGATGTTCTATGATTACTATGATTTGCTTAAACCCAAGGCCGGTGGTGAATTACGTCGTGAGATGAAATTTGAAGATCATGAAGGCTATATCCTGGTTGAAACGGCCAACAATATCATGGCTGGTACCGGGCTGACTCCACAATTTTTACATGCTTCTGAATCTAGTAAATGGAAAAAGGGTGATGAAACCGCAATCGCTCTACTCCAGTCCATCGGCGACAGTCGGGAAACTACGGTTATCATCGAATCTACCGCCTATGGAGAAGATCCGTTTTTTAAGCCGAGTTGGGAAAATGCTGAAGAATATTGTAGGGTCAACTGGACTGGAGCTGTACCATCCATCGAAGTCTTGGATTGGGATCACTGGAACGGCTACATACCAATCTTTATCCCTTGGTTTGAAGATCCCGACTATGCTTTACCGTTTAGCTCAGAGCTTCAAAAGACTCATTTCGGTCAAACCTTGAATGAAAAAGAGAAGATCCTAGTTCAGGAATTCAACCTATCTTTAAACCAAATCCAGTGGCGTCGTCGTATTCTACAAGAAAAATGCCAGGGAGACATCAAAATATTTATGCAGGAATATCCGGCCACATCCGGTGAAGCATTCCAAATCAGCGGCAGACCTAGATTCGACATCGAACTAATCAATTCCTGGAAACTGGAAGATGGTCAGATCGGTGCACTCAGACAATCCGATACTTGGGACAGACGAATCGAGTTCATTCTGGAATCTTCTGAATTCTTGACCATCTTCAAACGTCCACAGCATCACCATAGATATGTAATAGGGGTCGATACTGCTGAAGGCATCATTCCAGAAGGCGGCAAAGATCCAGATCGTAGCGTAGCCGTAGTGATCGACCTAGATGAAGGTGGAATTCCGGCTCAAACCGCTTCTATCTACGGTCATCTTTCAGAGGAATATCTGGTCACTCCGGTCAAGATGTTGGCTGAATGGTACAACAACGCATTCATTGTTCCTGAAAGCTCCGGTCATGGTGAGCACCTTATATCCGAATTACTGAAAATATATCCCAATCACTTAATATTCAAAAGACTGGACTCAGCCGGGCGTCAGGTTCGAGGTCAATTATATGGTTGGCGCACTCATGAAGGAAACCGTAAGCTATTAATTGATCGCCTGGCCAAATCCATCATAGACAAAATGATCTTGATCCGGGACAGAAGATTCGTCAAAGAACTTAAAGCCTTTAAATTATCTCATAAAGGTCGCTATGAAGCTGCTGCCGGTGAGCATGATGATTGTGTCATTTCTCTGGCTTTGGCAATTCAAGGTATGCAACATTATCCTGAAACGGATTTCATGGGAAGTTCCGGCCCGGATGAAAAGATCCGATCCTTGTATTTACCTTCCAAAAATTATGATAAAGATCGTAGTCTAATCACAGGTTATTAGACTTGAACCTAACGTTTACAATATAATCCAACTATGAAGATAGCAAAAGATGGAGACGAACATGCCGACTAAATCCCGACGAAGATCGGGAGCTAAAACCAAATCCCGTAAGCAGGTAGCTTATTTACTATCTTCCGGTTCTCCATTCACTGTAGCTCAGAAATCCAAACTGAAACGAGAACTTAGTGGAGGTTCCGTTAAAGTTGGAAAAAAGAAACCCAAGTACAAACGTAAAAAGTAGAGATTATTGGGACATATATAAATGGCTATCCGGGACGAAACTAAACCCATTGAACTATCCGAAGACGCTGAAAAAGGTCTGGTCAATCGTCTTAAGAACATGATCATAGAAGCTGAGGAGTTCCATAGTCAGTGGGATGATCTTCATGCTGAATATCAGAGAGCTTATCGTGCTCAACCCTCTGTAGAAATAAAGAACTGGCCTTGGTCGAGAAGTTCAAATCTCTTTGTTCCTTTGACTAGAATCTCCGTAGATACGACTGCTGCCATGTTCTTCGATGCTATGTTCTCTACTCCTCCACAAATAGTAGGCCAAAGACCGGAAGACGATGAACGAGCTTATCTACTGTCTCAGTTCTATTTCGATTTTGTCTGGAATGGAGCTATTCTAAATCTGAAAGAAATAGGAAACGACTGGAACCTTGATACTCTTATCGACGGCACATCGGCTATTAAACCTATTCTAGAAGATGATTTGTACATTGAACGGGATCGTATTATTGAAAACAAACTCAATACCCGCAAAGAATTTATAGAAATTCTAGGTGTAACAGCCGAGCGTGAAATCCCTGTCGATACGGATCAAATTATCCGAGAGCGTATTCAAGCTCGTCCTAACGTTCACCCCAAAATTCAGATTGTAGACATGACTAAGCTCAAAGTAGCTCCCGGCACCGGACCTTCTCTGCAATCTCCCGACTGTGCTTGGTATTATGAAGATACTCAATGGACTGAAGACGATATCTTGGCTCGTAAGCGCAGAAGTATCTTTAATCCTATGGAAAAATGGAACTATTTGAATGAAGCTCTGGAGTATCTTAAAACCACCGACTTGACCGAACGTGAGCGAGATGCCAGAGAACAAGAACGGTTATCTCAATCTGTTTCACTTAAATCCTTGGATGTTAAAGTTTTCTATGCTACTTATACTCTTCCTGGAACAATTCTATTGCCTGATGGTACCGAGCGTACTCAAAGAGCCGGAGACAGCGACGGTTTTCCTGAAGAAGTCATTATCTGGTATATAAAAGACCTGGATAAAATCAGCCGGATCGTACCCTTATCCAGAGTAAGACCTGATGGATATCGACCCCACATAGATAATCGATATAGACGTATTCCACGGTTCTTCTACGGTATTGGAATCCCGGCAGCACTCAAACAGATCAATGAACTCATGAATAGTGCTTTCAACCAAATGGTGGACTGGGGCACACTACGAAACATGCCCTGGGCTTTCTATCAACCGGCGGCACTAGGTATTAATCCCGATAAACTAAGACTTGAGCCGGGTGCACTCATACCTACTTTAAATCCCAGAGCCATAGAATTCCCCAGGTTCCAAGGAGACAATCTACACTGGCTTCAAGTCATTCAAAATGCTCAGGCTTTTGCAGAACGAATTACCTCTGTAACCGATTTCACTGTAGGCAGAGCACCTTCTGCACCTAACGCACCCAGGACTTTTCGGGGTCAAGCAGCTTTATTGCAACAAGCTAATGTCACTTTCTCATATCAGGTCTCTTTAATGGCTGAAGCATACCGTCGCATGTTTCAAGCAGTTCATGTTCTTTATCAAAGAACAGCACCTGAAGAAATCGAGTTTCGCTATTTCAATCGTAATACCGGATTATTCAAGACTCAAAAGATAACCAGAGATGATTTCAGGCTGGATGTAGATTTTGAATTTAGGCTCAATCCTAATAAGCTTCAGACTCAACAGACCTTACAAACAGTCTTTAATATGCTATTACCGCTACTTTCTCAAACCAATAATATAGCGGGTATAAGATTCCTATCTGAACAAGTCACTGAGGCTTTTGGAATCAAGAACTTCGACAGTAT
>ERZ1292625.4509-Hain-H41-01um-R1-4509-length-10386-cov-9_pt1 | contig 10386 bp, 16 predicted proteins | sample MGYA00564400_ERZ1292625 | MGnify/ENA primary metagenome ERZ1292625 (study PRJEB36523, sample SAMEA6512639) | groundwater metagenome | collected 2019-01-08 | study: AquaDiva: Metagenomics assemblies of 32 groundwater samples
GGAGACACTAATCAAGGCCTACATTATCAACAACGTAGGCCTTGACTTGTTTTGCACATTTAGTATTAGAATTACTGCCTATTTAACACACACGCTTTAGTGATACATCATTCACAAATACTGCGTAGCGCAAATTATAGTTGACTATAATCGCTGTACGAGAATTATCACATAACACTCTATCTACTTCTTTTTGCAGCCACTCTAGTTCATCAGATTTAAGCCATAGTGTTAATTGTATAAGCTTTAACTTTTTTGCGTCAGACATTGTGTGCATAGTATTCTCCTTTATGTTTTAAATATTGATATGTTTTTCTTAAGCCACTCAGTAAATACAGGTGTTTTGATGTAGTATTGATTATGCTTTGTTATACACGAGTACTGTAATAACGTTGATATTATTTCTCTTGCTAGTTCTTTAGATAAGTTCAGATGCTCTGATATATCATTTACATTCAAATAGTTATTGTTTAATAAGCATTTGCATAAGTCGTATTTTATACGAACAAATGATGCTATATAATTTTCTACTTTATCAAATGCGCCTGCAGACACATTTGTAATTGACTTATTATACTTAGACATCGTGTAATAACCACACGTGTCTTTTTTATAGATGTAGTTTAAAAAATAATACGCGCATTCAACATGTATTGTATCTACGTATATGCACTTGCCTTTTTGCACATTTGAAAATAATCTGCCTGCAAAACCTATAGCGATTTTAGCTAGTTTAAGTCTAACATCTTCCTTTTGAATTAAGGGTATTACGTAACTGTATGTTGCTGCAAGTTTTTTTGATAACTCGTAAATTAACTGAACACTGCTATCTGAAAATACTATTTCATTAGGCGCTCTGCTCCATATCCACATAATTAGTGCGTTTTCTTGTTTTTGTGTGTATAATAAGGGTGTATCTTTATGACGTGCGTTTATAGTATCTGTTGATACGTCATTATGACTAACTATTAATACATAATCAAAACGAGCTATATCTTCAGGCGTGTGTATTATTGAATTTATAGCTTGTATGCCGTACGTATAATTATTGATAACAGTGTTAAATGGGTTGGCTATGTATATAAGCCGTGTTCTTGATGTTGTAGTTTGCTTTTGTATTTTTGTTATTTCGACAGTGCCCGATCGACGCATTCTTGATAATTTTGACCACATATCAGGCTTAATTTCAGATGCCTCATCTATTATAACTAAGCCCCGATCATTGATAGGTATTTTGCCCCATGCTATAACTTGATATTTGTCGTACTTTTGTATGCCGCCTACTAAACCTACATACGAACAGTTGTCTGCTGATATGACATCACCCACTTTAAAGTAGTGCTTTAATTTCTCTGCAACTTTGCCTTTACCGCACGTTGAATCACCTAAAATCATTATATCTGCCCAGCCATTATGCACGTACTCATTATCAAATGTAAATGCTAAAACACTTTTAAATGCTAAATCTATAGCCAAATGCAAATCAAATCTACTATATATCTTAGTAATACTTGATGCATACGAAGCATATAACTTATTTAAATGCTCAAATATTTGTTCAACAGAGCCAGTTACTCTAAACGGCTTTAGTGCTGTGTACTCATTATTAATATCAAACGTATCAATATCTAATGATAATTTTTTAGCGTCAGTAAATACGTGTGTAGCTGTTTGATTTGTCGGGTCTACTGTTGAATAGCCTTTTAATGAATACGCCGTGTTAATGTCTATATTATGACCTACAAAATAGCATACAGTAACGTTTGAACTAATTGTAGCATTATGCATATGTGATATAAAAATCCGCTCTATGTTTTGCATTTCGAGTAATTCATATGAAAAGTACTCGCACTTAATGTCAAATGCATGCTGTATAACACGATGAATTTTACTTGAAGATATATCAATAAATTTCAATATTGATTCATCTTTAGCAACCACACTTAATTCTTTTTGTTTAGCGCATATGCATACACTGCAAAATGGTTCACTATTATTACATACAATTTGTATCTTGCGAGGTACACAGTATGGTGATACACTCTTGCCATTGACTAGTGCTTGTATGCATATAGGTTTGTTATAATGCTCCGAAGATAGCACATGTGCTTTTGTCATTTAACTGTAGCCTTATTTATAGACATAAAAAATGTGCGTTGTTAAACCTGCCGCACCCCAGGATATTTGTTACAACATATTATCTTTTTGATTTTTTTGATTTTTTCTTTGCTTTTGGTTTTTCTTCTTCCTCCTCTTCTTCTTCCTCCTCTTCTTCTTCCTCCTCTTCTTCTTCCTCCTCTTCTTCATCATCATCATCATCTGTAGCTACATTAATGCCGTTAACATACACATTAGTAAAGTCACCAGATGTGACTATGTTGATGTCTATCAATGAATCAAAGTTTTCTTTAAACTCATCAATAGTACTCTCTAAATCATCTATATCATCAGGGTACTCTAGACCGATTGTTTCAAAGTATGCCTTCATGTACGGGAATGCGTCATCATCAAACCTGTCAAAACGTTTTGTTGTTTCACCTTTGAGCTTGCCTGATTCGATTATAAACGTACTGACTACTTGCAAGTTTTTATTCTTGCTGTAGCCTATTTCTATGTTGTCTAGACTGACAGTGTACTTGCCGTCAGGCACAGCTTTAAACCTACCACCCGCAGAAGCCTCTTTAGGCTTTGAAGTTTTCCATGACTTTTTATACTTCTGCAAATCTGCATGTATTGACATTGTATTCCTCCTTTGTAGTACAGGTTAATAATATGCATGCACTGTATACTGCAATGTTACTGGCGGCGTTATTTATAAAATGCCTCTAGTAACTCATAATTCTTTTTTGCGTCTTTAGTTAGCGTTACTTCCGTAGGCAATCTGCCTGTTCTATCCCCTGACTCCATAAATTCTGACGGGTCAAATGATACTATTCGTTTTTCTATAAACTCACCCGATTTTAATTTAACAGTCTTTAATCTCATACAGCCTATAATATCTACTTTAGGTATTAAAATACGTCTAGCTGCTTTAGACAAAGAGGGCACAACTTTAGAATACTTACCCGCTTTAGCGACTATCTCATCTGTTTTTATATGCGACACAAATGCAATGCCGTAGTCAGTCATAAATAATTTGTTTAGTTCTGATTCAAATTCTTTACGAACTGCAGAATAGGCCTTTCCCCAATCTTCATCCGATACATGCTCAATGTCCATTTTAGTGCAAATATAATCCTCACATAGATCGTATAAAATGTCTACAACGTCAATAACAATTGTTTTAAACTTATGTTTGCCGTTTACTACTAGCTCAACAGCATCTTTAAAATCTTCCCATGTGAGTATATCAATTTTATAAATCTTTAATGATACGTACCCCTTTTCTGTCGCTAAAAACAATGCATCAGGAAAGCCACTTAACAATGTAGACTTGCCTATTTTAGGTGGGCCATACCATAATGATCTTGCGTGTCTAATATGCGTAAAACCACTTGTTCTTTCACTTGGTAGCTTCATCAGTTGTTCCTCCTTTTGTGTGTCTGAATTTTGATAATGTCGCTTTATTTTCACCTTTATGGCACAATTCATAATACTCACATTTGCCATAATTATTACACATCATAAAATTTTGATAGCACATATTTTTATTATCTGCACATACACGCATATCAGATGCAATAGTTTCTAGTAGCATCAAAATATTGTCTACAGTTGCAAACGGCTTTGTTATAACTTCCTTGTAAAACAACTCACTGTTTGAATTATAATAATTCTCAAGACGTCTTAAAAACAGTTTTTCAGACTCTGTATTCTTTCTACGTATCGATGGCTTTTGAATTATATCATATATAATACCATGCAGTTTTTCAGACTTCTTTTTTACGACTAGATTATACACTACAAAGTATAATATCGTTTGTAAATCTGTTTCTACTCTATTAATAGCCTCTATGTTGACATATTTATATGACTTCATCTCATGCAACAACAACTGACCATTATGCTTCAATATATTATCAGGTTTAACAACTATACTTGTATCTGTATTAAGCACATATAGCATTGATTGTTCATTATGCATGTGCTGTGTTTTATGTATAAACTCTTTGTATTTTGAATAATATGCAGTAAGCATGCCTTTTATAATTACTTTCCAACGTTCTATGTCTTGCTCTTCGTCTATAGATAGACTTAACGCAACGTTTCTAATGTTCTTAACTTCATTATTATAAAAATCTAATGTTAGCTGCACGTATCGTGGATTTTTAGTATATATATAATACGTGCCTTTATGTATAGTGTTACCAACAAGATACGCTATATTAAATACATCTCGCTCTAATCTACGAATATATCTATAGTCATACGCTCTTCTACATGTCAGAAACAATTTAATTTTTGAATATGACAGTGTTAACATATATCTCCTTTTATAAACGCGTCTTTTAATTCATTCACAAGATCTTTTTTAGTTTTAAGACATTTTAATACTTTATCTTCAACTGTATTTTTTGTTATTAAATCAATATACATTACATGTGAATGCTTTTCACTACCTTTTCTATATATTCGTGCCTCAGAATTAAAACGTTCATCATAAGACCACGTGTTAGAATAGTATATAGCATAATTAGCGTTATACAAATTTAATGATTCTGATGCTTTCTTTTGAGTGCACAACAGTATATTATAGTTAGATGATAATTGAAACTTATTAACAACTTCGACAATATTAGTTGTAGCACCTGTTATAGATAACACATTATAGCCGCGCTTTTGCAATAATTTACGTAACTTATCAACAACAAATGTATATTGACACCAAATAACAACTTTATGATCGTTAGGTGCTATCTCATCAATAATATCCATTAGTATAGCGTCTTTAGCAGTTGGCACGTGCTCAATATGTCTACGCTTATCTTCTGGATTGTCTTGCACAAAACCAGCGCATATTTGTAATGACTTATTTATAAGAGTAAATATGTACTTAGTGTCGATTTTTACTGTGCCAAATGCAAGCTTATAGTAGTTCTCTAATTGTGATAATGCGTCCAGCTGTTCAGGAGTTTTGTCAACATATATTTGCTTATACATTTTAGGCGGCAATTTCAAATCTTTATTAGTAATACGTATACAAAACTGTTTTATCTTTGATAATATTTCATCAACTCCTTTTTTGCGTGCAATGTACTTAAAATTCACTCTGTTAAAATGTCTATTAAGAAACGCATAGTATGACTTACCAAATGCTTCGCCTCTATCTAAAAATTTAATTTGTGAATATATTTCTGCTAAATTCTCTGTAACAGGCCACCCAGTCATAATGCCTCTAATATCTATACACTCACCTAATTTACATAATACTTGTGTGCGTTTTGCAAATGCACTTTTTATCTTTGTAGATTCATCAACAATAATACAATCAAATTTAGTTTGAATAATCTCATTAAAAATGTTTTCTATGCCATCAAAGTTGACTAAAAACAGTGTTATAAAATGCTTAGCTGTATGATAATATGAGCTATCTATTTTAGACATGCGCAAACCTTTGTACAGCAAATCAAGCTTTTGTTGTTTAGTGCCCACTAGCACTACGTACTTAAAGTCAGTATGCTTTTCTATTTCTGATGTCCATGTAGCTTGTATCGCAGTTTTAGTAGATACGATTAATGTTTTCCTATAATTATTATCATTAACATGCTTCAGCGCGCATAATGTTTTACCCGTACCGTAATCTGCAAATATACCGAATGCATGTTTATTAGCTATAAAGTCAACAATTCTTTTTTGATGTGGCATTAATTCAGTTCGTATCATACAGTGCCAAACAGTCTATGATGACCAATACCTATAGCGTCAGCAATATTATGATTAATCTCAGTTATGTCTTTATATGTTGACTGTAATCTATTAGCAACAATGTGTTTTTTCATTTGGCCTTTCCACTCACGGGGATAATACGTAGTAAGCTTAATGTTTTGTTCAAATGCACATGCAGTAAACACGCCGCATACGAATGTCAATTTATACACACTACCTGATTCACGTGCAACAAAACCCGCAACTCGCCAATGTTCTGGTATTTCTATAACAAGCTCATTTATTTTATACTCATGTATTAATTGTCTCACACATGTGTATAGTGTTTTACACTTATCTATAAGCGTTTTATCAGTTTCTTTAGGCTTTAGCAACGCATATTGTTTCAGTTTTTTGTTGTTAAATATTGCATAGCCACAAAAATTTATAGACGGGTCTATAGACAATATGTTCATACTAACTCCTCAAGAAATATATAATCCCTAACCAGTTGCTTAATAGATATTACGTTACCGCCTTCATGATATGGGTACTTACCGATGTATCTATACCCGACTGTTTTTTCTTTATCATGCACCCAATTTAGCCTGACTATAATTCTGTTATCACGCTTGCCTTCAAATATCATACCCGGCTTAAGTGTAACCCATTTTATTTTCACATGTCATACCCATGTAATATTAAATTATATACTGTTTGTAATACTGCATCACGTCGCTGATTCTTCATGTATAACAATAATCGACTATAATATTTTTCTGTCTTTGTGTTTGATTTAATATGTGAAGTAATTTCTTGTATAACCCACATTGTTTGCTCTTTTAATGCATCTTCAGATATAAACATATAGTCAAAACTTAATAACTCTAATGCATGCGCTATAGCACATTTAGATGATTTAAACGTATTTAAGTCTATAATAATACATATGGGTTTTAATTCTTTCATTATTTTATACTCACACGTGCTAATATCTTAGATAAATCGGGTGGCTGCCAACCTGCAGGTTTAATGACATCACCAAGCATCTTTCGTTTAGACTGATTAATATTTATAGATTTTACTTTACGCATATTAGCCTTATGCACTTCTTGCCAACCCTCATCTACAGGTAAATTCATTAAATATGCTGTGCCTAAAGCCACATATACTATATCTAATAATGCATCAAATGATTCTTCTAAATCACCTCTTGCATGCGCATATATAAACTCATTAAGTTCTTCTTGCATAAATCTTACTCGTGCCTCCCATGTGTCTATAGGCAGGCATGTAGGCTTGTCAGAATATGCACTAATATCATAATGCTTATGAAACTCTATTACATCATTATACATGTGTGTGTTATCCCCTTTCATTTAATTATTAATCTGCACTAAATCTACTTTTGTCAATACACTTTAATGTATCCCATGTAAACTCAATCCATTCATTAGGCTTTGGCAATGTGCAGTGTATTAATGATTGAACTAATTCAATATCTGTACACGGCTCATTAAATATTGGTGGGTACTTATCACTATCAAAACCTTTATGTCTATTATCACTACTATGTGGCACACTGACTATATCTGAAAAGCCATTAAATGCCGTCGTTAAATCACGTTTTGCAAAATCACTTGCAGGTCTTAGATAATTTGCAAGTAACGGAAATTCTGCTTTAACAGCCGCTCTAGTTAATATTGCAAATGCTACGACATCTTCCATTTCTGTAGTTTCAAGACGTTTAGCAAGTAAATTTTTCAATGCCATAAAATTACAGCTAAATATAAATGAGTGCTCAGAATACATCGGCAATACACAACGCCGTGCCCAGTTAGGGACATCTTTATGTTGTAGTTCATGATATAATTGTTTTATACTGCGTATTGCATCAACAATACCATAATCTCTTCGTATAAACTTAGTAGGCAATATAAAGCCAATATCATCTAAATAGTCATCTTTTTGACCTTTACTGCTAAATACAATGCCTATTCTAGCACGTGCAATCTGATCAAATGCAGCTCGACTAATAGTATCAACAGAAAAACTAAATGTAGGATGCTCTAATGCTAATGGCAGCGCTTTATTATCCAATACATCTTTTACAACAATAAAGCGTGCCTCAGGTGACAATATAGACCATTTATTTGATGTATTATTCCATGTTTTCATTGCCATATTAACAATTGTTTTATATGGGTTATACATCCAATCAATTAATTTTACACGCATATCTGCAATTGTGTATATATTCGTTTGTAGCTTTGAATTATTTATTTCACATAGTGCATGTTTTATTTCATTATTCGTGTCTGTTAGCTTTTTCATTATATTCTCCTTTTAATAGTTTATCATACAGCTGCATGCATAACTGATCTGTAGATAATTTTGATGAATCTAATATAATTACATCTAACGGCGTTAATTGTAAATATTCATTATACAATTGCTTTAATACAGGCACGTTTAAATAGTGTATTTTATCATCACCACGTCCACATAATCTTTGTCGTATAATACTATCGTCTGCTGTTACATACACACAAACTGCAATGTCTTTTAGATACATATCAACATACAATATAGTCTGACGTGACATAGACTCAATAAACTTGCCCGCAACCCATGCTGTAGTGTAACGATTAAAAAATGTGTTATATACAAACATTGATCCAGTAAGTCTATCAATCAATAAATACTCACTTTGTGTATATTCATTAAAGCGCTTATACAACGTCGTTTTTCCTACACAGTCAATGCCTTCAAAAATAATTATTTTTTTAGCATGTGTCATAAAGAGCCACTTAAAGTATTTAAAACTGTATTATCTAAAAGATTATGCAAACCTGATTTATAATCATTATAAATGCTCTCAAAATATGTATTGCCCAATCGCAGCTGCTCATGACAATATACTATGCCACTAAGATCGTCCGCAACTTTAACAACCCATGCCGGTGTGTAAACTTTAATGTTATCATGCTGTGTGTTCCATATATTACAGTATTTGTCACATTGTATCATTACTGTATGTCTAAATACTTCTTGAACAGCATCTATTGATAATGTATTATACACTTGATTATACTCATCATGTTTCTTAATCGTGCGAACTATATCACCCATTATACATTCTTCAATATCATGCAATACTGCTAACTGCAATGTACTTTGCATATCAATGTGTATGTTATGCCGTATACTTAATTCATCAACTAATACCATTGCATATAACGTGACGTAATAACTATGTGCAGCTACAGATTCATGCGTCGTACATATTCGTGTATTAAATCTATTAATATTACTTAAGCGTCTGTGTGAGTGAACAAAGAAATCAAATAACATATTATTCTACTGCCCCCATATATGCTGCGTAGTTAAAATAACCTGTATGCACTCGACTATTAAGCACATTATGTAATTCTTGAATACTAGTAGCAACACACACAGCTGATTCACTTAACATCAAATTAAAACCATTAGGCAATACAGAAAAACACGCATATATTATGGGTTTTTTAATAGCATGTGCATAACCAGCTTCAAATACACTGCCCATGTCTTTATCTTCAGTTGAACAAATAATAAAATCTGCTTTATGTAATTCATTAATATTGCGTGTAAATACATTAGTACGTAATTGCTCATCATTAATAGCACCTGACATAATCTGAGTTTGATTTTTAGGATAAAACACATCTATATCAGTGCTGTACACCACCAATGCATCACACAATAAATTGTACGTGCTAATTTGTTTAGGCGTAAACCAGCCGCTTGCCAAATAACATTTTAATGTTTTTGTATTTTTCATAATGTATACATTTTAAACTTTAAAAATTCAAACGTAATCAAAAATATAATCAAAATTGTAAAAATTTTAATCAACAAGCGTCAGTGTATTATCGAAGTTATATTTAGACAATACTTTAGCTATCGCGTCTGCACATGACGTAGCCCCATTTAATATGGGCTTATTACACTGAATACTCGTCAATTGTCTAATAACTTCGCTAATCTCAATATTTGATTTCTGCAATATTAGACTTATAAGTCTAGCAGATGCCTCTGATTGTGCTAATGCACAGCCGCCACACTTGCCTATATTTATTAAGACTTCAACAGGTTTGCAATTTATTGTATTTATCGTTATTAACATAGTGCCGCAACTTGTAGTAATTGGGTATGTTATGCCTGAACGCACTGTATTTTTCATGATAAACCTCCAATTATTTGCTTGGTCGTAGCTATAGTTATGTTTGAAGTAAACTTCACATAAGCCTGATACAGCGGACTTGTGCTGTCAAGATAAGAAATTACAACATCGTCATTATAAATAAACGTTTCACCTAATCTCAACAATATTACTTGTAACTCTTTATTAGAATCTACAGACAAAGCTAAAACTTGAACTGTATCAATTAACGTTAAATCGTCTATATCCGTAATTTTACCGATATATGTAACACCTTCACAATGAACTGAGCCTATTCTGTTTTCCATGTCTATTTCCTCCTTTTAATTTTACACATCAATAGAATCAAATAAAAATCAAATCTGAATCTTCACTAT
>ERZ1292625.4512-Hain-H41-01um-R1-4512-length-10383-cov-24_pt1 | contig 10383 bp, 8 predicted proteins | sample MGYA00564400_ERZ1292625 | MGnify/ENA primary metagenome ERZ1292625 (study PRJEB36523, sample SAMEA6512639) | groundwater metagenome | collected 2019-01-08 | study: AquaDiva: Metagenomics assemblies of 32 groundwater samples
ATGGTTCTTAGATTTTCTTGCCATTTTGAGAAGAATTTGACTCGTAACTGACTAACCCGCAAAAAGCGGACTAGTTGCCGCAAGACTTGGTTGCCCATTTCCCTGCGGTGTCTTGCACGGTTCGGAAAAGAGCGATCCCGTTTCGAAATGTTCCCAGTGCGCCCTGTCTGGCGAGAATTCCAAAGTATCCTTTTTTGACATCAATGAATGGATACGCTCCGTATGCCCCCGGGCCGGAGTTTCTGCCCGTAGGTACGCAGTTGGACGAGGAGTTTGCGCACTCGACCCAGTTTCCCAGGGCGTAGGGCCAGTCTTCGCTCAGGGCATCGCGAACGGGCGAGCTCTCTACCGTGGCCGACCCTCTCTGGCTGGCCCAAAGTTCCTTCCTCATGTTATCGGACAGCAGTTGGCCTTTGTAGAGTGTTCGTAAAAACTCAAGGTAGTCCTCGCCGGTCCAGTGCATCCCTCCGGCTAACCTTGGGTTGGTTGCGGATGGCAAATCGTAAGTGGAATGGCTGAAGAGGCCGGTCCTCAACTTAAAATCGTCAAACACCTTGGTCCAACTGGGATACCCTCCGGCATTGATCGCCATCAGGCCTGCGATCTGCAGGTGGGTGCTTGAATAATAAAACTGACCTCCCGGCTCAATGTTATTGTCTTTGTTTGTATTGTAAATCTGCTGGACGCAGTCTTCAAATATCTGGATTTGACGGTCAAGACAGCCGAGTAATGCCGGCGACACTGGATCCGGCTCGGTCATGAAGCCGGAGGTAAAACTGAGCAAGTGGCGAAGCGTGACTTTGGAAGCCGGGGTCCCCACCATCGGAGTCCAGAACGAAATCAAGTCTTGGGGCTTGGAATCCAAGGTCAGAGTCGTAGTTCCTTGATCGACCAGCGAGAGAATAACAACCGCGGTGACGAGTTTGGACGTGGACGCGGACTCATACGATGTGGCACTGGTTGACGCCCCCGTGGATACGCTATAGGTCCTTCCGTCCGCGGATTCCAACATCAGGGTGAAATCCGTGTCCGTCGGTGTTGAGATGAGAGTGGAAGTCATGGATTGTTCGAGTTGAGTGAGCTGTTCTCCCGTGCACGTCGTATTCGTCGGAGAAGCTCCACTTCCTGTGCAGGAAAAAATCAATGCAAGGCATAGAAAAAGAAATGGCCACGATGCTTTCCTCGTGTTTCCCCTCCGCGCGGCATTAAACTGCGATCGTTTAGATAATAAAGGAAAACTAATCCAAAGCATGCTCTTTTCCCCTCTCAATCATATCGACATTCTATCAAGTGATTATACAAAAAATATTTGATCTATCGAAACCCTGCGCACTGTTGAGTTCCGGATGATTGACAACAATCGGGAAGATCATCGGCTGAAAACCATGCATCAGCCGCTTGACGAAATCAATAACTTTGGGGCGCGGAGCTAAAAAAGCCAGCCCGCGCCGAAAAAGACGAGCGTCGAAAAGCGATGCGACACTATCGGGCTGTCCGTAATACCGCTGCCGAGGTGCGTCGTATAGACGCCTCCCATCAAAGACCAGTCGGGGCTTAACCGGTAAGCGCCCCCCAGACCCGCGCCGACGTTGACGGTGTCGCGCCCGTTATAGGCAAGCCGGTTTGCCGTGGCCTCTGCCGGTCGCACGCCATAGTAGTAGTCCACGAGCTTGGCGCTCTGCCATTCAACACCAACGCTTGGCGTCAACCTGAACTTCGGCTCGATCCAAAAATTACGCGAAAGCCTGAGCGTCGCCGCTTCGCCGTTGCTGACATTGAGGATATCGTGGTAGTAACTCGCATTGATATTGACGACGGACGTTTTCCATAAGGCGTTAACGCTGCCGTCGAGCGACGTATGGCGATCAGCCATGCCGGCGAGATCCGGATCATCGTCCGCTTTCCACCCGCGGCGCACTTTAACACCTACCCCGAGCTTCAATGAACGGTCATCAGACTGGAGCAGCCACACGCCGCCGCCGCCGAGACTCCAATAGGCCAGGTCCTTATAGGTTATGATGATGAGGGGGAGCGGCACGGTCTTGCGGTCGCTGTCACCGACGATTTTCTCGACATTGAACAACCCGGCGCCGAGGATCCCGTGGAAGCCGGAAGGAGCGGCTTGCTCCTGGCCCGGCACGCCCGCGGCAGTGTAGTCCTCGGTCAGGTCAGACACCGTATCCGCGTAAGCCGGGTAACAGATAAACAGCAGAACACCACACAGCAACCCGTACACGAATGCCTTCATCATCGCTCTCCCCCTCAGGAAATTTATTCAAAAGCGAAACCCTTTTTTACAGACCGGCAATAACTCAATGATGATCAAATGTCCGGCCTATCCTGTCCCACCTGAAGCCCTCTTTCCCCGCGGAGCTGAAGACCTGGCGGGCCTTTCCCACGACATCGGCAAGAGGAACGGGACCGAAATGTCTGCTGTCTGTTCCCTCGTCTTTATTGTCGCTCATGACGAAGATGCTGCCGTGGGGCACACGATATTGTTTTCCATCTCCTGTCTTTACCGTGTCTCCCGGCAATCCTGCAACCCTCCTGATGACCACCTGGCTCCTGTCGTCCGGATAGACAAAGACGACAATATCGCCGATCTTCAGCGGCCTTTTTTTATAGACCCTCTTGTCGACAAGGACCTTCTCTCCACTCATAATCGCGGGTTCCATGGCGCTCGACGGTAATTTATATGCCTGGACAATATGGTTCCTGACAAGCCTGGTTGCCAGCCCGGTGATCATGAGCGGCCCGACGAGCCATACAACCAGATAAACATACCATTTGTTATAAGGCTTCAACCGGTAGCCGGCCCCCTTGTTCTTTGCCGTCTTGTATCCATCAAAGATACTGAATAGATGAATGGCTATCTTAATCGCCAGGACCAGCAGTAACCCGATAATGAGATAACGGTCGGGGAGGCGGGTAGAGGCGCTGAACCCGATTACGTAAAGAATGATGCCGAAGAGGTATAAACAGACGCCCTTCATCATCTCTCCGTTGTATATCTGCGCCAGCCCCGTCATGATGAGTCCCATCACAACGGCGATCCAGCCTTTTCTTTCAACAGTCCTCAGCTCTTCCTGCATGTTCTCTCCATAAGTGTTCCGCTTATAAATACGCCCCAACCTCGAAAAAGTTCCGGCTATCGGCAGATGACAGCGGAGAAGGCGCTGTGGTAGAACCGCACGAGGTTCAGGATGCCCATCAATATACCGCCGGCTGAAAAGGCAAAGCGTACGGCCCTTGATGCCAACAGTCTCTGCGATAAAGGCATCTGCGGTCTACGCTTTTGTTCAAAGGCGTAAACATTCCTCATGACTTTTGCAACAAAATCCCCGGAAGGTTCAAACTCTTTCATCATCGTTGCCTCCAAAATATTCCCCAACGAGCGTTTTAAGTCTTTCGCGGGCCCGGAAGAGCCGCGACTTAACCGTTCCCAACGATATGCCGTCGGCCATAGCGATAGCCTCAGGCGGCTCTCCTGCCAGGCTCCTCAGGATGGTGCCCTTAAAGGGCTCGGCGAGCTCGGCGAGCGAAGCCCTGATCGCCTGCCACTGCTCATTTTCAATCAAAAGGTCTTCTGTGGTCTTATGCTTCGATGGGATTGCCGATTCATTATCAAGGGGGATCATCACCCTGCCTTTGCGCCGCCGTATTTCGCTGATGCACCGGTTGCGGGCAATTATGAAGAGCCAGGCCGAAAACGGCATGCCCCTGCGTTCGTCAAAGGCATCAAGAGATTTGTAGACACTTAAAAAAACTTCCTGCCCGATATCCTCGACGATTCTCTCATCATCTACCAGCCTGAAGATAAAGGTGAGGAGACGCCTGTGATACCGTTCGACGAGGATCGAAAAAGCCTCGGGCTCGCCTTTTTTTATCCGAATAATAATGTCGGAATCTTCCATTAATCTCCTTAAAAGAACAATAAAACCATATCCATCGATAAAAGATCAACACCTTAGCAAAAAGCGGCCATTATTTCAGGCTATCCTTTTATTATAAATACGCAATACCCGTCGAAAAGTTCCCGATTTAAATTTTCATTATTGCATCATAAAACCGATCATAGGTTATGACAGGCATTGTTGGAAGTACGAGGAACTTTGGGACATCCCCTATTCTCCCTGTCAAAAGGACCGTGAGGGTGATGATGTTGTTTTGAGAGGAGGGTTCGGTTGCTGAGGCTGGATCGGATGTTTTTTAAAGAATTCCCACATAAGATCAGGGGCGTTGATATCCCGGCTGACATTACCCGTTTTCATGTTATTGTGCTACATTTGGGAGTATATTGGAGTCTATGGTCATTGTCAAGAAGGCGCTTTCTATACGCTTTCTATAATAAAATACATCATGCGCTACGCCGTCATCCCGGATGTTCATGCGAACCTCGAAACATATTATCGCGACGCAATTTCGGTGGACCTGTCGTTCGAGTTGTCGATATCTCCATTGCGGAAGTATCTGATCAACCCCGGCAGCGTGGGCCAGCCGCGGGACTACGACCCTCGTTCCTCGTTTATGATACAATTGAGAAGAAAGTCGCCTTTTACCGGATCGACTACGACATCGCGGCATGTCGGGACAAGATCATCAGGGCAGGGCTTCCGCCGCAGCCGGCAACGAGGCTGGAGATGGGATGGTGAATCGGGAAATGCGGATTGCGGAATGCGGAGTGCGGAATAAAGACATTACCGCAGAGGATGTAGAGCATACTTAATTTTTCATTTTGAACTTTGAATTTTGAATTGAGGTAACATGCTTCTCCTCCTCACTCCTCGATACCACGCTCTCAGGAACCGTCTCACCCGCCTTGCTCCCGGCGACGGCGTCAAGACCATCGTCCTCGGGCTCCTCGGCGTCGGGTTCTGGGCCTTCATGTACGGCGTGTCCTTCAAGGTGCTGACGTACTTCCGGACCATCGAGGGCCTCGGCGACCTGCTGGCGCTCCGGCTCCTGTCCATGATCCTGCTGACCTTCTTCTCCATCCTCGTCTTCAGCAACATCGTCACCTCCCTCTCCACGTTCTATCTTTCCGGCGAGCTTGACCTCCTGCTCTCATCGCCCGTCAGGATCGAGAGCATCTACCGGGCCAAGTTCATCGAGACGCTCATGGATTCTTCGTGGATGACCTTGATCTACGGCCTGCCGGTTTTCATCGCCTACGGCACGGTCTTCAAGGCCCCGCTGTTTTATTACGCGGGACTGGCGTTTACGATCATCCCCTTCCTGATCATCCCCGCGGCCGTCGGCATCATCGTTACCATGCTGCTGGTGAACGCCTTTCCCGCGCGCAGGGCCAAGGACGTCCTCGTGCTCCTGGGCCTTCTGTTCTTCGTGGTCCTCTACATTCTGTTCCGCATGCTCCGGCCGGAAAGGCTCGTTGACCCCGAGGCCTTCCCGACCCTCGTCCAGTATCTTACGGCCATGCGCGGCCCTGTCTCGCCGCTCCTGCCGACGTCCTGGGCTACCGAGGCGCTCTCTCCCCTGCTCAAGGGAAGCCGGGGAGAGACCGTCTTTTACCAGCTCATGCTCTGGAGTACGGCCCTGGCGGGCCTCGTCATCGGCGAATGGACCTGCGGGAGGATTTATTATAAAGGCTGGTCGCGGTCCCAGGAAGGCAAACGGGCGAAACTGTCGCGCTCGCGGTCGGCAGACGCCTTTTTCAGGCTTGTGTCGGCCCCGTTCCGGGGGAAGATGCGCGCCGTGGTGCTCAAGGACGTCAAGCTCTTTTTCCGGGACACGTCCCAGTGGTCCCAGCTCTTTCTTTTGTTTGCCCTCATGGTCGTGTACCTTTACAGCTTCAAGCTCTTGCCCCTGGAGCGCTCGCCCATGCCCACGTTCTTCCTCCAGAACCTGATCTCCTTCCTGAACCTGGGCATGGTGGGGTTCGTGGTGTCCGCCGTGGCGGTGCGGTTCGTGTTCCCCGCCGTGAGCCTCGAAGGGGAGTCCTTCTGGATCATCCGCTCCTCGCCGCTGCCGCTCAAGGAATTTCTCTGGGCCAAGTTCTGGAGCAGCCTGCTGCCGCTCCTCGTTCTTGCCGAGGTCCTGACGGTGCTTTCGAACACGCTCCTCAAGGTGACGCCTTTTATGATGGCCCTGGGCATCGTGACCGTCCTTCTCATGACCTTCGGCATCACCGCCCTGGGCGTCGGCCTGGGCGCGGTGTTTCCCCGGTTCAAGGTGGAGAACGCGGCCCAGATACCCACGGGATTCGGCGGGATCGTCTACATGCTCCTGACCATGATCTTCATCGGCGTTGTCGTCACGCTGGAGGCGTGGCCCGTGTATCGCATATTCACGGCCCAGACCATGGGAAAGCACATTTCCCCCTCAGGCTGGTTCGGGATCGGATTTTCCTTCGTCCTGGTGCTCATAATCAATATTGCAGCCTTGTTTCTGCCCATGCAAGAAGGCCTGAAACGCCTGAAACAAAGGGAAATATAGGTCCTAATGCGGATTTTAAAGGCCTGAAAATCATAAAAACAGGGCTAAAAAACCACAACATATTGTATGTACTTAAAAAATCAATACTTTACCTTGTAATTTTCTCCTTTACAAATCAGGCTTCTTGTGATATATAACAACCCGTAACAACCCGACATCAAAAACCGTTTCTAAAACTCACCCCGTTCCACGTGTGAACGTTGATCTGATTGCTGGTTGCACCTCGAAGGAGACCTCATGCAGCTCAAGACCCTGGAAATGATCGGCTTTAAATCCTTCTCAGACAAAACCCTTGTCCGGTTCCAGCCCGGCGTCACGGCCGTGGTCGGCCCCAACGGCTGCGGCAAGAGCAACATCTCCGATGCCATCCGCTGGGTCCTCGGCGAACAGAGCGCAAAACACCTCCGGGGCGACAAGATGGAGGACGTGATCTTCAACGGCAGCGAGAACCGCAAGCCCCTGGGCCTGGCCGAGGTCACCCTCACCCTGACGAACGTTACGGGCCTGCCCTCGGAGTTCGGCCAGTACAACGAGCTCGAGATCACCCGGCGGCTCTTTCGCTCGGGCGAGAGCGAATACCTCATCAACAAGATCCCCTGCCGCCTCAAGGACATCCGCGACCTCATGATGGACGCCGGCGTGGGCGCCCGTGTCCACGCCATCATCGAACAGGACCGGGTGGACCAGATCCTCTCATCCAAACCCCAGGACCGCAGGTTCCTCTTTGAGGAAGCGGCAGGCGTGACGAAATACAAGGTGCGCCGGCAGGAGGCCCTGAGCAAGCTCGAATCCACCCAGCAGAACCAGCTGCGGGTGAACGACATCCTTACCGAGGTCAAGCGGCAGCTCAATTCTCTGGACCGCCAGGCCAGGAAGGCAGAGCGTTACCAGAAACTCCGCGCCGATATGAAGGACCTCGATTTCCGCCTCGCCGCCGTGGAGTATTCGGGCCTCGGCCAGGAGTGGGCCGCGTCAACGGAAGAGTTCAAGAAAGTTGAAGACGAGATCACCGGGCTCCACGCCGCCCTGGGGAAGATCGAATCGGCCATGGAGGAGACCCGGGCAGACGCCCTCTCGGCCGAGCGGGAGCTGGCCTCCCTCCAGCACGCGATCCACGAGACGGAGAACGCCCTGAGCCGCGCCGAGCACCGCGTCGAGATGTCCCGGAGCCAGATCACCTCTCTCACGGAACAGCGCGGCCGCGACCTCAAGGACGTGGAATACCTGAAACAGGAAACGGCGCGGGCCGTCGGGCAGAAAGCATTGATCACGGAAGAGGCGGGCGGCCTCGCCGTAGCGATCCATGAGAAGAACACAGTGCTCCTCGAAAAAACCGTGGACTTCGAATCACTCGCCCAGGCGCTCCGGGACAAGGAGACATCTCTGGAGCAGGCCAGGGCCGGCGTATACAGCGCCGTCACCGAGTCCGCTGCCGAGAAGACGCGCATATCCGGCCTTCAGGCCAGGCTTTCTCAGCTCGACGAGCAGGACGAGCGGGGCCGCAACGAGGCGGGGGACCTGGCAGCGAGGGCCGGCGAGCTGCGGTCCCTTTTCGCGGAGAAGGCACGGGCGATCACGGAGCTCACGACCCGCCGGAGCGCCATGCAGGAAAAGAGCGCCCAGGTCGCTGCCCGGCTTGAGCAGGCGCTTGCAAAAAAGAAATCGCTGGAAGCCGGCCTTGCAGCCTCCCGGGACCGGCTCTCCGCTCAGAAGTCGCGGCTCCTCTCACTCCAGGAGCTGGAGCAGAGCCTTGAGGGATACCAGAAGGGCGTCCAGACCGTCATGTCCGCGCACAAACAGGGCGCCGCAAACGATCACCTCGGCACCATCCACGGACTCGTGGCGGACATCATTGAAACCGAGCCGCAATACGAACTCGCCATCGAAGCGGTGCTGGGCGACCGGCTCCAGCATGTGGTGGTGGGCTCGCAGCACGATTCTCTCAAGGCCATCGACTTTCTCAAGACCCGGAGCGGCGGACGGGGCACCTTTATTCCCGAGGCCCCCCGGGAGATCAAGACCGAACCCTTTGTCAAGAACGGCCACACCGGCGTCGTCGGCCCCGCGCTCGGCATCGTGCGGTGCAAGGAGACCTATAAGAACGTGGCGCAGTACCTCCTGGGCGACGTGGTGGTCGTGGATTCCATGGACACCGCCCTTCACCTCTGGGAGAACAACGGGTTCCATAAGACGCTCGTGACCCTTGCCGGAGAAATTGTCGACCCCTGGGGCGCCGTCACCGGCGGCGCAACGGAGGCCGTCAGCTCGGGCATTCTCCGGAAGCGGCGCGAGATCAAGGACCTGGAGCACGAGGTGGCCGGACTGGCCGCCGCCGTCAAGGAGATGGAACAGGAACTGAGGACGGTCGAGGCCGCCATCGAATCGGACAAGCAGGCCGAGGCCGGGTTGTCCCGGAACATCCACGAGGCGGAGCTGGAGCTCGTGAACAGGGAAAAGGACGGCGCCGCGCTCAAGGACGAGCTGGGCCGCGCTGAACAACGCGTCCAGACGCTCGAAAATGAGTCAGCGGGACGGGCCGCTCAGAAGACGGGCCTCGCCGGCGAGATGGAGAAATCCTCTGCCGTGCTCCGGGGACTGGAAGCGGGCCAGAACAATGCCCAGGCGAATATCGAGGCCCTTCAGCGGGAACTGGCCGCGGAGAAAGGGGTCCTCGAAAAGGCGCGCGCTGAAATAACGGAGGTCAAGCTGGAGGTCGCCGCGCTCCAGGAAAAACAGGCCGCCGCCGCCAAGGGCCTCGCGGCCCTCAGCGGAGCGGAAACGGACCTCGCGGACCGGCTCGCAAAGCGCGAAGCGGAGCTCGCCGGCATTGCGTCGAAAGTGCGTGAGCTCGAAGCCTCCATTTCAGCGGCAGAGGCCGAGATCAAGGGCCACATTGCAGCGCTCGAGGGCCGGCGGCAGGTCCTGACGGCAAAGCAGGAGGCGCACGAGGAAAAGGCCCGCGCCCTTCATGCCCTGGAGGAAGAGGCGCGCCAGGCGCGGCATGACATCGAGGCGGTCCAGAAGCGGCTGTCGGCCAATGAGGTGAAACGCACCGAGCTCCGCATGAAGATCGAGCACCTCAAGGACAACATCTGGAATTCCTACCACACCGGGCTCGACGCCGTCGTCACGGAGCTGGGCCGGTTCGAGATCAACCTGGAGGAGTCCCGGCTCCGACTCGATGAGCTGCGCCAGAAGATCGACCAGCTGGGCCCCATCAACGTGGACGCGCTCCAGGAATACAACGAGCTCAAGGAGCGCTACGACCTCCTGAACACCCAGCAGCAGGACATCAACGAGTCCATCGCCAACCTCAAGGCCACCATTGCCAAGCTCGACGGCGAGACGAAGGAGCTCTTCACCGAGGCCTTCAACGCCATCCACGCAAAGTTCAAGGAAGTCTTCTCCCTCCTCTTCGAGGGCGGCAAGGCGGAACTGGTGCTCCTCGACGAGGCGAACATGCTCGAGTCCGGCATCGAGATCATCGCCCAGCCGCGGGGCAAAAAGTTCCAGAGCATCACGCTCCTGTCCGGCGGCGAGCGGGCGCTCACGGCCATTGCCCTGCTCTTTGCCGCGTTCCTCGTCAAGCCGAGCCCCTTCTGCATGCTCGACGAAGTGGACGCGCCCCTCGACGAAGCCAATGTGACGCGCTACACCCGGCTTCTCCGGGAGATGAGCAGCCGCTCGCAGTTCATCGTCATCACCCACAACAAGAGGACCATGGAGATGGCCGACGCCCTCTACGGCATTACCATGGAAGAGCCCGGCTCCTCCAAGGTCGTGTCGGTGAAGCTCCGCGAGCCTGCCCTGGCATAGCGAACCTCCCAACCCGCACAAGCCCCGATACTCGGGACAAGCCGGAACCAAATATGCCAGGTCGACGGGTCGGCGCGAAGTCTGATGAATGCAAAATGCAGAGTGCAAAATGCA
>ERZ1292625.4519-Hain-H41-01um-R1-4519-length-10377-cov-9_pt1 | contig 10377 bp, 8 predicted proteins | sample MGYA00564400_ERZ1292625 | MGnify/ENA primary metagenome ERZ1292625 (study PRJEB36523, sample SAMEA6512639) | groundwater metagenome | collected 2019-01-08 | study: AquaDiva: Metagenomics assemblies of 32 groundwater samples
GGCGATTGGCAAATTGGCTGGCTGTTTATTCCGCTGTTCGTGTTGGTAATTCTCGGGCTTTATTCCGGCGGCGTGATTGACGGCATTGACGGTTTGGCGGGCGGCGTCTTCGCGGCAATGTTTTCCGCTTACGCTGTGATTGCTTTTCAGCAAAGCCAAATTAATTTGGCGGCATTCTGCGCCGTGTTGGTCGGCGGTATTTTAGCTTTTCTTTGGTTCAACATTCCGCCCGCACGGTTTTATATGTCGGAAACCGGCACCATGGGCTTAACTATTACTTTGGGTGTGGTCGCCTTTATGACCGATTCGCTCGGTGAAGGGCGCGGTTTAATCGCTTTGCCGATTGTCGCTTTACCTTTAGTGGCGACCACTCTTTCTAACATCATTCAGGTGCTGTCCAAAAAATATCGCGGTAAAAAAGTTTTTCTCATCGCTCCCATCCATCACCATTTTGAAGCGCTGGGCTGGCCGCCTTATAAAGTGACCATGCGCTTCTGGATTTTAGGCATCGTCTTCGCCATTGTCGGCACCATTGTTGCTCTTTTGAGGTAAAAAACAAACCTAATCCGCTTCAAGAATCTGCCAAAAAGTGGTAGACCAGAAGTTATCCCCAGTTTTGCTGTTTCCAGAGCAAATAGTCGGGTATAATATTGATTATGGTAAAATTAATAACCACAAGACAAAAAGAATTACTGGCCATCATTTACGAGTTCATTACCAACATAGGATACCCGCCGACATTTGAGGAAATGCGCGAGCGGCTAGGTGTTTCTTCTAATCAATCTGTTATAGATTTACTTGAAAAATTGCGTCGGGCAAATTTTATCAAGCGAAACGAAACCGCCGCTCGCAGTTTAACAATCTTACCGCTTGGGTATGAAATTCTTGGTAGACCTCATTTAGCCGCCTTTCTCGGGGTTACTAGTGCCGGCGCGCCAATTCAATCATTGGAAATTTCTGGTGAATGGCAACCAATTTCCAAAGATGTTTCGCGACTAGCCGAGGAAATGTTTATGTTAAAGATTACCGGCGATTCAATGATAAATGCCGGCATAGACGACGGTGACGCGGTTTTAGTCCAAACAAAAAAAGAATTCATATCCGGCGAAATCGTTTACGCGCAAATTGGCGACGAAGGCACAGTTAAGCGATTTATTTCAGAAGACAAACCACCATATGTTTATTTAAAACCAGAAAATCCTAAATATGAAAATATTGTTTTCACCGATGATGTGCGTCTAAAAGGAAAAATCGTGTCAATTCTTAAAAGCAATTATTGGCAGTCAATAAAATAAAATGCCCACCAAAAAACAAAACAAAGCCGAAGAGATAATCGGGAGAATCTTCAAAAATGGTGAGCTTGCGTATGGCCTGCGAGAATTTGAAGGCGTTGATATTTTTTCGGCGCTTGAAATTACCGAGAAAGAGTCCGGCAGATACTATATCAAGGATTTGAAAACCAGTAAGAGTCGCTTTGTTTATGACGAGAAAAAAGGAAATGGCAAACCGGAGGAAATTGTTCGCCAGCTTTGGCTTCACAAATTAAATAAACACTATAAATATCCACTTGACCGGATGGACACGGAAAAAGATATTCATTTCGGCCGAGAAATCCACAGTAAGGCCGTTGATATTGTTGTCTACAAACCAGATAAAATCACCCCCTACATCCTTATTGAAGTAAAAGCTCCAACCGAGAGCAAGGGTATTGAACAAATGAAAGGATATTTGAATGCCGAGGGTGCGGAAATTGGTGTGTGGGGGAACGGCATCAAGCGCGTTATCCTCTATCGTTTTTATCCGCGCGAATTCAACGACACCCTTCCAGATCTCCCGAAGGCAGATCAAACTATTGACGATCTTTTGGAAGCGAAAAAAACTTACTACGAATACACGACAACAAAAATAAATCTCAAAGAAGCTATTGATTCTATGCAGGAGCTTGTTCTTGCAAATGCCGGTGTTGATGTTTTTAATGAAGTTTTCAAACTTATTTACGCTAAACTCTACGACGAATCCGAAGCTCAATTGCGCTCCGATAAAGAAGTTTTTTTTCGTAAATACCGCGATCCATCAAAAACCTACAACACAATCAACGACCTTTTCAAGAAAGCCCTTAAAAAATGGCCTGGCACATTTTACGAACAGGAAAATATCAGTTTGTCTCCAGACCATCTTTCAATCGTTGTTGGCGAGCTTGAGCGGACACGCCTTTTCGGTTCCGATCTTTCCATTATCGATGAAGCATTTGAATATCTCATCCCCGAAGTCGCCAAAGGCAAAAAGGGTCAGTATTTCACCCCGCGGCATGTCATCAATATGGCGGTAAAAATGCTTGACCCGAAACCCGAAGAATACATCATAGACCCTGCGGCTGGCTCGGGTGGCTTTCTTATCAATGCGATGTATGCGGTAAAAGATAAGCACCTGAATGGATCCGAAGAAGCGATGCGCGAATACGCCAAAGAGCACATTTGGGGCATTGATTTTGCGGATGAAATTTCCAAAACATCTCGCGCGCTTATGCTTGTTGCCGGTGACGGGAGGTCGCACCTTTTCAAATTAAATTCTCTTGACCCGCGCGAATGGCAAGGTGAAGAAACGCAACTTCTTGACGCGCGGAGTAAACTTCAGACTCGGCTTTTGGATATGGGAAATTCCACCGATAACGCCGAAAACAAAAAAACATTCCACTATTTTAATTTCGATGTTTTGCTCACGAATCCGCCTTTTGCCGGAGAAATAAAAGACCAAGGGCTTCTGCGCCAATATTTTTTCGGCAAGAAAAAAGGTAAACTGATAAACAACATTGAACGGCACATTCTTTTTATTGAACGGACACTTGATATGCTTCGACCCGGCGGGCGGATGGCAATAGTTTTGCCGCAAGGCGTGCTTAACAATACCAACATGGAACATGTCCGCGAATATCTTTTTAATAAGGCGCGCATACTTGCCGTCGTCGGGCTTCACGGTAATACTTTCAAGCCGCATACCGGCACGAAAACAAGCGTCTTGTTTCTTCAAAAATGGAATGGAAAAGAACAACCGCTCAAAGATTATCCGATATTTATGGCAGTTTCCAAAAAAGGAGGCAAAGACAATTCCGGTGATTATGTTTATAAGAAAGACACGAGTGGAAATTATATCCACGACGCCAAAGGCCGAAAAGTGTTGGATCACGACCTTGACGAAATCGCCGAAGGATTTATAAAGTTTGCCAAGGAGCAGAAATTTAATTTTGTAGGTAAATGAAAAAGAGCCATCGTCCTAACGGTCGACGCCCTTTCTCGATACTGTATATTCAATATATCAAGTAGAAATATAAAAGCAAGCAAAAAAGTGAATAACAAAAATATGAAAAATGATTTTTTGAAAGAAAAAATACTGCGATGGTTTTCAAATTGGGCGATGCTCAAGCCGAAACTTCATTTTTCTGACAACAGGGAGGTATTTCCAAAAAGGAGAGAAATCTGGTGGGCAAGTGTAGGGCAAAATATCGGGGTGGAGGTGAACGGAAAAAATAGCAAGTTTGAGCGGCCTATTTTGATAGTGAAGGTTTTTAATGCGGACTTTGTTCTCGCCGTTTCAATTTCTAGCCAAGAGAAAGAGGGCAAATATTATTATGCTTTCAAAAATCCCGATGGGAAAAAGAATGTGGTGGTATTATCACAGATCAAATCAATCAGCAGTAAGAGATTAGTGCGAAAGATTGGAGAAATAGAAGCGACGGATTTTTCGAAAATCGTTGCCCGATTAAAAGATATGATATAACAAACGGCGCCCCCTTGCGGGGACGCCTCGGAACTTCCTTGCGGAAGCGTAATGTACGATAAGTATAGCAACCCCAATGTTAAAGTCAAGCAAAGTGTGGATAATTATATAACGAGCAAAAAGGTTTAAAATTACAAGGAAAATGTGGTTAGAAAAATTAACTGAATTATTAACCAATAATTTGGGAAACATTCTCAAGTTTTTCGGAGGTGTTTTTTCTGTCAGTTTCATTATTAATCTTATTCAATACAAGGAGAATAGAAAACTCAAAAAATATCATAATGAAAAGGAATTAAAAATAAAAGAGGCAGAGTTGAAAGCTGAAATTGTTAGCCATGAAAATTTTAGACACACCATTAGTTATTCTTTTTTACAACTCGGCGAATACCAAGAAAAAGAAATTAACTACAACCTAAAAGTATCAAAATTAGTATCTGAAATAGAATATATAAATAAAATTTTGGGTAGAAACAAATGATCACCTATTCCATAATCCAAAAATCACAACTTGAAGGAGCAAAACGGCTGGATGCGGAATATTATCAGCCGGAGTATTTAGCTTTAAGAAAAAAGTTATTTTCAAGTCCTATTCTTGATAAAATTTCAAAGAAAATTACAGATTTTGGCGCATATTCACAGATGAATTTTGTTGAGTATACAGAAAGTGGGGTTCGCTTTTTACGGAATCAAGATATAGGAGAATTTTTTATTGAAAACAGTGAGCCAATCTATATTTCTAATGATATATATAAAAAATTAAATCTCAAACTAGAAGAGCATGATATCGTGACCCCTCGTGTGGGAACTCTTGGAAATGCGGCGGTTGTATTTAAAGAATATTTACCCGCTAGCGCAAATCAAAATCTTGCACAAATAAAACCGGATATAGAAAAAATTGATCCTGTATATTTATCAGTTTTTTTAAATAGTAAATTTGGACATTTTCAATTTGATCAATTTGCAACTGGTAATGTTCAGCCTTGGCTCAATCTATCTCAAATAAAATCAATTAAAGTTTTTGTTCCGCCGAGAGATTTTCAGGAATCTGTTAAAATCCTAGCGTTACAAGCATTACAAGAGCGAAATGATTCAAAATCCCTATATTCTCAAGCAGAAAAATTACTTTTAGAGGAATTAGGACTTACGAATTTTTCCGCCAAAGGCGGGTCCGCCTCGGGCGGAGAAGCAGAAAGCGGATTATGGAGCGTGGTGAAATTGTCTGATGTTAAAAAGGCGAATCGGATTGATGCAGAGTATTTCCAGCCGAGGCACCAAAAACTCTATTCTCTTATTCGCGCGAATGGTGGAATAGCACTCGGCGAGCTTGCGACGATTAAGAAAGGTTTTGAGCCCGGAAGCGAAGCATACCAAGAAGAAGGTAAATTATTTATCCGCGTCAGCTCAATTTCAAGAGACGGTATTACCGACAAAGACCAAAAATATCTGAAAGACGAGCTGTATCAAAAACTCAAAAAAGATTATGAGCCGAAAGTTGGCGAAATCTTGCTTACCAAAGACGCAAGCCCTGGCATGGCTTTTGTTGTAAGAGAACCAATTGTGGGAATAATTTCCGGTGGCGTGCTGCGAGTTAAATTAAGGGAAGATATTGAACCGGAATACCTTGCGCTTGTCATCAATTCACTTGTCGGTCAGTCGCAAGTTGAACGGGACGCGGGTGGTTCAATCATTATGCACTGGAAGCCGGACCAAGTGAAAGCATTGCAAATCCCAATCTTGTCGAAAGCGATACAACAAGAAATCACCGAATTGGTGCGAAAATCGCACGAGACGCGCAAAAAGGCCAAAGAGCTTTTGGAATCCGCCAAGCAAAAAGTTGAAAATTTAATTGAACAACAAAGATGAAAAAAGTTGATAAATTGTTTTTGATTATTGTCGGACTATTGAGCGCCGCCGGTCTTTTAATTTTCTTGTCCGCCGCTATGGGCCTGTTAGTTAGGGAAAGCGGCGCCAGTTTTGGTGTGGTGGCGCTGAAGCAAATTTTGTTCGGTTTGTTACCCGGTTTGCTTTTGTTATGGGGCGCGTCCAAAGTGCCGCCGGTTTTCTGGCGGCGCAACGCTTTTTATATTTTTCTTTTTTCGCTGGTCGTTACCGCGTTGGTTTTTGTGCCCGGCTTAGGATTAGAACACGGCGGCGCGCTCCGTTGGATTAAAATTTTTGGCCAATCGTTCCAACCGTCGGAATTGCTGAAAATCGGTTTCGTGATTTATTTCGCCGCCTGGCTGTCAGGTGTCAAGACGCGCGCCGCCGAATTCAAATCTGGCCTTTTGCCGCTGATAATTTTACTAATAGTTGTTGGCACGCTGATAATTGCTCAGCGGGACACTGACACATTTATGGTATTTTTCGCGACTGGTTTAGTAATGTATTTAGCCGGTGGCGGTAAGTGGCGGCACGCCGCTTTGCTTTTTTTCGGAGCAGTTTTGTGCGTCATCGCGCTGGCTTTTGCCCGTCCCTATGTTATGGAACGCTTCCAAACTTTTTTGAACCCGAATGTTGACCCGCAGGGCGCTAGTTATCAAATTCATCAATCGCTTATCGCCATCGGTTCCGGCGGTTTGACTGGCCGCGGTTTTGGCCAAAGCGTTCGGAAATTTAATTATCTGCCGGAGCCGATGGGTGATTCCATTTTCGCAGTGGTCGGTGAAGAATTCGGTTTTATCGGCGGCGTTCTTTTAATTTTGCTTTTCACCGCTTTTGCCTGGCGCGGGCTTTGGATTGCCAATCGTTCCGCCGATTCGTTTGCCAGTTTAACGACTGTCGGCATTGTTATAATGATAGTGTCTCAATCATTTATTAATATGGCGGCGATGCTCAATATCTTGCCGCTTTCCGGCACGCCGTTGTTATTTATCAGTCAGGGTGGCACGGCCTTGTTATTTGCCCTCGCCGAAGTCGGCATAATTTTGGGAGTTTCCAGGCATATTCGGAAATAATTTTTGATGGTATTATAAATGTTATGAAAATCTTATTAACAGGCGGAGGTGGTGGCGGGCATTTTTATCCGATAATAGCCGTGGCGGAAGCGATTCGCAAACTGGTTCGGGTGGAAAAGCTAATCGCGCCCGAATTGTATTTTATGTCCGATTCGCCCAATAACGAGAAACTGCTCTATGAGAATGAAATAATTTTCAAGCAAGTCAGCGCTGGTAAAATCCGCCGTTATTTTTCTTTGTTGAATTTTACTGATTTGTTCAAGACCTTTTTCGGCGCTCTCAAGGCCATCGCCGTTGTCTACGGCATCTATCCGGATGTGGTTTTCGGCAAGGGCGGTTACGCTAGTTTCCCGGCGCTTTTAGCGGCAAGAATTTTCGGGATTCCGGTAATCATTCACGAATCCGATTCAGTGCCGGGCAAAGTCAATCTTTGGGCGGGGAAGTTTGCCGTTAAAGTGGCCGTGTCTTACCCGGAAGCAGCTCGCTATTTTTCAGCTGATAAAGTGGCTTACACCGGTAATCCGATTAGGGAAAGTATCAAGAGTCCAGCGACGGCAGATGTGCGGGAATATTTTAAATTTGCGCTTGATTTGCCGGTGATTTTAATCATCGGCGGTTCACAAGGCGCCGAGCTAATTAATGACATTGTGCTCGGAGCTTTGCCGTCGCTTTTGCAAAAGTATCAAATTATTCATCAAACTGGCAAGAAACAATTTACTTTGGCGAAAGAAACAGCTGGTGTGGCGCTTGGTGAAGGCAGTCCGTTGTTGGCGCGCTACAAGGTTTACGAATATTTAGATGATTTGCCGCTGAAGATGGCCGCCGGCGCGGCTGATGTCATCGTCAGCCGCGCCGGCTCGGCGTTGTTTGAAATCGCCGCTTGGGGCAAGCCGGCGATTGTCATTCCTATCACCGAATCTAACGGCGACCATCAAAGGGAAAATGCCTACAATTTTGCCCGCAAGACTGGCGCCACGGTAATTGAAGAAGAAAATCTTTCGCCTAATTTATTTGAATCGGAAATCAGCCGGTTGCTGGTTGACCCGGTAAAACGCGCGGCGCTCGGCAAAAAAGCCAAAGAATTTGCCACCACTGACGCCGCCGACAAAATTGCTCGCGAGCTTATTAACATTGCTATTGTCCACGAACTTTGAATAAACCCGCCGAACAATTCAGATTAAAAAGCTACTATTATGTGGTAGAAATTACCGGTCTGATTCCGCCTTTGATTTTTGGTTTGATTATTTACGCTTTTCGAGACCAAATCACTTGGTTGCGCGAGCCCACTTTAAACCTCTATCTTTTTATCGGCATTTTTGTTTATCACTCAGTTTTCTTTATCCTGCGGGAAATTTTTAAGAAGAAAATCTTTTTTTCTTTAGCCCGTTACGGCTATTTGGCGTTTTTTGTCGCGGTGCTTTACACCGTTGGCGGCGTGGAAAGCTCTTTTGCCTTTATCTTAATTTTTCCTCTAATCGTGTCGGCCACCGACTTGGACGCGAAATCCACTAGAACTGTCGGTATCGTCATAACTTTAGCTTACGCTTTGCTCATTTTCGCCGACCCAACTTACTATCGCGATTTTGGTCTGGTCGTTGGTCATATTTTACGGGTTATTCTTTTGGGTATAATCTCTTTTCACTTTTATCGGATTGTCAAAGAAATTTTGCGCCAGAAATACGAGAAGGAAGAGGCCAGCCGAAAATTCGTGGAATTGTCGGAACTTAATCGCGTCAAGAACGATTTTCTAACGGTGGCTGAACATCAGTTGCGGACACCGTTGACCGCGGCTAAATGGGCTTTAGGTAATTTGTTGGAAGAAAAAAATCTTTCAGAAAACAATAAAATGCCGCTTAGAGAAATTTCCGGCAAAATTGTTCAATCACTGGCGATTGTCAATGAAATGTTGCAGACGGCTGAAACCGGTGCTGGCGGTTTAAAATTAGAGCGGCAAAAAACAGATTTGGGCATTTTAATCACCGGCCTTATCTCCGAATTACAGTTTTTAATCAGAAAAAATTCAACCCAAGTCCGTTTTCATGAACTGTCAGGTTTGGTGATTGACGGTGACCAAAAACTTTTGCGCATTGCTCTCGCCAATATTATTGACAATGCGGTGCGCTATTCACCCAATGAAACAGTGAACATTGATTTAAGGCGCGTTGAAGACAAAATTATTATCACAATCAAAGACACCGGCATTGGCATCGCGCCGGCTGATTTGCCCTACATCTTTGAAAGATTTTATCGCGGTAAAAACGCTATCACTCTTGACCCCAATGAGAGCGGTGTCGGTCTTTACATCAGCAAAAAAATTATTGAACTCCACAACGGCGAAGTAAAATTAGAATCATCAGTCGGCCAAGGTACTTCAGTGTCGGTGGCATTACCAGTTGAACCACCGCCGCCGATAGATACAATTATTAGGTCTAAAATGGTTGATAATAAATTACTATTGAATTGACGGAAATCGCGTCTTCCGTTAATCTTCGTCATTAGAATCAACAAAACAATAGAACCTTTACAACCATTATGGATACGCAATACATCTTGAATCGTTTGGCTTTAAAACAACCACTCATTGAAAATTGCCAACAGCTTTTTGCGCCGGTCAGGCCGTTTATCATGGGCAGTGAAAGCGAATACGGCGTGGGGCAGGGTCTTGACGGCGAGTTGGTCTTGGATATGGCCTGTTTGCCGCAAGTGTTGTTCAATGGCGGCGAGGCCTATCACGACTGCGGTCATTTGGAATACGCCTCTCCGGAAGTTTCAAATCCCGCGGCGTTAGTCGCTTATTACGAAGCCGGTAAAGTTTTCTGCCATCGCGAAAAGTTTTCCCATCGTCTCATTTGTAATAATAACGATTGGGAGGGCAACACTTTTGCCGCTCACGAAAATTATTTCACAACATTGCCGCGTTCACAGTGGCATAAACTTGTGCCGGTGCTCATTGCTCGGACGGTTTTTGCCGGCGTCGGTTGGCAGACTAATACTGGTTTCCACATTTCCCAACGGGCTTTATTCATCAGCGAAGTAATCAGCGAGAGCACTACTCAACGACGGGGTATTATCAATACTCGGCGCGAACCACTCGGACAGGTTGCGGGTTATGATCGGCTCCACATCATCTGTGGTGATGCGACGATGAGCGAACTGGCAACTTTTATGCGCTTCGGCATTGTGGCGCTGGCCTTGGAACTTTTGGAGGAAAACGCTTTTCCCAACATTCAATACGATTTGGATTGGGCCGTTTCGGATTTCCATCAAATCTCAGCGCAACTTTATGATTGGTGGTTAAAAGGCGTTTCCCGGCATTCCAAAGACGCTCTGGCTGTGCTGAATTCAATTGTTTCGCGGGCCAAAGAACTTTTTGCCGGTCGGGATTTTATCACCGATGTTCTGTTAGTCGTCTTGGCCGACACTATTGCGCGTTTAGGCCGCGAACCTCGGGAATTGGTCGGTCGAGTTGATTGGGTAACCAAACTTCATCTACTTGAAACCTTTATCGGCGGGATTGACGGTGATATTACTGAATGGCTCAAAAGTCAGGATATGGCTTATCACGACCTAAATCCGGAGGTTGGCCTTTACTGGTTTTTGCGCGATGAAGCGGAACTAAGTTTGCGAATGGAACGTCTATTATCTAACG
>ERZ1292625.636-Hain-H41-01um-R1-636-length-50370-cov-11_pt2 | contig 10376 bp, 12 predicted proteins | sample MGYA00564400_ERZ1292625 | MGnify/ENA primary metagenome ERZ1292625 (study PRJEB36523, sample SAMEA6512639) | groundwater metagenome | collected 2019-01-08 | study: AquaDiva: Metagenomics assemblies of 32 groundwater samples
ATGAAGCTCGCGACGCTCCTCAAGCTCGCTGCGGCCTACACGGCCGGCGCCTACGTCCTCGACGTCCCGGTGCGCCGGGCGTCAGCGGCGGCCGCGGCTCGAGCGTACGCGAACGCGAAGGGCCTGCCGCTCCTCAACGTCGGCGCCGGCACCGGGGGCACGGCGCTCTTTGGGTCGACGTTCTACGGCGACGTCAACACAGACCTCAGCGGCCGGCGGAACGTGCCCCACGGCACGCCCGGGGTCGTGACCTACGGCGACGCCCACTCGATGCCCGAGCTCGTGACGGGGTCGTTCGGCGCCGTGCTCGCCTCCCACGTCCTCGAGCACCTGCCGGATCCCGACAGGGCTCTTGCCGAGTGGCTGCGGCTCGTCGGCGGCGACCGGGCGGCGCTCTTCATCGTCACGCCGTCGTGGTGGGCGCCGCATACCTGGGCGCATCCCGGGCACGTCTGGTGGTTCCCCGACAACGCCGGCGGGACGCTGGATGGCCGACGTCACCAGCTGCGTGTTCCGGAAACGCCAGTCAATCTGCTACCCTCACGCTGAGGGCAACGCATTTCTCCGAAGGGATCTCCCCCATGTCGATGAAGATCGAGAAGACGTTCAAGGGCGCGCGCAAGACGGAGGTTGGTCGGACGAAGACCGGCCGGCATTGCGTCGTCGTTTACGGCTCGGACATCAAGAGCGTCATCAAGGGTTCGTCGGCGGTGCCGCGGCAGTTTCGTGGATGCCACGGCAGCGAGGCGGCGGCCACGGCCATCGCGAAGAAGTTCTCGGAGATCCCGATTGGCCGCCTCCCCAAGGGGAAGAAGTAGACGAGGCTCGACGTGAACGCGGCTGAGGCCATCGACGCGTCGAAAATCGAGCCGATCGGCCTCGTGCTGCGCTGCGTTCACTGCAAGGCGAACGTCGGGAAGTTCTGCGGCGTCCCGCTGACGGGCACGTTTGAATCCTGGTGCTCGGCGCCGAAGTGCGGGCGTGCGACGCTGTTTCGTTTCACCGGTGACGGGGTTTACCCGATTCCGTTACCGACAAGGAGCCCGTCATGAATAAGTTATTGACTACGATCGCTGTTTTTATTGCGGCCGTCGCGGCAATTCTCTCGGTTTTGTTCGCGGCCAATGCGCGCGCTGTTGCCGGAAGCAACATCGAAAACAGCACCGCCATACCGGCGTCGCTCCCCCCCAGCGGCGCCGCCGGCGGAGACCTGGCAGGCACCTACCCGAATCCGACGCTCGCGGTGGCGCGGGCGCTTCAATCAACGACGGTGACGGCGGGCGCGGGGCTCTCGGGCGGCGGGGATCTCAGCGCCAATCGTTCCTTCGCGACCGACTCCAGCGAGGCCGGCTTCATCGCCTCGGGTGCGTTGATCTGCGGCGCGGGCACAGCCGGCAAGATCCAGGTCCATACAACCCCGTTGCAATATTGTGACAACGCTGCCACTCCGGCGCTCCAGTACGCCGCGCTCGGGAGTTCTGCGGGTGTCGCCGCGAGTTCCGCAGCTCTTGCGGCGAACGGGGCCAACTGCTCCGGGGACAACTTCGCGCTTGGTGTCGACGCATCAGGAGCGGGCGAGTGCGCGCAGCCGGCATTCAGCAATCTGAGCGGCGCGGCAACAGACGCACAGGTTCCGGATACGATCACCGTGACCCTTGCGGCCACGGCGACTGTCGCCAACGGCGTCACGGCAGGCGCGCTGGTTTGTGGGGCCGGGACGGCGGGCAAAGTTCAGGTCCACACGACGCCCATCCAGTATTGCGACAACGCGGCGACGCCGGCCTTGCAGTATTCGGCCTACGGCGAAAGCGACGGCGATGCGGCGGTGTCGAGCGCTCTGCGTAGCGCGACGACGACCGTGTCTGTCTCGGCCGCGACCGCGCCTACGGCGGGGCAGGTGCTCACGGCGTCGAGTGGCACGGCGGCGGCGTGGTCGACGCTCTCGGAGCCGCTGGGCTTCACGACGGCGCTCAGCACTGCGGCACCGAACAACGCAACCAATGCTAGCTCGCTGACGGCGTCAGGCGGTACCGCGAATCAGGATGCAGCACTAGTGCCGAAGGGCGCTGGCGCTATTTTAGCTCAGATCCCCGACAACGCAGCGGCGGCGGGTAACAAGAGAGGTGGTCGCGCAGTTGATTTACAGACGGAGCGTTCAGCCGCAACGATGGTTGCCTCTGGACTTAGCAGTGTGTTGATCGGTGGGAGACATAGCACGGCTTCTGGGGCTTATTCTTTTGTTGGCGGCGGCTCGACCAACCTAGCTTCTGGAACTGCGTCTGTGTGTTTTGGTGATCTCAATGTAGCTGACAGCGCATACGGGGTTATACCCGGAGGCCTAAGAGCGACAACCCGCGGCGTTGTGGGGAGGTACTCGTTTGCAAGCTCAAGCCCCTCCACCGGCATCGCTCAGATGGGCATCCACGTCACTCGTAGAACAACCACTGACGCAACCGTTGTATCCCTCGCAACAAACGGTGCGGCCCCCGCGGCTACGACGACGAATGTTCTGCCGAACAGCTACTCTTACCTCGTCCGGGTGGATGTGATTGCTGTCCGCACGGTCGGCACGACGGTCGGGGATACGAAGGGCTGGACAATCACGGCGGTCGTCAAGCGCCTCGGCACGGCGGCAACGACGGTCATCGTCAGCACGCCCGTCATTACATCCATCGGAGACGCGGCCACCTCGACGTGGGATGCGACCGTGATCGCGAACACGACGCTCGGATCAGTCGACGTGCAAGTGACCGGAGAAGCGGCCATGACAATCAACTGGGTTGCCACAATGTACACGACTGAGGTCGGCTAATATGCGTAAATCCTTCAAGTATCTCGTGATCGCAGCCCTCCTCATCGCGGCCCCCGCAAGCGCCGTGATCTTCGGCGTGGGTTCAACCACGGTCGAGGGCGCTGTGGTTTGGCTCACAAACACCGGCACGGGCGACGCTCAGGTCAACTTCGGCGTGGTCGCCGGGACCGCGCTCGTCAGCATGGGGATCGACAACTCAACGGCGGACAACGACTTTGTGCTTTCAGGCGGCGGTACGCTCGGGACAAACAACGTGTTTTCGATTGCCACGGCAACGGGCAACCTGACGCATGTCACGTACTTCGGACTCACAACGACAACGAACAAAGGCAACTGCACGCTCAACGGCGCCACACCTTCGGTCTGCACGGCGACCGTGATTGCCAGTGCGACCTGCACCTGTTCGATCGTCGGCACGACAGCGGCGCTTGCGGCACAGGGCTGCGCCGTATCGCTGGCAAGCACAACCCTGACGATCACGTCGGCGGCGGCAGCAACGAACGTCGTCAACTACCACTGCTTCTAAAGACAACCACGAATCCCGGGAGCGCGACGAGTGAGTTCAAGCTCGCGGATTCCAGCATCAAGGTGGTCGCCGGCGTCCAGATCCTCGCCCTCGTGATCGAGACGCTCCCGGACAGCATGTTGGGCGTCGAGGGTGACACGGACGACGAAACGAGCGGGCGGATCGAGTGGTTTGCGCTTCACAGCGATCGGGAAAATCCGCTGTATCCGCGTGAGCTCCACCCGTCTTTCCGGTAGGTGCTTGACTTGCGGATCTAACCTCCTCCACCATTGATTCTCGACACAGCGAGTGCGTCCGATGCGACGCCCTCCACCGCGCCGAGTGGGAAGCGCGCAGGACCAGCAACGGTCCAGGGCAGTTAGGCCTCGAGACTCCGACAGGAGCTCTCGGGGCCTTTTCGTTTTTGGCCCTCCCCATCGACATCGCGTTTTTCCGGCTCCTCGTGAGCCCTTCGGAGATCGACCATGAAGCGCTTCGACGGAGACTTCGGCCCCCTCTACAGCGGCCTCGCCGGCATCAAGGACGCGGCCCTCGCGTACGCCGCCCCGGTGCTCGGCACCCTCACCGGCATCGCCGCGGCCAAGCTCCTCACCGAGAAGCTGCAGGAGCTCGGCGAGTCGCACGCGCCCGAGTCGATGAAGCCGTACATGCCGTACGTCGCGGCGCTCGCGCCCTTCATCGGCGCGTTCCTCACCCGCCGCTACCTCCGCAACCGCGCCCCGGCGTGGGTCGACAGCGCCGCCCTCGGCATGACCCTCTTCGGCACCGCGAACGCGGCGAAGCTCGCGCTCGGCAAGCTCGGCGCGAAGACCGGCGAGGCGCCGAACGTCTTCGACAAGGCGAAGTCCTACATCCCGCTCGCGGGCGTGGGCGAATCGGTCCTCTCGCAGCTGCCGAGCCGCTGGCCCTCGGGCACGCCCGACCTCCGCGTCGCCAGGTACAACCCGTACGCCGCCGGCATGGGCTCGGTCACGCCGACCCAGGCGAACGTGCGTCCCGTCGGCTCGATCGGGCCGACGAGCGCGCAGGCTCGCCGCCTCCCGATCTCCCGGGCGCAGCAGGTGGCTGGCGCCTGGTAACGGGCGCTCGTTACTGAACCGCTCTTCGCACGGTCCGTAAGACCCTTTCGTCCTTCCGCCCCTCCACAAGGGGCCTTTACGCCGGCTACTACCGGCCCTTTCGCGGAGAAATCAGATGGGCATGCTCAAGGAAATCCCCGGCCGAGTCGGTGTCTTCGAAGTCGACGGCCTCCCCGGCTTCGAAATCGAGCTCGCCAAGTGGCGCGCCGGCGGCCTCAAGGACACCGTGCAGCCGGCCACGACGACGCTGAACAAGAAGGTCAGCTTCTTCCAGTCGCCGGCGAACAAGAACGGCCAGCACAAGTCCTTCGAGACGCCCGGCAAGATCCCGAGCCACACCGAGCTCATCATCAACCGCGTCGGGCTGCAGCCGGCGCAGGCGTTCGGGAACACGATCGTCAAGGACACCGACATCCTCAAGATCTGCTACGCCTCGTTCCTCACCGTGAAGTTCGACAAGGAGCGGGTCGTCGCCGAGGGCGCCGGGTACGAGTTCCCGTACGGCAAGGGCGTCACCGGCCAGACCACCCGGTCGTCCAGCGGCATCGTGACCAACGGCGTTGCGGCCCGCGGCGCGACCGAAGAGCTCCTCGTCGCGCAGCCGGTCGACTCCGACGACACGATCCTCGCCGAGCTCGACTTCCCGGACAACAGCTGGTTCGTGGCGTACACCGATGGCGGCGGCGCCGCGGTCGCGGCCGGCACCAACGCCGCGGTCCTCTACGACCTCGTGCCGATCACGCTGCACCTCGACGGCCTCGAGAAGCGCAGCCGCTAATCTGACGGCGCGGGCGCACCCGCCCGAGTAGGCGACGGGCGCCGGCGGTTCCCTCGCGGAGCCACCGGCGCCCGTCTGCTTTGAGGCCTTCACTCCTCGTCGAGGTTGCACATGGCGGTTGAATCCGATCTCCCCCGAGCCGATCGCTTCATCGAGATCACGCGTTCGCGCATCGTCGAGGCGCGTTCGATCGATTTGAAGAACATCCGCTCGGGCACGTTCCCGATGTACGTCTCGCTCACCCAGGCGCAGGCGACCAAGCAGCGCAAGTTCATTGTCCCCCGTGGCAAGACGCTTCGGATCAAGGGCTTCCGGCCGCACCTGCGCATCGTCGTCCCGAGCGCGGAGACGATCACGAACCTCGGCACGCTCGCCGGCGCGGGCTCGGTCTTCACGACGGGGCAGATCGCCGACCGCATCTTCGGCAAGGGCCAGAACTGCCGGCTCGGGCTCCGGATGACGTACAACGACATCCCCTTCTTCGACAGCCGCGTCGTCGCCCTCTCGCAGTTCATGAGCTTCATGAGCGCGAAGCCGGTCGGCTTCTACGACTTTCCCGCCGTCATTCGGGGCGGAACCACCATCGAACTGAACGCGACGCTCAAGGAAGCAGCAGCCGCCGGCTCAGCGACGGAGTACGGGCTGCTCCTGGTCGGCGCGCTCGTTGCGGAGAGCTAAAGCCATGGGCGCCATGACCGCTGAACCGCTGAACATGTCCGAGCGCATCCGCAGCCACCTCGCGGAGACGCTGGGCCTCGGTCCCGACGACTTTATTTCGAACACCGTCGAGCTCAAGGTCGACCTCGATGCGGCGCTCCTCACCGACAAGGCCGAATACCAGGTTCCCGGCGAGTATCGCCTCTACATCTTCGAGATCCGCGCGCTGATCGCGATGAACGAATTCCAGTCCGATGAGGCGCTCGGCGCGGGCGTGCTCTCGATCGGCGGTGCGATCAATCGGACCCTCGCCAAGGCGCTCGCGACGCAGGTCAAGCTCGTCGACGTCGACGAGAAGAACGAGAAGCTCCTGCACGACGCGGGCGCCGAGGATCTGAACGCGACGATCTGCCTCGGGTCGCTCATCCCCGCCGCTGGTGGCGAACCGATCCGGTTCGTCGACGACAACGACGTCTTCCCCCTCATCATCGAAGCGGGGCACACGCTCCGCATGGACGCCACGCTTGCCGAAGCGATGGGCGGCAACACCGAGTACGGGCTCGAGCTCGTCGCCGTGCTCGTGCGCACCCGCGACACGTAAGAGAGGGGAATTCGATGAGGCTGACGGCAGCACGGGCCGCCCGACTGGACGGCTTCAACGCAGCAGCTTCGAGCGCCTTGCCGCCCGCGGTTCAGGCCGCCGTGGCGAACCCCGAGTCGTTCGCGTCGAACCTCTACAACGGGTACGTCCCGCTCGAGGTGACGGAGTACATCGTCCGCGCGGTGCTCGAGCACGAGGGCGCTCTTCTCAAGGCGCGGACGATGCTTCGCAAGCTCGTCGACCTCGGAACCACGACCGGCCAGCTGGCGGCGTGGCGGGAGGCGCAGCGCAACGCCGAGCTCGCCCACAACGAGTTCAAGTTCTTCTGCATGCTCGTGCCCGCGATGCGGAATCGTCTGCGGGGTAGCGTGATCCCCGTCGATCTCGGCATGATCTACAGCGGCACGCGCACGTCGTTCTGGCCCGTGGTCGACAACAAGAGCACGGCGAAGTTCATCCTGCAGACGTACCTCGACGACATCGAGGCCATCGATCGGCAGGGGAGCATCTTCGCGCACGACGCCGCCTTCTTTCGCGTCGTGCGGGCCAAGGTCGCCGAGAGCGGCGTCCTCGCGGGCGTCGTCAGCTACAGCCGGGGACTCGGGGCCTTCGGGGGGGCGCTTATCGTGGTGGCGCTCGTCGCGGCAGCGATCATCGCGGTGGCGCTCAGCGTCTACCTCTCGCTCAAGTCGACGACGCACACGCGCGCCATCGAGTCGGACAACGCGACGACGCAGGCGCTCGCAAAGCTCGAGGCCGAGGGCAAGGTGCCGAAGGGCACGACGCAGAAGCACATCGACGCTGCCGCGGGCAAGACCGGCGACGGGGGGGACAGCCTCGACGACCTGATCACGTTCGCCAAGGTGGGTGGGGCCATCGCGCTCATCGCCATCATCCTGCCGACCATCCTGAACGCCGCACGTTCCGGCAGCGCACGCGCCGCTCTCGACGTCGTCGGCAACGACGTCAACAGCGCTCGCGATGGTGTTCGGGCGCTGCGTTCGCGCTTCTCGGGAGCTCGACAGCCGCGCACGCGGCGACGCTAGGAGCGGCATGGCTCGCGAGCACCTCAGCATCGTTCGAACCCTGACGGCCGCCGGCAGCCTCCGCGCAGCGAAGGCCGGTGAGTCGGGCACCGGCGTTCCGACGTCGACGCTCGCTGATCGGATGCGCGCGACGCGTTCGGCCAACACGCCGCCCAGCAGTGCGCGTGGGGCGCAGAAAAACGCGGAAAACAAGGAGAATCGAGCGGCGGATCGTGAGCAAGAGGCGGCGCGAGCACAGCGCGAAGAGCGGAAGCAGCGCGCGAATCGCCGCGAACCCGAACCGGCCGCACCCCCGACCAACGCCCCTCCGACGTCGACGCCGGCGCGAGCCGCCGCGTTGCCGCGGATCATCGTGCAGACGCAGGCGCAGACCGAGGAGGATTTTCACCGGCTGATCCGGTCCACCGACGCGGCGCAGGTGCTGCGCTTCTACCGGTCGCCGACGCCCGGCTCGGGCTCTTTCGTCGCCCTGGCGCCAGACGGCTCGATTGGCGAAGTGGGGTTCGCGCGCCGGGTGGCGCAAGATCTTCGGCGTACGCCCGGGATCCTTCGTGTCGACGTCGTCGAGACGGAAGAGGCCGCGGCTGCTGTCCCCATCCTCAAGCCGGTGGTTAAGGTCGAGGATCCGTCCCCCAATCTGCCCATCGACACGCCGCCGGCCCCGCCGCCAGACACGCCGCCCGCGCCGCCGCCCGATCCGATCGCCGAACAGCCGCCTCCGCCCGATCCCACGCAGCCACTTCCGCCGCCGGATTCGTTGGCGGAACGGCGGCACCGCAAGCAGAAGCAGCAGCAGATTCGCGTCGAAGATCCGCCGATCGTCCTCCCGCCGGAAGTGATCCCGCCGTCCCCTCCGATGGAGGTGATCCCGCCGGCGCCGCCGGCCACGTACGAGGCTCCGCCCAGCGGCGGGGGTTCGACCGAAACGACGATCGCGAAAATCGAAGGCGAGACGAAGTCGACGGGCCTCATCGTGGTTGGCGTCTTCGGCGTGCTCGCCCTCATCCTCATCGCGGTCGGCGGCAACAAGACCGCCGCCGCACCCGCTACAATGGCCGCTGCACCCGAATCGCTGCGGGTTCCACCGCGCCGCCGCCGTCAGACGCGCCGGTAAACCAGGAGTCGCCCCATGTTTCACTGCGCCCAGCACGACGTCCCCGGCCTCGGTGCGGCGGTCATCGTCTCGCCCACGAGCGCGTTCCCGCTTTCGCCGGAGAGCGGCGTGCGGGAGATGCGCCAGTACGCTGAGCGCATGCTGAGCTTCGCGAACAGCGCGCACGTTCGCGCGGGCCGGCTCGCGGGGGCGGGCTTTCAGGCCGTGGCGGCTGTGAAGCGTGATTCGCGCACCGCGGCCTCGGGCGAACACCACATTCTCGCGGCGCACCTCGCGGTGACGCAGCTGGAAGCGGAGGCGATGAAGGCCGCGCTCATCGCGCGAGAAGTCGCCCAGGCGGCGCGGGCGCGCGAGGCCGGTGATTCGGCCGCGACGCTGGGCGCGCTGCTGCGAGCGCGCGCCGCTCACGACGGGCAGCAGGTCATCCCCATGGGTGCGGCGCCGACGCCGTCGATGGCGAAGCGCATGCGACGCGGCCAGAAGGTCGGGGGCTTTGGCTCGGCCCTCGGGGCTTTCAACGACGCCGGCGACGATGCCGTTGAGGCCGCTGTCGGCCCGCTCGTCGACGAGGTCGTCAAGACGATGTGCGACGGGGTCGAGGGCTTCTGGGCGACGGCGGCGTGCAAGGGCGCGTCGTTGCTCGGGCGCAGCTACTTCATCAACAACCTCGACCACGGGGCGCTGCCGAGTGGCACACGATCGCGCGTCATCGTCGAACTCTACAAAGCGCAGTACGGTGGCCGGGATCCGGGCGGGGTCGTCATGGCCAGCGGGCAGACGGCGCTCGCTGCGCTCGTTGCAACGTCCTACGTCTCGGCCAAGACGCTCCGCAACATCATGGCCGACCCGCTCTACGGCCCGAACAACGCGGCGCTTCCTCAGAAGCTGACGCTCGAGCAGGTTGCGCAGGCCTACCGGGAAGCAGTCGGCTGCAGCAACCCGAGCGCCCGTCCCGGCTCGAGCGTGGGCCGGGTCGCCGAGTGGCATTGGGCCGTGCAGCAGCCCTCGGCCAGCGCGATGACCTACGCCGCGCTCGTCAACACGATCCGGGCCAACCCCGATGACGTGGGCGGCAAGCTGTGCCCCGGCGCGGCGGGTGGCGGCTCGGGTGGCGGAACGATCACGACGCCGTCGTTCCAGACGGCGGCGAGCTCGAACACGGGCCTCATCATCGGCGTCGTCGCAGCGGCGCTCGCCCTGGCCGTCGCCCTCGGCTCGCGTCGCTCGGCGTAATCGCCGTAGGGGAGCAACCCGATGGCCAGCTACGACGCCGAGATCGAGGGGATCATGGAGGACTACGTCCAGCCGTTTTTCGCGGCTGGTTGTGGGGCTCTCGCGCTCGCGTTCGGCGTGCCGACTTTCGGCGTCGGAGCGGCTGCGGTCGCGGTGGGTTGCGCGGTCGGAGCCGACTGGGTCAACGAGCTCGTCAAGAAGAACATCTTCGCCGTCGCTCCCGACTCGACCCGCCGGAACTTCATCCGCGAGGTGTACCGCGCGAAGTGGCGCGAGGAGCCCGACGCTGAGACGCTCGGCCGGATCTTCGACTCGAGCAAGACGTACTCGTCGATGGCCTCGACGCGCAACGTCGCGCTTGGGTCGACGTTCAGCCCCACCGCCGTCAACGCCGAGCGCGCGCGCCGATCGGATGAAGAGAACCAGCAGCAGGTGCTTCTCGCCGAACAGCGTGCGCGGGAACTGGCCGTGCGCGAGGCGGCAGAGCGGGCTGCAACGGCCGTGCGCCTCGCGGCTGAGGCGCGGGCGAT
>ERZ1292625.4521-Hain-H41-01um-R1-4521-length-10375-cov-5_pt1 | contig 10375 bp, 14 predicted proteins | sample MGYA00564400_ERZ1292625 | MGnify/ENA primary metagenome ERZ1292625 (study PRJEB36523, sample SAMEA6512639) | groundwater metagenome | collected 2019-01-08 | study: AquaDiva: Metagenomics assemblies of 32 groundwater samples
TTCAACGCCAATCTTCCATTTATGACCGGCGTGGGTGGTCATGTCTTGTGTGGTCAATTTGTAGCGTTTCATAGTCATTAGCTCCTATTAGTTATCAGACATTCCCGGCAGTCTGAGCGCCGCCTATAACAACTCATCGAACTATTATAGTTTGCCGTCTGCCCTTGTTGACTTGCGACGGCGACAAGCTGGAGCGGGCCAAGGGCGGCCCTTGAGATTAGTTACAGCCAGCTATGCTTCAGCGCATACCCGCCATCGCTGTCTGGCTCACCATTGCGAGTGCCGTGCGGTTTTGGAGTGCCTTTAGGCCACAAGGTGGCACCAAGGTTATAGACAAGGCTAAAGCCCATATCCATTCCGCAACCACCAATCTTGATTCCATCGGTAGGGCGAGGATCGCCCATTACTACGGCAGCGGCGGGCGACAAATACATCACTTCGCCCTTGTGGATCGTGTACAGGTCAATCCGGCGAGACATGCCAGACCGCGACACGTTGCGAAGCACGGTTAATACCTTAGCGCCAGGCTTGAGCATCTTGAGCAGGTAGGCGCGGCTTTCGTTCACTTCTTTTTCGCTGTATTTCATGGCTGGATTCTCCAGTTAGGACCGATTCAAGAGCCGGAATCGGATCGGCGTTGTAACCACTATGCCCGGTATCCGCCGGGATCGGTTGCCCTAAAGGCTTTAACCACTATCCCACTGCCTACCCGTAAGGATAGGCAGGGAGGCGCGGCTAAATGTCGCCGTAATAGACAGCGGCCTGCACGTGGCCGCTATACTCGGTTTAGTCCGTATTTTCAAGTTTCGCCGTGTATTCCATGCCGCCCGGATACTCAGCGCGGGCAATACGAACGGCGTCAATCTCGTTGCGGGCGGTTACAGACACGATCGAATATTGCAGGCCCATGTAGATCACAATGCGATACTGTTTCATGGTCAATGCTCCAATAGTTGCCTAGAAACCGCCAGGCCGGGATCAACGAAGTCTAAACCAAGCCGCCAGCACGATCACCGCCAGCGGGAGAAAACAGACCAGATAGGTGGAGAATATCAGCGTGTTCATTGTCTATCTCCTATCAAGGCACTATTGCCAGTCTAGGCCCGCGTAAGCAGACCTAGACGGACAAGGCGCTTCAGACAACCATCAGCAGACCGGCGCGACGCAGCACGCCAGTAGGGTCAATGAAATTGACGACATCGGACGAGCAGGTCGCATCGGCATGGCCGAAACTACGCAGCCATTCGCGACCTATACGGGAATCAACTAGGCAAAACTTGATCTGATAACCGCCGTAATACGCCTCATTGAAATCCTTTCGCCAGACCTTGCCATCCCAGATACGTGCGTGGATGGTTTCAGATACCGGTGTCCACTGGTCGAGTGATTCTGCGATTCTCATGCCCGTATGCTCCCGTTTCAGGTTGAACTAACGCCAACTATAAAGCCTCAACACCAGGACGCAAGCAAAAACCACGGATAATCGGTAATCAGCCGACAAACGGTAGACAAGCCGACGGACGGAAGAACCCCTGACAAACGGCAACCACTACAACGAAAAATAACCAAAAGAATCAACAACTTAATCGAGCGTGCAAGTGACTGAATTAAAAGATAATATTTCCAGGTTCACCAACAAAAGGACGTGGAAGGAAAAGTCGGAGGAGTGGCGAACAAAGATCAAGGTAACTCAAACACTCAATAGACTACAGAGCTACGTCCTAGGCGAAGACGATCCGCAAACTGAAAAGCCTGTCGAGATGACGCCAGCACAAGTCAAGGCAGCTCAAGTCCTGCTCAACAAAGCAATGCCCGACCTAAGCCAGGCCGATATCACCAACACGTCGGACACTCCGGTTGACTATAAAGCACTAGTCGCCAATCTAACCGACAAGCTAGGGCCGGAAAGAGCTAAAGAGTTACTGGAAGCTATAGGACACGTCACACACTGATTACAAGGCTTACTGTATGGCTTACTAGGTCTGTATGGCTTACCCGTGGTGACGGCTTACAAAGTCGTAAGCCCCCTCATTATCTCCCAGAACTTGCGCCTGCCGGACTAGCAAGTCAGGTTATGCGTAACCTAGGCGTGTAAGTGCTTGAATGGTTGGGAATAAGCACGTTAGCATATTCTGATATGGGGTATACGCCCCCCTTGTGGTCGGTCGTGTGCGCGTGCCCTACCAAACCCTAATTTTACAGAGATAAATCCTTTACCTGTCTGTATATACAGTTAATACGCTACAATGACCTGTAAACGCCTGAGAAGCCCTCAGAGCCACGTAATTGAAAGGAAGGTATGAAACCCTGGGAAAGAGACTTTGAGGAGCTTAAAGAGGATTTAAAGCACTGTCATTGGTCGGACTGGTCTGATTTTAAGTGGAAGAGGCTTACCAAAAGGATAGAAAAGGACATAAAGAGGGCTGGCGGGATTAAAGGCCTGACTTTCCCTCCGGACTTCAGGTGGCAGCTTTGTTCCTCACGGCTCTCTCAGGGGAAGTTCGATAACTGGGATGGGTGGGAATTTAGGAGTAATTGGAGCATTACCTTCCAGGGGTATAACGGTGGACCAAAAAGCGGTATGGTCCCTAAATGGAAGGGGGATAAGGTAAAAAGGCTGGTAATAGCTTGTGAACAGGGAGTGGGTGATGAGATTATTTATTCCTCTGCCATTCCAGAATTGATCGTAAGGCTCGGTCATGAGGCTTTGGAGCTTCAGTGCCATCCAAGGCTTTTCGAGATTTTCAAGCGGTCTTTCAGGATTAAAGTTTCACCGAGAAGGGTTTTGAGCCAGATCGACGGTGAGGCGGTTGTCGCTTTAGCTGACCTTTTCATGTTCTACCGAAGGGATAAAACCCATTTCCCCAAAAAGCCTTTTCTGAAGGCCGATCCTGTTTTGGTGGAGAAATACAGAAAGATACTGGAGAAGTACCCTAAACCATGGATCGGGGTGGCTTGGGGTTCCAGAAAGGGAGTAATCGACCCTGAAATCTTTTGTAAAGAAGCATTGAAAAAATACGGAGGTACTTTATTTGACGTACAATACAAGCTTACGGAGTTTGAATACCCGGCAAAACCAGATTTTGTAGTTGATTTAGGCGTGGATATGACGGAAGACAAGGAAAGTGAATTTGCCGTTGTTTCCTGTCTTGACAGGGTTGTTTCCGTAACCCAAACTTTGGTTCATATCGCCGGTTCACAGGGGGTTTTATGCGACGTTATAAAGCCCCCCAAGGGGACTGGTAAAGTCAATACTCAGTTATGGTATTATGGATTAGGTGGTTCACCGCATGACCACCTTGTTTACGGAAACATGCGAGTATTTGAATCCCTTAACGATTGGAGAAGCCATGAATCATGAGCATTATCTTCAAATAGCCGAAAAAGTAGCTACCTTAGGCAGATGTAAAAGACGACAAATAGGGTGTGTTCTGGTTGATTCCTCCGGGGATATCTTATCCGACGGATGGAACGGTCCACCCAACAACATGAAGAGCTGTTTTGAGTCTCCCTGCGAAGGCGCTGACGTTCCCGCTGGAATGGGGGCGACACAGAAAGTCGCCTGCATGGGGGTCCACGCTGAAATTGCCGCTTTGTTGAAGACAAACGCTAAAGACGTTTTCGGAGTTTATTCCAGCAAAGCTCCATGTCAGAATTGCGTACTTACTTTATTGAACACTAATTGCCGTAGAATTGTTTTTCGCACGGCCTCAAACGATACTAAAAATTGTGAACTGTGGGAATCTGCTGGGCGCGAGTGGATTCACCTCCCCGGATGTGGACTGGTTGGTCCACGATGAAGTCATGAGCGTATGTATCGTTGGGCATCACAAAAACCCGGAAGGAAGGGGATTGGGCGAGAAAATAGATTCATTCGATGCGGTCATCAGAATGAAGACGGGACACAAGCTTTGTACTTCCAACCCAAGGGACTACGGAACGAGAACCGATTTTCTGTGTACCTCGACGGAAACACTGGGGACACTTTCATCGATCGGGTGCGAAGAATACTGGGGATACCCTAAATACGGGTACTACGACGAAAATGTCGTGGAAAAATGTGCCGAGACTCTTGATGCCAGATTGTTCATTGACCTTAACGGGTGTAACCTCTGGAACAAGATTTTCAGGGAAATAGGCGGAAAGCATCCGAACGTCTCATTGGGAATGGCTTGTATCGTAATAGCCGCCCGAAGGCTGGTTCCTGCTCATATTTATCTGATCGGAATGGACACCCTCCTCAGGCCCGAACTTGGAATAGACCGAGTTACAACGGTTAACCGAACCGGCGTCGGTGCCTTCCCGAACCATGACTGGGAAGCAGAGAACAAACTGTTGAAAATGATGAAAATTCCGTTTAGTGAACTGTAATCAGTAGAGCCATGAGCCTCGATCTCAAAATTAGCGTAGCCGAAGACAGTTGGCGATAACCGGGAACTTCAGGGCGGATAATGAGCCAAGTTGACGAGATTTACTCCGAGGTCGAGGTCTTGAGGGGTCTTTTAACCGCCCTGATGGTAAATTGGGGCCAATTGAAGGTCAGGATCGAACCAGCCATCGCCATTGTGGACAGGGTTTTGAATAACCCGACTGACAATTCAATCGCTTTGTTTATCGAAGACATGCGGGATTTGGATAAGTATTTCAGGGACATCCAGGTAATGTCCAACGATGTTTATTTGAATCAGTCCATCGACAAGACTCTTGAGTTAATCGGAAGACTCATGGGGCCGGATGAGAAAATAGTCCACGGCAGTCTTTCTTACCAATAGCCTGAAAAGAGCATGGAGTTAAAATCGAATGTATGAGCCAGTAATTGCAGTTTTACGAAGAGTCGCTTTTCTTCTTGAAAATAAGAAACCCATCTCCATGTCCAAAGCCTTAAGACAGGCGACGGACGAATTCGAGAGATTGATTCAAGACGAAAAGAGGCTTCAGAAGAAGGGGATTAAATTCTCCGACATTACGGAAGACTTCTTGAAGAAATACGAAGGATGATCGCCGTAACCACGTTTTCCAAAACAGGATACGAGGAATACGCGCACAAAACACTTGAATCCATGCGCCAGAACTGGCCCACGGAAGTCATTGTTTATACCGAAAGTCCAATGGTTGAGGGGGAGAGAAACTTCTTCGGCATCGAAGGAACGATGGGGTTTTACCAGAACATCAAAAATACCCCAGCTTTACATGGGATGGTAAAAGGTGGTTACAGCTATAACTACGATGTCTGGAAGTTCTCCAGAAAGATGTTCGCTCAATGGGATGTTCTCAAGAATTACAAAGGCAAGGTCTTTTGGATCGACGCCGACTGTTATATCCGAAGACCAATTTCAATTGAATTCCTCGAAGGTCTTTTCGACGGAAAGGGGCTTTGTTACCTTGGAAGAGAAGGTCTTTACACCGAAACCGGGATCGTCGGGTTCGATACTGAAAACGAGAAATTCCCAGAATTCCTTCATTACTACATGGGGTTCATCCGTCACGGGTGGTTTATAAAGCATAAACGCTGGCATGATTGCGAAGCGTTTGACTTCGCCAGAGAGAAGTCAGGAATTTCAGGAAACAACCTGTCCCCATTCTTCAAGATTCCCAAAGACGGGAAAATGACACTTGATGATATGGATGTCTTCAGGAAGTCTATATTTGGTGAGTACATAGCCCATTTCAAGGGGGGGCGTAAGGACGTTTTCCAAAAAGGACGAGCGTAAAAATGCTTGCCAGTGAACCACTTATCAGCGATGAATACCGTAGCCTCCTTTTAAGGATGCATAAGAAGCAGAAAAACTTCGGGATGGGGTCAAAACGGCGAAGGGGGTACATAGCGTCTTTGGGATTTGATGATATTCTGGATTACGGCTGTGGTAAGGGTAAATTGGGGATTGGTAAAAAATACGACCCAGCAATCCCGGAGTTCTCCCAAGACCCAGAACCTGCTGATTTGGTTGTGAGCACGGACGTTCTGGAGCATATCGAACCGGAGCTTCTGGATAACGTACTTTCGCACATGAAGTCTAAAATGAAGAAGGCCGGTTACTTCACCATAGAGTGCGCCCCGGCGGCTAAAAAGCTACCAAACGGTAAGAACGCGCATTTGATTATCAAACCACCGGAATGGTGGATTACCAAGTTGTCTTCATTTTTTACCGTAGTGTCTTATTCTGCCCATGCAGATTCTCGAAAAAGAAAAGAGTCTTTGGAGCTTGAAGTTCATCTACTCCCATAGGAGGTTCCTTGAGGGCATTTATCACTGGCGTTACAGGCCAGGACGGGTTTTATTTGTCAGAATATCTCCATTCCCTTGGCTATACCGTTTACGGCCTAGTAAGACGAACGGCACAGCCAAAGGACATTCCTTGCGGTGTTCAAGTCGTAAACGGAGATGTGACAGACCCTGGGGTCATCAGCCTCATCGAAGACATAAAGCCGTCGGAAATATACAATCTGGCTGCCATGTCGTTTGTCTGGGAGTCTTTTAAAATACCCAAGACGACTTTTGATATAAATGCTCTTGGTGCCCTACACACCCTCGAAGCGGCCCGAAAGACAGGTTGTAAGGTTTATCAGGCGTCAACTTCAGAGCTATACGGGTCTACACCTCCACCGCAAGACGAAAATACCCCGTTTCATCCGAGAAGCCCCTATGGTGTATCTAAGCTAGCGGCCTATTGGTTGACGGTCAATTACCGCGAATCTTACGGACTCCATGCTTCTAACGGTATTTTGTTCAACCACGAATCCCCGAGAAGGGGGATCGAGTTCGTCACCCGTAAGGTCTGTAACGGAGTAGCAAGGATTTACTATGGGCTGTCTCAATACATCGTATTGGGGAATCTTGATGCTAAAAGAGACTGGGGACACGCCAAAGACTTTGTAAGGGCCATGCACTTGGTAACGCAGCAAGATCATTCTGGAGATTACGTTGTTGCAACCGGAGAATCGAGAAGTATTAGAGATTTGTTGACCGAGGCCTTTCTATCCATCGGAATTCACGACTGGACGGATTATGTAAAGCAGGATTTAAATTATTACCGACCGGCTGATGTAGATTCCCTGATTGGGGATTCTTCAAAGATCAGGAGACTGGGCTGGAAACCTGAGTACACATTCGAGCGAATGATCGCCGAAATGATGGAGAAAGAACTTGAGCGAGTCAAAAAAGACCATTGAGAACCAGCTGGTTCACATTCCACTAGCCGTAACAACATGGGGAGAAGAAGAAAGAGAGGCTATTCTGAGAGTCCTTGATTCCGGAATGGTGACGATGGGGGAAGAAGTAAAGGCTTTTGAAGAAGAATACGCAGACTGGGTGAATACGAAATACGCCGTGATGGTGAATTCAGGTTCATCGGCCAATCTTCTAATGGTGGCTGCTTATACTCTTCGGAACGGACCCGGTACGGTTATCGTTCCAGCAGTCTCATGGTCTACATCCTACTCCCCGTTTCAGCAATACGGGTGGAAGCTGAAGTTTGTTGATATCGACCCCGAGACTTTGAACTACCACATCCCGTCGCTTGAAAAAGCCTACACGGGGACAGAATTGATTTTAGCGGTAAACCTTCTTGGGAATCCAAATGAGTTCATGGATTTTCCTTCGATGGAGATTCTTGAGGACAACTGCGAATCGATGGGGGCGAGGTACGCCAACATGAGAACCGGAAACTTCGGGATTATGTCCAGTCATTCCATGTTCTTCTCCCATCATATTCAGACGATGGAAGGCGGGGTCATCACGACCGATGACGAATACTTCTATCAAATGCTTTTGTGTTTGAGGAGTCACGGCTGGACAAGGCATCTCCCGGAGGAGAATGTCTTTAACGTAAAACCATCCGCTTACGATTTCCTCTTTCCGGGGTATAACGTAAGGCCCATCGAAATGATGGGGGCCGTTGGAAGAGTGCAGTTGGAAAAAATTGACGGGTTCCTGAAGGGAAGGCTGGAAAACGCCGCCCGATGGTATGAGGTTTGCAAGAAAAGAGGTTGGTGGTATCAGAAGGAACCTAAGCACGGTTTTTCTTCGTGGTTCTCTTTCGCCATTGTTGAAGACAAAATTGAAGAAATCAAAAAGGAATTCGACGCCAAGGGAATCCAATACCGTCCTCTAGTCGCTGGGAACTTCACGAAATCACCATCGATTAAGTATTACAATGCTGAATTCGGTGATTTGCCAAACGCCGACAGTGTTCATACTAACGGAATCTATGTCGGGAACTATCATACGCCAATTGATTGGAGCATGTTATGAACAACATTGAAACTTTTGTCCTTCTTTCCAACCTTGACCTGACGGGTACGGTTTGTCAGGATTGCGTGGCCTACTGATGATTCGCTGGTTTATCGGGTTCGATCATGTGGAGTCAGGGACATGGTATACGATGGCGCACAGTCTTCAACGCCATTCTTCAATGCCCATTTCAGTAACCCCAGTCTCATTAAAGAATCTCGAAGGCATTTTAACCAGAGAGCGCCATCCGCTACAAAGTAACGAATTCGCTTTCTCAAGATTTTTGGTTCCGTGGATGTGCAATTTCGAGGGGTGGGCTGTTTTCTCCGATTGCGACATGATTGTCAGGGATGATCCGGCTAAATTGTGGGCGCTCAGGGACGACCGTTTTGCAGTTAAAGTCGTGCATCACCAGCATTTCCCGCAGGAAGAAACAAAGTATCTCGGGACGAAACAGACCAGATATGGAAGAAAGAATTGGTCTTCCGTGGTTTTGTGGAACTGTTCTCATCCATCGGTAAAGGCGTTGATGCCGGAATATGTCAATTCAGCAGATGGCCTTGATTTGCACCAGTTCAAGTTTTTGAAGGACGATGAAATAGGTTATCTCCCGAGAACATGGAATCATCTGGTGGGGTACGATAAATACGACCATAACGCCAAATTGGTCCATTACACTACCGGAGGGCCGTATTTCCGTGAATACCATAACTGTGACTATCACACCGACTGGTTTACTGAAAATTCATTGATGAACCATATCAGCCAGTCTGATGATAAGCCGTAAGCCGTCAGCCGTAAGCCGTAAGCCGTAAGAAATGACCGCCCTGCTAGACGACCTACAGAAAATCATCGAGTACGGAAACACACATAAAATAGAATTCTACGTTCCTTACGACTACCAGAAGAAATTTCATTCAGCGGTGGATTCTGATGGAAAGCTGGCCCGTCAAAGAGCCTTGATGGCAGCCAATCAGATCGGAAAGACATTTTGCGGCGGGGCCGAAACTTCCTTCCATCTTACGGGTTTATATCCCGATTGGTGGGAAGGACACAGGTTTAATCGGACAGTTGAATGGATGGTTGCCTCGACAACCAATGAAACCACAAGGGATCGTTGTCAGAAGGAAATCTTCGGAGAACCGACCGATGATAGGCAGTTAGGCACGGGGGCCATTCCTAAGGGACTTATCGGCGAAAGAACTCGTAAACCAGGCGTTCCTAACTCCTACGATTCTGTTCTGGTAAGGCACGTTTCAGGGGGGTGGTCGAAGGTATATTTTCGGGCCTATGAACAAGGCGCAAAAAAGTTCATGGGCTACCGTATCGACGGTGGCTGGGGGGACGAAGAACCTCCGGCGGACGTTTGGTCACAGATGCTTCGCGGGACATTCGCCACGGATGGAATTTTATATATCACCTTTACCCCGGAAGAAGGCGTTACAGAAGTCGTTCATCAGTTTGTCAATGATTTGAAGATGGGACAGGCTTTAATCCAAGCCGGGTGGGATGACGCCCCACACATGACCAAGGAAAAGCAGGAACAGAAGATGTACGCTATTCCTTCTCACGAAAGAGAGATGAGGACCAGGGGCATCCCGTTAATGGGTTCAGGACTTGTCTACCCCGTCTCGGAAGACATCCTTCGATGTGAGGGTGTTAAGTTATTGGGCCATTGGCCAAGAATCTTCGGCGTTGATTTCGGCTACGACCACCCAGCGACGTTGGTTTGTATGGCATGGGACAGAGATGCAGATGTTATCTATGTCTACGACGTGTGGAGGCAATCAAGAGCCTTAATCGAGGTTCACGCACAATCCATAAAGTCAAGGGGTGATTGGGTTCCTGTTTCATGGCCGCATGACGGTTTGCAGCACGATCCCAAGTCAGGGAAGCCGATGGCGGATATCTACCGGAACATGGGGGTCAATATGCACATGTCCCCATTTTCAAATCCCCCTTCTCCAGAACAAAAAGAAGGACAAGGAGGGAACGGTGTCGAAGTCGGTATACAGGAAATCCTTTCACGAATGGAAACCGGAAGATTCAAGGTATTTTCTCATCTTAAAGAATGGTTCGATGAGTGGAGAATGTACCACCGGAAAGACGGGAAGATTGTAAAACTCAACGACGACCTTATGGATG
>ERZ1292625.1546-Hain-H41-01um-R1-1546-length-26521-cov-41_pt1 | contig 10369 bp, 13 predicted proteins | sample MGYA00564400_ERZ1292625 | MGnify/ENA primary metagenome ERZ1292625 (study PRJEB36523, sample SAMEA6512639) | groundwater metagenome | collected 2019-01-08 | study: AquaDiva: Metagenomics assemblies of 32 groundwater samples
GAGACAATGAAACTCCAGTTAGGCCAGTTTTTAACTGGTCATAACATCAAAGATGTTGAGATTAGAAATCTTAAAATTTTTTCTGGAAATCCAAAGGATATTATCGGAGGCAAAATTGTCGGTACAAGACGTTTTGGGAAAGTATCTGTCATTGATTTATCAAACGGCTATTCCATTCTTACCCATGTAAAGCTGACTGGGCAATTTATTTATAGAGGACCAAATCTGGTTAGTCCCGAGAAACTTTCACCAAAAGTTACAGGAGGTGTTCCCGGGCCGCATACCCTTGTTATATTCCACTTGGATAAAGGAGGGGAGCTTTACTATAACGATGTGAGAAGGTTTGGATGGATTAGAATTGAAAAAACACAGGATGTTGAGAAAGAGAAATTTATTGTTAAACTTGGCCCCGAGCCCTTTAAGGGTCTGACCCTGCAAGTATTTCAAATAATTCTTTCTAAAACAAAAAGGCCTGTAAAAATTGTGATTATGGATCAGGAAAAAATGGGTGGAGTGGGGAATATTTATGCAACAGATGCACTATGGCTTTCAAAAATCAGCCCACGGACTACAGCTAACAGTCTACAGCCAGAAAAAATAGAAGAGCTCTATAACGCAATACTAACTGTATTAAAATCTGGACTTAAATATGGAGGAGCATCGGAACTTGCTTTTGTTACACCTGATGGACGGGAAGGGCAGTATCAAAACCATACTCTTGCCTATGGTCACACAGGGGAACCATGCGACAGATGTCACAAAGCAGTATTTCAAAAATATTTTCTTGGTGGACGTGGAACTTACGTTTGCCCGGTTTGTCAGGCTTAGTATATACTTGGCCGTATGGTTGCAAAGTTAGAACTTAAAAATTTCAGAAACTTTAAAAAAAAGAGTTTGGAATTTTCGAAGGGAATTACCGTTATTGTTGGTGATAATGCAGTTGGTAAAACTAATATCTTGGAAGCCATTAGCCTTCTTTCTACAGGAAAAAGTTTTAAAGCAAAAATTGAAGGAGAAATGCTTCAATATTCGAGCGATATCGCTCGAATTACAGGTAATACAAGTAGTAAAAGTAGTGAAGGTAATACAAAACTGGAAGCCATAATTACAAAAGGTGAGAATGGTTGGCCAAAGAAACGTTTGCTTATAAATGGAGTGCCAAAAAGACTCTTGGATTTTGCGGGAAACTTTAAGACAGTACTTTTCGGACCATGGGATTTGGATTTGGTTACAGAGTCGCCAAGTTTAAGGAGAAAATTTTTGGATTCGGTTCTCTCACAAACCGATAGGGAATATAGGCGCGCATCGCTTTCTTACGAAAAAGGGGTAAGGCAAAGAAACAGACTTCTTTTCCGGATCCGCGAGGAAGAGCTTTCCCGTTCACAGCTTTTGTTCTGGGATCAACTTCTTATTAAAACCGGAAATTACATTACAGAAGCTCGGGAAAATTTTATTGATTTCTGCAATTCTCAACCCAATCTACAGTCTACTGACTACAGTCTACTGTATGACCGATCTGTGATAAGTGAAGGAAGACTAGCGCAATACAAAAATGAGGAAGTGGCCTCGGCTACAACTTTGGTGGGGCCACACCGCGATGATTTTATTTTCAAGATTCACGATTCACAATTCAAGATCCCAGATTCGCGAGATTTATCGAGCTTTGGGAGCAGGGGTGAACAAAGGATGGGAGTTTTGTGGCTTAAGATGGCGGAATTGAATTATATTGAGAAGGAAGGTATCAAGTCAGGTACTGAAACAAGTTCAGCACGTCCAACTTTGTTGCTCGACGACATTTTCTCGGAACTTGACCATGAACATAGAGATGTTGTTATGGAGTTGGCACAGAAACAACAGACTATAATTACAACTGCAGACGAACATTTTATTAAGAAACTGAAGGGTGATATAATCAACCTGTAAATATGACTGAACTTGCTAAAAAAGGTGAAACCTCTTCGGTTCTGCTTGATCCACTAACAGAAACAAGGCATCTAAATTCGGACGGTACCAAAAAAAGACGTAAGGTTGATAGAGTTAAGCAGACGGCGAATTACGAGCAAAAAAAGGCCGAAGCCGAAGATAAACTTCCACTTACCTCGGATGATCCTGTACTGCCGGTTGTAGTGAGAGAGATTAAAGAGCGGGAAAAGTGGTGGGATAGGTAGAATTTAATCACTAGGAGTGTGATGACAACTGCGCTATTGTACCACTTTTTTCTCCGCAGGATTTGCGGTATATTGAGTATATGTATAGCCCCAAGTTTGTTATATCGAATGAAGTTCTCAAAAACATAGGTTCCATTGAAGCTTCCCGCGAGGTAATTGAGAATGCTCCTTTAGTTCCCTCATTCGAAAAACAATTTCAAAGTGATGCCCAAATCCGCACCATCCATCACGGAACGCATATTGAAGGGAATGACCTGACCCTTTACCAGACTAAAAAAATTCTTGAGGGGGCAGAGGTTTATGCCCGGGCACGGGATATTCAGGAGGTTATTAATTATAGAAATGTTGGAGTTCTTCTTGATGAGCTGGCCGTCAAAAGAGGAATGTATGAGACGGAAATGCTAACCGAAATTCATAGGGCAACGGTTGATAAAATAGTGATGCCTGAAAAAGTTGGAGTTTTCAGATCCTCCGAAGTTGTAATTAAAGAAGAGGGAAGCGGAAGGGTAATATTTTCTCCTCCACCTGCAGTTGAGGTGCCGTATTTGATTGAGGATTTTTTTGCTTGGCTTAATGATAAGGGAACGGAGGAAATTCACCCAATTATAAAAGCAGGAATCGCGCATTATATTCTGGTGGCAATTCACCCTTTTGTTGAAGGAAACGGGCGTACCGTTCGCGCTTTTGCTACGCTTGTTTTAATGCGGGAAAACTATAATGTTAAAAAGTTTTTTTCGCTTGAGGAACATTTTGACGGCGACCCCGCAGCATATTACGATGCATTAAGCATTGTTGATAAGCAGTCTCCAAACATTGGCAACCGCGATATCACCCTTTGGCTTGAATACTTCACAGAAGTAGTTGCAATTGAGCTTGCGAAGATTAAAGATAAAGTAAGAAAGCTTTCAGTGGACTCACGTCTTAAGGTAAAGTTTGGAGAACAAATTGCACTGTCCGAGCGCCAAATGAGACTTATTGAATATATTTCTGATCAAGGAGGCGGAGGAATGGGGGAACTTAAGAAAGTCTTGAAAATGGTTTCTGAAGATACAGTTCTAAGGGATATTACGGATTTAATTAAAAAAGGCATAATTAAAAAACAGGGAAGCACTAAGGCCAGTAAGTATGTGATAGCTAGTAAGTAATTAGCCATTAGTAATTAGCAATTAGAGGAATAATGACGAGTGTTCACATATGACGATAGAAAATTACAAGGATTTGATAGTTTGGCAAAAATCTATGGAAGTTGCATTACAAGTATATAAACTAACAGAAAAGTTTCCAAAGTCAGAAAGTTTTGGTTCGGTAAATCAGATGAGGAGGTCTGCTTTTTCGATTCCCTCAAACATTGCCGAAGGTTGGGCTAGAAAATCTAGTGGAAATTATTTACAGTTTTTATCTGTTGCTAGTGGATCAGCGTCGGAACTTGAAACTCAACTAATATTAACTCAAAAATTGGGATATGGAGATAGTGCTTCCTATAAAAGAATTTTAGATCTCTTGTTGGAGGTACAAAAAATGTTGAACTTTCTAAGAAGCAAAATTAAGAATGGTTCAAACTAATCGCTAATGACTATTTACTAATTACTATCTTATGACACCGCAAGACCCACAATTTTTATATATGATTTTAATACTGCCTTCTCTTTTTGGCTTGACCCTGTTGGGGGAGGGAATTAATAAAGTTATTCATGAGGAGTACGGAGGCATACTTTCTATTATTTTTGGATTTATGTTTATTGGAGTTGTTGTATTTGCTTACCTGTTTTTTTCCAGTTATCTGGCAGGAAAAGGGATATAGCATTATAATCTGAGTTGCTATGAAGTTTTCGAGGCTTTCCACATATCTTGATCGGCTTGAGGATACTCCCTCCCGGCTGGAAATAACCAAAATTCTTTCTGAGCTTTTTGAGGAAACCAGTAAGGATGAGACCCCCAAAGTTTGTTATTTAATTTTGGGCACCTTGGCGCCCAATTATGAAGGAGTGCTTCTTAACTTGGCTGAGCGCATGATGCTTAATGTTTTGTCGATTTGCTATGACGAGAATCAACAAAAAATAAAGTTACTTTTTAAAGAAAAAGGAGATTTAGGAAACGTTGCACAAAGTCTTGCAAAAGCAAAGGGTGACAATCTAAGTGTTAATGAGGTTTATGGATTACTTCTTTCAATTGCAAAAGATGGAGGAGCGGGTAGTGTTGAAAGAAAAGTTTCAGCAATGGCGAAACTTCTTGGAAAATTGGATCCACTTTCGGCGCGTTTTGTCTCGCGAATTCCTGTTGGGAAACTACGACTGGGTTTTTCTGAAAAAACAATAATTGTTGCGCTTTCAAACGGAAATAAAGATGCCGAAATTCAAATTGAGGAAGCATACAACATTAGGCCGGATATTGGATATATTGCAAAACTGGTTAAAGAAAACAAATTAGAAAGTGCATCTCCGGAAGTTGGTGTTCCTATTGTTCCAATGCTCGCCCAAAGGCTCAACTCAACTAACGAAATGATTGATAAAATGGGGGAGGTTGCGGTTGAGCCAAAATTTGATGGCCTTAGGATCTTCATTCACTACAGAAGGAAGGGTAACTTCCTGAAAATCTTTACAAGAAACATGAACGCAATTGATGAAGGAGTTTTTCCGGAACTCAAGGATTTTGGAAAATATATAAAAGCAGATGAAATAATTTTGGACACCGAAGCGGTTGGTCTTGATCCAAAAAGACAAATGTTTGTCGATTTCCAAAAAACGGTTTCAAGGCGCAGAAGACATGAGATTGAAAAGAATTCAACTGAAATTCCTTTGCAGTTTCAGGTTTTTGACGTTTTACTTTGTGACGGAAAAAACTTTTTGAGAATGCCATATACCACAAGACGCAAAGAGATTGAAAAAGTGGTTGTTAATGGATCGCTTCTCAAGGTTGATGAATATACGATCACAAAAGACCCTGAGGTTATAAAGAAATTTCATCAGAAATATTTAAAAATGGGGCTTGAGGGGGTTGTTGTTAAAAGAGCATCCGGGCTTTACGTTTCCGGACGAACCGGCTGGAATTGGGTAAAAATGAAAGAAGAAGAAGGAATGAAAGGACGTCTATCTGACACCCTGGATTGTATTGTAATGGGCTACTTTACCGGGAAGGGTAAAAGAGCACAATTTGGACTTGGGAAAATTTTAGTTGGAATCAGAGATGGTGAAAAAATTAGAACTTTGACAAAAGTAGGAACTGGACTAACTGAGGAGATGCTTGTTGAGATTAGAAAAAGGATTGATAAATTAGAGTCAAAAGAGAAACCAAAAGAATATGAAGCCCAGAAAGATTTGGTTCCCGATGTTTGGGCGCATCCATCTTTGGTTGTTGAAGTTTCTGCGGATAGTGTTTCTGTTAGTACCAAACATTCATTGGGACTTTCCTTGAGGTTTCCCAGATTTTTAAAAATCCGAGGAGATAAATCGGCTTCTCAGGCAACAACACTAAAAGAACTTCAAAATATTGCCGGTTTAAAGTAATATGGTTTAATGCTTGAAAGTCACAAGGTGGGAGAAATGCCCCCGGCTCCAAAATTTAGGAAACTAATTGGTCCTTCTTTTATTCTTCTTGGACTCGGGCTTGGGAGTGGGGAGGTAATTCTTTGGCCATATTTGGTTGCAAATTGGGGACTCGGGATTATTTGGGGGGCAATGCTCGGGATTACTTTTCAATTTTTCATGAATATGGAGATTGAAAGATATGCCCTAACAAAAGGGGAAAGCATTTTTGTTGGCCTTGCACGCAAATTTAAGTACTTTCCTATTTGGTTTATTTTTTCGACACTCGCAGGGTTTGTTTGGCCGGGAATTGCGGCTGCATCAGCAAAGCTTTTGGGGGCTGTATTTGGAATTGCCAACACAAACATGCTTGCGGTTGGGCTTTTAATATTAATGGGTGTGATTCTTACTTTGGGGCCGGTTTTATATAAAACAATGGAGAAGTTTTCCATGCTCTTAATTGGAGTAGGGGTGCCCGCACTTTTTCTTTTTACCTTAAAACTTTCCCACGGACATGATTGGGCGGCGCTTTTATCTGGATTTATGGGTCGTGGAATCGGCTATGAATTTTTGCCTGTAGGAATTCCCATTGCCTCATTTCTGGCAGCATTTGCATTCTCGGGCGCAGGAGGAAACTTGAATTTGGCTCAATCTTTTTATATTAAGGAAAAAGGCTACGGAATGGGCAAGTTTGGAGGACGTATTACAAGCATATTAACAGGGAAAGCAGAATACATTGAGTTAACAGGAACAAAATTTGAGATGAATGAGGGAAACCTTGCAAGATTCAAAAATTGGTGGAGGTTAATAAACTGGGAACACTTTATTGTCTTTTGGGCAACCGGCGCATTTTCCATTTGTTTACTGGCGCTTCTTTCTTATTCAACTGTATATGGAGTTGCCGGCGCCCCTAAGGGAATTGATTTTGTGTTATTCGAAGCGGCGGCCATTGGCCGCGCATCGCTCCCTATTCTTGGTACATTTTTCCTGATTTTGGGAGGACTCATGCTTTTTTCAACTCAGTTGACGGTTTTTGATGCTACAAGCAGGATAATATCGGAAAATGTTTTGATCTTAAATTCAAAATGGAATTCAAACTCCTTGCCCAAGATTTACTATGCATTTCTTTGGATTCAAATAATTTTTGGTTCCCTTGTTTTCTTTACTAATTTTAGCGAACCCTTACTGCTTCTTACAATTGAAGCTGTGATTAATGCAGCTGCAATGTTCGTTCACATTGGACTTACAATGTACCTTAATTTGACGAGCCTTGAAAAAGAAATCCGTCCGAACACGTTTAGAATAATTGCTATGTTTGTAGCTTTCATATTCTTTGGATTTTTCACCATCAGAACTATTCTTTCGTATATAATTTAAAAATGCAGGTATTTACCCTTTTGATAACAGTAATTTTTTTAACAATTGTATTGGTCAAATCCGCAGACATGGCACTTTTAGGAATAAAAAGTATTACTAAAAAGTTTCATCTTCAGGCGTTTGCGATTTCGGCAATAATTTTGGCAATAGCAACCTCACTACCCGAATTTTTTGTAGGTATTGCTTCTGCCGTTGGAAAAACTTCCAGTCTTGCGTTGGGAAATTTGTTGGGAGCGAACGTTGCCAATTTAGGCCTTGTTGTCGGGCTTTCGGGAGTCATCGCAAACGGTATTGATATTAAAGAAAAGGTAGTTTTTAAGGAAATGTTTCTCGCAGGCATTGCCGGATTTTTACCCGCAATTCTTTTGATCGATGGATCGCTTGGAAGAGTCGACGGAGTGGTCCTTTTAATTGTTTATATTGTTTATGCCTCAAGTTTTTTTAAGATTAGATTTCAGGAGTTGGGAAAACACCACTTTAATCGAGGAGTTTTTATTAAATTGGTTAGAAATGCTGAAGAAGTAGAACACAAAGCCCAAAAAGGAGCGATACTTTTATTTGGGGGAATTATCGGACTTCTTGTATCCTCAAATTTTATCGTTAAATTTTCCTCTGATCTTGCGCTTCTTCTGGGAGTTCCGATTTTTGTCATCGGACTTATTCTTCTTTCAATCGGTACAACTTTACCTGAACTTGTGGTTTCGATCGAATCGATTAAAAAAAGAGAGTCGGGAGTATTTTTTGGAAACATATTGGGGTCTTTAGTTGTTAATTCAACATTGATTTTGGGAGTAGTTTGTCTAATTTCTCCAATCGAGGGTTTAGTTGTAAAAAACTATACACTCGCATTCGCTATGTTTTTTGCTGCATTTTTACTTTTCTGGTTATTTACTAAGACAAAACTAAGGCTGGAGAGATGGGAAGCGGGAGTTCTTCTTTTGGTATATTTAATCTTTGCAGTTTTGGAATTCATCTAGGCATTATTTTCCTATTGACCACGCGATACAGTTTATGAAAAGATGAAAAATGACATGTATTATGTCTATGTCCTGTTAAGTTTAAAGGATAAAAGGTTTTATACTGGATTTTCATCAGATTTAATAAAAAGGATAAAAAGACATAATTTAGGATTAGTAATTGCTACTAAAAACCGATTACCTTTTAGGTTAATATATTATGAGGCTTGCCTTAACAAGACAGATGCTCTTAAAAGAGAAATTTATCTCAAGACCGCTTGGGGTAAAAGGTATTTGAATAATCGAAATATGAAATTTTTGAAAGGAAAGCCACAGTGAGATACTTACAGATCTCACGTGGCCACATGAGATGCACCAAAGGTGCTATCTCTTAGTGGGAGGTGATTATTTATGGCAACAACAGGAACAGGACTTAAAAAAGAAACAGCAGCAGCGCTTGCAACTTTACTTGGGCCAACTTTGGTTGTCCCGGTACTCTTTATCCTTTTGGAAAAAGATGAGTTTGTAAAATTCTGGGCATTCCAAGCAATCGTTGTAAATATCACCCTTTGGGTTTTGAATTGGGTATTGGTACTAACGGTATTTTTGATTTTTGCTACACCTTTGGTATTTATATTGGGAGTCATTCTTTGGCTTACAATGACCTACAAGGCTTGGCAGGGTCAAAGATGGGAAGTACCTTTTATAGGGAAGCTTGCAGTTAAGTTAATGAATAAAGCATAAAGACTCTAGCCAATTTCTTGCTCGCCCAAGAAGTTGGCGAAAGAAGGGCGCGCTCTTTGTTCGTCATCCATTCACTCATTCGTTCATTGTTGTGCAAAAGGACTCTCCTTGCATTCATATGCAAGGTCAGACATCTTTTGCATTTTTGTATTCGCTCATTTCTTCATGGTTTCCTCACAAACGCTTGGTTTAAAACATGGTAAAATGGGGCATGAAATTAATTATCGGACTTGGGAACCCAGGGGAGAAGTATGCGGATACGCGGCATAATGTTGGCTGGATGGTAGTGGACGCGCTTCAAAAAATAAAACTTCCAAAAGATATTCTTGTCAAAAAAACCGATATTATGATGAATGATTCCGGCGTGTTTGTTAAAAAGCTTACTAAGCTCTATCCTCTAAGCTCTAATAGCTTGTACGTTATTCATGACGACCTTGATATTCCTCTTGGGACTTTCAAGATTCAATTTGGGAGGGGACCAAAAGATCATAACGGAATTAAGTCTGTCGATAGCGAACTTGGGACAAATGAATACTGGCGTGTGAGAGTGGGGATAGAGAATAGGAATCAGGAATCAGGAATCAGGGAAAGCGGAGAAAAATATACGCTTGAAGACTTCACAGATGAAGAAAGAAAAACACTTGATGAGGTAATTGTTAAAATATGCAAAGAAATAAACCTCTCGCTCCAATAAGTGACGTTTTGGCTAAATACAAAGTTGACGATACAGACAAGTATGTAAGCCGAGAATTTCAGAAGTACGCATATGACTTGGCGGTTGAGCTTGATGATATGGCCCACAAATCTCTATACATGAGGCTCGCCAAAAATACTCCCCGTGGCTTAATGGAAACTGCGAGGAGTTTTGTAAAAGATGCCCAAAATGCTAAATCGAAAGGAAGATTATTCATGTGGAAGCTTCAGCAACTAAAGAACCAAAAAACTGAAGAAATTAAGAACAAATGAAACAGACCACTTTTCGGTTCAGAAATTTTCCAGTTTACAAAGACACATTGATTTTTATCGCGGAAGTTAAAAGTTTTACCAAACTATCCTTTCCGAAGTCTGAGTTGTATGGTTTGACGTCTCAACTTTGGAGAGCGCTTGATTCAATAGTATTAAACATTGCTGAAGGTACTGATAAATATTCAAATACGGATTTTAGTAGATATTTAAATCAAGCCCTAGGCTCATTAAATGAAGTTGTTGCTTGTTTTGATGTAGCGCTTTTAAATAAATATATTACTAAAATTAAACATAATGAATTTCTTGAAAAAGCTGACGTGTTATACAGACAGTTGAAGGCTTTTAGTTCATATGTTAGAAATAACAACAAAAGTTCTTAAATTCTTTATTTCTTAAGTTCTTATGTCTGATAATAATTTTTTCCAACAAGTTTATGAAGTAGTTAAAAAAATCCCCGATGGGAAAGTTATGACCTATGGGCAAATAGCCGAAGCTATCGGATCAAAGGATGCACGGAAGGTTGGGTGGGCGCTTCATGCCAATAAAGACGGTTCGATTGTGCCTTGCCATCGCGTAGTAAATAAAGATGGTGGACTCGCTCCGGGTTATGCTTTTGGAGGCCTTGACGCCCAAAAAG
>ERZ1292625.4524-Hain-H41-01um-R1-4524-length-10367-cov-5_pt1 | contig 10367 bp, 9 predicted proteins | sample MGYA00564400_ERZ1292625 | MGnify/ENA primary metagenome ERZ1292625 (study PRJEB36523, sample SAMEA6512639) | groundwater metagenome | collected 2019-01-08 | study: AquaDiva: Metagenomics assemblies of 32 groundwater samples
TGTTTCGGATTTATTTTTGGGATTTTGTTGCGGTCTTTTGTTTTGGTAAATATTTATTTTATTTTACTTCTTAGTGGTATTAGTGTAGGTATTTTCTTGTTTCATTTTTTTATATCACGTGCCAAGTGGGGTATTGTAGTTTCAATTTTTATCTTGTTTTTCTGTCTTGGCGTCCTAATATTTAATTTATCTGACGTGCCCGCGCCAAAATTTTTCGAACAAAAGGTAGGCCAGAAAGTTACTCTAATTGGTTTAATTGTTGATGAACCCAGTATTGGTGAAAATAATCAAAAATTAATTGTGTCCATATCTCGTGAAGGACAGTCCTTCACGGAAACTAATATTTTATTGACGGCAGATTTAAGTGAAGATTTAAAATACGGAGATAAAATAAATTTTAGAGGTATTCTCAAAAAGCCAGAAAATTTTATCACTGATTCGGGTAAAGATTTTGATTATATAAATTACCTAAGAAAAGATGGAATTTTTTATGTTATGAGTTTTCCTGAGATAAAAATTATATCAAGTGGAAATGGTAATAGTGTAAAAAGTTTTCTCTTTTCTATAAAAAACAAGTTTTTAGAAAAAATTAATTTTGCTATTAGAAATCCCGAGAATATTCTTATGGGTGGGCTTATTTTGGGAGAGAAGTCTTCTTTTAATGAAGATTTTAAAAAGGCTTTTATCGATACAGGCACGATACATATTGTCGCTCTTTCTGGATATAATATTACAATAGTTTCATCATATTTTATGAAATTATTTGTTTTTTTACCACAAAATTTTGCTATTGGTATGGGAATTTTGGTTATTTTACTTTTTATTTTAATGACTGGTGGAGGGTCCACAGCCCTTCGCGCGGGAATAATGGCCACGCTCGCACTTTATGCCAGAGCGTCTGGGCGAAATTATGATGTTGCTCGAGCTCTCCTACTAGCAGGAGTATTGATGGTTCTTTTTAATCCATTTGTGCTGGTATATGATGTGTCATTTCAATTATCTTTTATTGCTACCTTGGCACTCATTTTTTTTACACCCAAAATTGAGAAATATTTTTCATGGGTGCCTAAAAATTTTGGTCTGCGGGATATAGTCTCTGTCACTTTTGCTGTTTATGTTTTTGTTTTACCGTTTATTCTTTATAAAATGGGTAATTTGTCACTAGTGGCATTACCGACTAATGTTTTAATTTTGCCATTTATTCCTTTTACTATGTTACTTGGTTTTATTACTAGCTTTTTGGGTTTAATTCATTATGTTTTGGCTGTACCATTTGGCTTTATTTCGTATTTGATACTCCATTACATCCTTGGAGTTATTAATTTTTTTGCCCATATACCATTTGCATCATTAATTATTCCAAACTTTCCACTTTGGCTTACACTTTTAATATATCTATATTTTATATATAGACTCTTTGGAGGAGTTTTGAATAAATTTTTTAGAGAGCCTTTTTGAAATTATCTTCTATCACGGTCCAATTTAAGTTCTCGAAGAAAGCATCTATGTATTTCTTTTTTTCTGATGTTGGATAATCATAAACATAAGCATGTTCCCACATATCAAGCGCTAAAATCATTGCACAACCGTTAAGTTGACCTAAGTGTTGTTCATCAACCCATGAAGATAAAAGTCTTTTGTCTTTTTTATCATACCAAAGCATTGCCCAGCCGATGCCCCGAGTCAGGGCGATAGCCTTGAAACGATTGAGCCAGATTTCAAAAGAACCCCACTCTTCGATAATTGATTTTTTTAATTCGCTAGTTTCTGAAAGAGAATTTGCTTGTCCAAATAAAGAATTGAAATAAATTTCATGATTGCGCATGCCATTATATTCAAAGCTGAAACGACGGTGCAATTCACCCACAACATAAGGGGCAAAAGCGTCTTCTTTTGTATAACCCTCATATTCTGGAATTTTCTCCAAAATTGAATTGGTATTTTTGACATATCCAGTATAAAGCTTTAAATGCTCTTCAATGTTTTTTGCAGAGATACCCTTTAATTCTCCAATATTAAATTTCATTTCTTCAAATTTTTTCATAGTATTACGTATTACACTCCGTGTATTTTTCTCAGGATATTCTGCTTCGCATCGTCACCATTCGAAAAACACACAGAGCTTCTTTAATTTATATGATAACATTATAACATGTTTCAAAGAATGCAGAAATACTCCTTGTTTATTTTTGTTCTTTTTATTTTATTTATAGATATTTTTATATTTTATTTAGACTGGCAGAATTCTTACCCCAAACTCACTTTTGCTATGCTTGATGTTGGACAAGGTGACGCTCTCTTCATCGAATCTCCAACTGGAACACAAATATTAGTAGATACTGGTCCGCCGAGAAAAGTTTTAAGTAAACTTAGTGGGGTGATGTCTCCTTTTGATAGGAGTATAGATGCGATAATTATTACCAATCCGGATCAGGACCATATCGGGGGCTTTTTGGATGTGCTTAAGGTTTATAAAGTTGGTAAAGTTTTTGAACCGGGGACGATAAATGATTCTAAGATTTATCAAAACTTGGAAGATGAAATAAAAAATAAAAATATTTCTAAAATTTTAGCGAGAAAGGGAATGAAAATTTATCTGGGTGGTGGAGCAGTGCTTGATATTTTATTCCCAGATAGAGATGTGTCGTCTTGGACGAGTAATGATGGATCAATCGTAGCTCGACTGGTTTATGGTAATACTAAGATTATGTTAACGGGGGATTCTACCATTAAAACAGAAAAAATAATTTTGAATGAGAATTCTGTAAATAATTTACAGAGTAATATTTTGAAAGTGGGACATCATGGTTCGCGCACATCTACAGGAGAATCTTTTTTACAAGCAGTATCTCCTGTATATGCACTTATATCGGATGGCAAAGATAATAAATACGGTCATCCACATAAAGAAATTTTGGATTCTTTGCTTGGAGTAAAAGTCTTTAGAACTGATTTATTAGGTACTATCATTATGAAATCTGATGGCAAAAAAGAGACTTTTTCATTCCACAGGTAATTTTTTTTTCTTGTGATACTATAGATATATGAAAGATAAAAAAGTAGAAAAATTAATAAAAGGAGAAGAAAAAAGACAGAGAGAAGGACTTGAACTTATCCCTTCTGAAAACTATGTTTCAGCTGATGTTCTCGAAGCAAATGGTTCAATTTTTACTAATAAATATTCAGAAGGTTACCCAGGGCGTAGATATTATGGTGGGCAAGAATTTACCGACCAAGTAGAGAGACTTGCTATCGAACGTGCTTGTAAACTTTTTAAATGTAAATTTGCTAATGTCCAGCCTCTTTCAGGTGCACCAGCAAATTTGGCTGTGTATGCTGCATTACTTGAACCTGGAGATACAGTTATGGGCATGGATCTTTCTCACGGAGGACATTTGACTCACGGACATCCGATGACTTTACCTGCGAAGATATATAAATTTGTTACTTATAAAATGAAAAATCCAGATACAGGAGAGATCGATTATGAAGATATGCGACGCGTAGCTATTGCCAATAAACCAAAATTAATTATTGCTGGCTTTTCTGCTTATCCTCGTACATTAAATTATAAAAAATTCGTAGAAATTGCTCATGAAGTTGGCGCAATCACGATGGCTGATATGGCGCACATTGCAGGACTCATCGCTGCGGGTGCGTTGCGCAATCCATTTGATGATGGTTTTGATATTATTACCACCACTACACACAAGACGCTACGTGGCCCTCGTGGAGGAATGATTTTAACTCGCGAGAGTGAAGAAATAGCGAAGAGAATAGATAAAGCTATTTTCCCTGGGATTCAAGGTGGACCGCATATGCATACTATTGCAGCCAAGGCTGTAGCTTTCGGTGAAGCTGCGACACCTGGATTTAAGAAATACGCAAAGCAAATTTTAAAAAATATGAAAGCGATGGAAAAAGTTTTCCATAAGAATAAAGTTCGGATGATTGGTGGAGGTACTGATAATCACCTTATTTTGGCGGATGTTTTTGGTTCTCTTGGTGTCACAGGCAAAGAAGCTCAGACAGTCCTCGATGAAGTGGGTATTACCCTTAATATGAACTCAATCGCAGGAGATACGCGTAAACCGATGGACCCGTCTGGCATTAGATTCGGTGCTCCAGCGATAACCACACGAGGGTTTAAAGAGCGTGATTGTGCCAAGGTGGCGGAATTAATAATCAAAACTCTAAGAAATGAAGATAATAAAAAAGTAAAAGAATCTATTCATAAAGAAATTAAAAAATTGGCGAAAAAATTTCCAATTCCAAAATATTTCAAATAAGTGAAAATTCCAACAAAAAAACTTAAGAATGGTTTTGAAATGACTGTTTTTGGTATTGGAACTTGGCAAATGGGAGGTCGCAGAGAACATGATTTAGCCAATGACGACAAAGCCGACATCTCGGCTATCAAGTCTGCCATTGATATGGGCATCACCCATATAGATACAGCAGAAATTTATGCTGATGGATATTCTGAAGTTTTAATTGGTAAAGCTATAAAAAATTATGATCGTTCCAAGCTTTTTGTGGTGTCAAAAGTCAAGGCAGACAATATGTCTTATGATAATGTGATAAATTCTTGTAAAAAAAGCCTTGAGAGATTACAAACATCCTATTTAGATTTATATCTTTTACATAGACATAATGTAGATTTGTCATTAAAAGATACCATGAGAGCCCTAGATTATTTAGTAGACCAAGGTTTAGTAAAAAATATTGGTGTTTCTAATTTCAACAAAGGGTTTTTATCCGAAGCCCAGTCTTATACAAAAAATAAAATTGTCTGCAATCAAGTTCATTATAATTTAAAATTTCGTGAACCCGAAGCGTCGAGTCTCTTAGAGTATTGTCAAAAAAACGATGTTTTTATCGTGGCCTGGAGACCTTTGGAAAAAGGTGTTTTGCTTGAGGATGTGCCAGATGTTGTGAAAAAGATGTGTGATAAATATAATAAAACCCCAGCTGAAATTGCTATTAATTGGCTTATTTCTCAGCCTTATGTTTTAACTTTATCTAAAACTAGAAATATTGAACACCTCAAAGATAATTTGGGTGCTATTGATTGGGAAATGGAGAGAGAAGATATTGAGAAATTGAGAAAAGAATATCCAAATCAAAAAAATATTTCTGATACTGTTCCGTTGGGTTGATAATAAAATGATTACTTTACTTAAGTAAAGTAGATTAAAAAATATGGGCGAAGAATTAAAATTGCAAGTTGGAGTAAAAATTTTCCTCAAGAATCAAGATGGGAAATATCTTGTTGTTCGTCGCAATGAAGAAAAATATCCAGAAATTGGTGCGAAATGGGACATCGTTGGTGGGCGAATTAATCCTGGATCAACTTTGATGGAAAATTTGCAGAGAGAAGTTATAGAGGAGACTGGTTTAGAAATAAAAGATGAAATAAAATTAATTACTGCGCAGGATATTTTAAAGACAAATAAACATGTTATTCGTTTAACTTACACTGGTTTGGCAGACGGGGAAGTGAAATTAAGTGATGAGCATTCTGATTTCAAGTGGCTCTCTCTAGAAGAAATTAAAAAACTGGAACCATTAGATTCTTATGTTAAGAAAGTGCTAGAGCAATTTTCAATTTAGAGCTTTTTCTGGTATATTTTCTAAATGGTTAAGAAACAGAAGAAAGGCAAACTCATAGTTATAGACGGGACCGATGGTTCTGGAAAAACCACCCAATCTAGTTTGCTCATTAAGCATCTTCGCAAGGATGGATATAAAGCGAAGTTCATTCATTTTCCCCTCTATGAAGATAATTTTTTTGGGAAGTTCATAGCGCATTGTCTTTCTGAACAATATTATAATTGGGTAAATATTCATCCCAAAATTGCTTCCGTTATTTATGCAGCTGATAGATGGGAATCAAAACAACAAATAGAGAACTGGCTCAAGCGGGGATATATCGTGGTTATGGATAGATATATTTCTTCAAACCAAATACACCAAGGAGGAAAAATTGCGAATGTAAAAAAAAGAGAAGCATTTATGAAATGGCTTGCTGAAATGGAATACAAAATTTTTAAAATTCCAGCACCCAATGTAACTATATATTTGTCTTTACCTATTGGAATGGTCTTGAAATTAATAAGGAATCGTAATTATCAAGGTGCTCGTGCATACTTGGGCAGTAAGAAAGATGTTCATGAGAAAGATAAAAATTTTTTGAAAAATTCTATTAAAAGTGCTCTTTGGCTAACAAAGACTCAAAAGAATTGGACGAAGATTGATTGTATGGGAAAAGGAGAATTAAGAAGTTTTCAAAATATTCATGATGAAATTTATAAAAAAGTTAAAAAGATAATAAAATGAAAATTCCAATTGTAGATGAAAATGATAACCTTTTGTATTACAAAGATTCTAAAGATCGTGATTTACGCAAGGAAATCACTCGTGGATCAGCTTTGTGGGTTGTAAATGAGAAACAAGAGATTTTAATGGCTAAACGTTCAAAAAATAAAAAGAATTTTCCAAATGTTTGGGGGCCATCGGTCGCTGGGAGTGTTGAAGAAGGTGAGACTTACGAATCTAATATAATTAAGGAAGCTGAAGAAGAGATAGGAATTAATTTAAACACAGTTATATTGGGTCCCCAAAAAAGAGAATCCGATAATCATGAATATTTCGGTCAATACTTTTTTATTACAATTTCTTCACATACAAAATTTGTTCTTCAAGCATCAGAAGTCGACGAAGTGTGTTGGGTCTCTTTAGAAAAATTAAAAGATTGGTATTCAAAAAAGCCCAAAGAGTTTCTTCCAAGCTTTACTAGTAGTTTAGAAGTTATAGAAAATTATGATTTTGAAAGTTAAAAAATTAAGAGAAGATGCGAAATTTCCAACTCACGGACACCCCGGAGATGCGGCGATGGATTTTTATTGTGTTGAAGATGTTATTTTTCCACCTGGTAAACAAGAGAGAGTTCACACGGGTGTCGCCATTGAAATTCCAGAAGGGTATGTGGGTCTTATTTGGGATAAATCTAGAATATCTTTCAACCTTGGGCTCAAGATCATGGGCGGGGTGATTGATGCTGGTTATAGAGGTGAAATTATAATGAACTTTTTAAATACTTCTGAAAAAGCAGTATTACTACCCAAGGATTACAAGATAGCTCAAATGATAATTCAAAGATTTGAACATTGTGATATTGTTGAAGTAGATGAGTTATCACAAACTGTGCGAGGAGAGGGTCGCGAGGGAAGTACGGGACATAAATAGCCGTGTTAGAATTATATGAGAATTTAATTAATGGAAACAGAAATAAAAAATTTAATTTTAAGTGCTTTAAAAAAACTTGATATTGGTGAAGTTGATTTTGTCGTGGAGCACCCAGCAGATTTAAAGATGGGGGATTATTCGACCAATGTGGCAATGGTTTGTGCCAAGAAGTTAAAAATGAATCCGAAGGACTTAGCTGAAAAGATTGAAGAAACCCTTCGACAAGCTCAGGGTGAATTTTCTGAAATACAGAAAATTCAGTCTGTTGGTGGCTTCATTAATTTTTATTTATCTCAAGATTTTTTTTCAAATAGTATTAAAGAAATTACAGAAAATAAAGATTTTGGTCAAAACAGTATACTATCTGGACAAAAAATAATGGTTGAATACACAGATCCAAATCCTTTTAAGCCCATACATATCGGGCATTTGATGACCAATGCAATAGGAGAATCAATAGCCAGAACCCTTGAATATTCTGGGGCTGATGTTTCTCGGGCGAATTATCAAGGCGATGTGGGTCTGCATGTGGCTAAAGCCATTTGGGGTTTACTCAATAATTCTCATTTACAAAAGGATGACGATATTGGAATTAAATTAAAATCTGCGAACATTGGCACTGCTTATCAACTGGGAAGTGAGCAATATGAAAAAGATAAAGAAGAGATAGATGAAATAAATAATAAAATTTATGCGCGAAGTGATGAGAAAATAAATAAAATTTATGATTGGGGATTTAAGGTGACGATGGAAGCTTTTGAAGACTTATATAAAATGCTTGGCACCAAATTTGATTTTTATTTTCTAGAAAGTGCCATGACTGATATAGGTAGAGATATTGTAAAGGAAAATATGGGTAAAATATTTACCGAAAGTGACGGTGCAATTATTTTTAAAGCAGACGAGCATGATCCGAAGCTTCATACTAGAGTATTTATCACTTCTGCTGGATTACCCACATACGAAACCAAGGAGCTTGGGCTTGTAATAGAGAAATTTAAAACAGTGCCCGATATGAATATGTCTATCGTTATTACAGCTACTGAACAAGCAGATTATATGCGTGTAGTGGCAAAAGCCATATCTCTCATTCATCCAGATTATGAAAGAAAAATGAAACACATTACTCATGGTATGATGCGCTTCGCTTTTGGGAAAATGAGCTCTAGAAAAGGAAATGTAATAACTGGTGAATCTCTGATAAATGATGTTCGTCTTTTGGTCATAGAAAAAATTGCTGATCGTGATTTGTCAGAAGAAGAGATGGAGAATATTTCAAATGATGTTTGCATATCGGCACTCAAATATTCTATCTTAAAACAATCTATCGGTGGCGATATTATTTATAATTTTGAGAAGTCTATTTCCTTTGAGGGGGATTCTGGTCCATATTTGCAGTATTCATATGCTCGCGCAAATTCAATATTGGAAAAAGCGAAAAAGGAAAATTTGTCACCAAGCTTTAAAATTTTACCAAAAGAAACTGCCGAAGTAGAAAAATTATTATATCGATTTCCTGAGATTGTTGCACGAGCTACAAAAGAATTTGGACCGCACTATATTGCAAATTATTTAATAGAGCTTGCTCGTAGTTTTAATAGTTTTTACGGCAATAATCAAATTGTAAACAAAAATAACAAAGAGTCATCCTATAGAATAGCTTTAACTGAAGCTTTTTCCATTGTTATGAAAAATGGTTTGCATCTTTTGGGTATTAACGCACCCGAAAAGATGTAAAAACACAAATCTTGTGTTAAAATCAGCTAATAATGGCTGAAAATCAACAAAACAAGTCAGAAGCAGCGCAAAGAGAGGAGAAAGTCTTAGAATTCTGGAAGAAGAATAATATTTTTCAAAAGTCTTTAAAGCAAACTGAGGGTAAAAAAGAATTTGTTTTTTACGAAGGTCCTCCGACTGCCAATGCTAGGCCTGCTCTTCACCACCTTGAGGCTCGTGCTTTTAAAGATGTAATGCCACGATATAAGACGATGCAAAGTTTTCATGTGCGTCGCAATGCTGGCTGGGATACACACGGTCTTCCAGTGGAGCTTCAGATAGAGAAGAAATTGGGTTTACAATCAAAAAAAGAAATTGAAAGTTATGGCATAGCAAAGTTCAATAAAGAATGTAAAGAAAGTGTGCATGAATATATTGGTGTCTGGAAAGAATTTACTGAAAGAATGGGTTTTTGGGTAGATTTCGAAAAAGCTTATTATACTTATGATTCAAATTATATTGAAAGTCTCTGGAATATTGTCGCTGAAGTAAATAAAAAGGGTTTGCTTTATAAAGATTATAAAGTTGTGCCTTGGTGTCCTCGTTGTGGCACAGTTTTATCTTCGCACGAACTTGCGCAAGGTTATGAAGATGTAAAAGATTTGTCTATTTATGCGAAGTTTAGACTGGAAGAAGTCCCGAGCGAAGAAGGAAAAAGTCCTTCGGTAAACTCAGGACGACCAAATACATATTTGGTCGCTTGGACGACGACTCCGTGGACCCTCCCAGGCAACATCGCTCTAGCAGTGGGAGAGAAAATTGAATATGTAAAAATAAAAAAAGGTAATGAATTTTTAATTTTAGCTAAAGCGAGATTATCATTAATCGAAAGCGAATATGAAATTATTGAAGAATTAAATGGGTCAGATTTAGTTGGTTTAAAATATGAGCCATTATTTCCATTTTTGAAAGAATTAATTGAGAAAAAAGGTGAATCGACAGAAAAAGCTTTTCAAGTTTATTCTGCAAATTTCGTGAATACCGATGATGGGACCGGTATCGTGCACACAGCCGTGATGTATGGCGCAGACGATTTTGAATTGGGCACGAAAATTGGTTTGCCGAAGTTTCATCTTGTAGATGTGGCAGGGCGTTTTATAAAAGGCACAGGTTTTTTAGAAGGTAGGTTTGTGAAAGAGAAAGATGAGAATGGTAAACCGACCTTAGACGTAGATATCATTAAATATTTAACAGATAAAAATCTATTTTTAAATAAAGAAAATTATCAACACTCATATCCGCACTGTTGGCGTTGCAAGACTGCGCTTATTTATTACGCGCGAGATTCTTGGTATATCGGTATGTCGAAATTGCGCGATAACTTGGTTGCCGAAAATAAAAAA
>ERZ1292625.4526-Hain-H41-01um-R1-4526-length-10364-cov-6_pt1 | contig 10364 bp, 8 predicted proteins | sample MGYA00564400_ERZ1292625 | MGnify/ENA primary metagenome ERZ1292625 (study PRJEB36523, sample SAMEA6512639) | groundwater metagenome | collected 2019-01-08 | study: AquaDiva: Metagenomics assemblies of 32 groundwater samples
GGCGGCATCCCCTATGTCCCTAACCGTAAAATTCGGCTTTATATGTTTAAAGTTTTCGTCCAGAGCATGGCCGGGGCCGGTTTTAACAAGAACGGTTTTTAAGCCGGCACGCTTACCCGCAACTATATCGATCATAGCGTCACCAACCATAAAACTCTTCTTCGGATCAATGTTGAACTCTTTGACGGCTTTCAGAATCATCCCGGGGGATGGTTTTCGACAGCGACACTTGATTCTGTATTTCTTGACGTCGGCATTTGGATGATGCGGACAAAAATAGACTGCATCGATACGGGCGCCAGATTGCCTTAATTTTTCTTTCAGATTATCGTGGATAACTTCTACTTCTTCAGGTGTAGCAAGACCTCTTGCAATAACCGGCTGGTTGGAAACCAAGAAGACTAAAAAGCCCCTGTCGTTCATGGTTTTAATAGCCTGGCTCGCGCGAGGGAGAAGTTTTAACTGCGATGAGCTCCTCATGAGCTCAAAATGCTTTATGACCGTGCCGTCGCGATCCAGAAAGAAAGCTTTTTGCTTTTTTAACTTGTTTGAGTTTGAACGGATTCCCATTTGCCGGGTTTGGTTTTGAAGTTAGGATGAGAGACTATGAGGTGCCAAATGACCGCCTGGAAGGCCTCGGTGTGGGGGGTGACATTCTCCGGGTTCACATTTGGAACAATAACACAGGCATCGGCCACCTGAGCGGTATAGCCGCCATCACGACCAACGACGCCAATGACTTTAGCGCCGACTGATTTGGCGAGCTTGAGAGATTCAACAATGTTGGCGCTAATGTTTTTTTCGGCGTTACCGCCGCCGACAGAAAAAACCATGACGGCGTCTTTTTTGTTTAGAGAACTCCCGAGGAGCCAGTTGGCAAAAACGGTGTGCCAACCGTCATCATTGGTTCTGGTAGTAAGCTCGGAAACATTATCAACGGGAGTGTAGGCTTCAATACCACCAAGGTTCCTGAAGTCGTTTACAGCATGGCTTGCGTGGCCGGCACCGCCGCCGACGCCAATAATAAACAGGCGGCCCTTCTCGTCTCGAACTTTTTTCAAGAGACCGATCATATTGCTCACTGATTCTTGGTCAACCTTGTCAGCAATTTCTTTGACTTCAGCTAGATAGGTTTTGATGTAATCTTTATACATGAACTTTTTCAGATTTTATTTTCGGAACATCGCCTCTATGTGCATTTTTACTTAAGGATCCCACCGCCAGCCCGAATGTTCCGAAAACAAAATCTTTCATAATATTAATTTTAGGATTTATGATTCGTAGAGGGTGTAGCCGACTTTTTGGCCGTCCTCGTAAAACATCTTAACGGTTTCGATTGAGAGCGCATGGTGATCATAGCCTACCATAGCTAGTTTCTTCAAAATGTCGTGAGTGACAGTGATGATGTGGGCTCCGACTTCCTCGGCTTGATAGATATTGTAGAGCTCTCGAGTGGAGGCCCAAAGAAGCTCAAACTTTGGGTGTTTTGAGACTATATCTTTGGCCTGCCGCATGATAGGCATCGGATCAACGCCGGTGTCGGCGATGCGACCGGCGAAAACAGAAATAATGGCCGGGTTTTCCGGGGTTAATGAGTTCACAACTGTTTCAACTTGGGGAACGGTGAGGATGGCGGTGACGTTTAGTTTCACACCGTCTCCCGAAAGCTTTTTTATGAGGCCAGCTGAAGATTCGCCCTTGGTATTGGTGACGGGGATTTTGACGTAAACATTGGGAGCCCAAGCAGTGATGATTCTCGCCTGACGCTCCATCTCGTTAAATTCGTCCGAAAAAACTTCAAAAGAAATCGGCTTGTCTTTAATGAAGGAGAGGATGTCTTTAGCAAAAGAGGCGTAGTCGGTAATCCCAGCCTTTCTCATGAGCGTGGGATTTGTGGTTAGGCCTTTAACAAAAGATTCCTTGGCGAGGGCGATCATGCCATCTCGCTCGGCGCCATCGGCAAAGATCTTTACCTTCAATTCTTCCACCTTTTTAGGCATCTTTTGATGCTACGATAAAAGGGGTTCTTTTGTAAAGCTTTAGAGCTTAAAGCTGCGTTTGTTTTTTGAAGAGGCATAGATGGCCTCAACGATCTGGTTGGCCCTGAAGCCGTCTTTGGAGGTACCGATCATTTTTGTTTTTTTGTTTAGCGCTTTTAAAAAATTTCTCCATTCTTCTTCCCAACTCGTGTCTCTTCCGAATTCAAAGGTTTTTATTTTTGGAACACCAAATTCTGGCTTTCTCCTGCCGAACACAAGCGTTTCTTTGCCGTAACTGCCACCCTTGCCGTCGATCGTTAAAAAACCCCTGTCGCCAAAAATCTCAAAGGAAAAGAGGTTTTTCCATTGCGTGGCGCTCACGTGGAGGCTGGCCGTGACGGCTTTATTTTTCAAAATCATGAAGGCGTTGTCTTCAACCTTGGCTTTCCAAAATTTTGTTTCAACAGCCCCAAAAACTTCGTTGAACTCTCCAGCGAAAAAACGACAGAGGTCAATGATGTGAACGCCCTGATCGAGAAGCTCGCCGCCGCCTGCGACATCTTTATTGAAGCGCCACTCGCGCTCCATACCCTTTCGGCCGCCCTGACCATACCTCCCCCTAATAAACATGATTTTGCCTATTTCGCCTCGGTCAAAAATCTCTTTGGCTTTAATGATGGCGGCGTGAAAGCGGTGGTTAAAGCCCACTTTAACCAGGCGTCTGTATTTTATAGCAGCAGCGATAATTTTTTTCGCTTCGGCGACATTCCGGCCAAAAGGTTTTTCGCAAAGAAGGTGTTTGCTATGACGCAAAGCTTCGACGGCAACCGGGGTTAGGAATTTATTGGGGACGGAAATAATGACCACGTCGACATCCTTCCGCCTAACTAACGATTGCCAGTTTTTTTCAACTTGGGCTTGGTATTTTTTGGCAAGGGCTTCGGCTTTTTTTATATCAATGTCGGTTACGGCGACAAGTCGACTACCTCTGGTAGCACTAATAGCCGCGGCTCGTCGGTGGCCCATTAAACCAGAACCGACAATACCAACTTGAATTATTTTTCCCATTTGATTCTTCTTAGGGTGAAGGCGTCGCTCTCTATGATTCTCTCAACATCTTCTCTGGTCCAGTCATTATACTTATCCCAAGCGGCGCTTAAGAATTTCCCCGTTAGGCCGTTAGAATCAGACGAGGCTAGAAAGAGGCATAGTTCCGCGGCTTTTTCAGGAGGGACGCCGCCTCCTTCTTTTTGTTTTAGCAAATTCTGGTACTTCTCCTTACCCACCTTGTTTTCGCCGGCCGCGAGAGCATCTTCTAAAAATTTAGTGTTGACTGGGCCGGGAGCGATGCAGTTAGTATCAATATTGTAACCTTTAACTTCAGCGGCAATAGTTTCGGTTAGCCGGACAATTGCTCCCTTTGAAGAGTTGTAGGCGCTAAAATTAGGCAGGGGGCCGTCGCCACCGCCGGAAAAGTTGATAATCTTACCGGATTTTCTTTTGATCATTTCTGGCAAAACCGCTTGAATCATTTGAAAAGCGCCGAACACGTTGATCTCATAGGTTTGCTTCCAGTGTCCAATATCGACTTCGGCAGAAGGGCCGATAGGACCGTAGATGCCGGCGGCGTTGACTAAGACCTCGACAGGACCAAATACGGCCATGGTTTTTGAAACCAAAACCAGACAGTCTTCGTTTACGGAAACGTCGGCTACTTGATAGGCTATTTCGGAAGAAAGTGTTTTCAATTTTTTGACTGCCTTTACAAGTTCATCTTCTCGACGAGCCGAAATCATGACCCGAGCGCCTTCTTTGAGATAAACCTCGGCGACCCTAAAACCAATGCCACCGCTACCACCCGTAACTACGGCTACTTTATTTTTTAGTTTCATTGAATTTAACTTCGGCCAATGCCCAAATAAGTAAATCCGATTTTTTTTATCTTCTCTTCTTTATCCCAGAAAAAGTTGCTGGTGTCAAAAAAGAGAGCCTTTGATTTCGCCAAGTTGGAAAGCTTGGGTAAATCTAGATTTTTAAAACTCGGCCAGGGTGTTATGAAAATTAGGGCATCAGCCCCTTCGGCGATTTTGTATGGATCTCTGGAAAAATCAAACTGCCCGTACGTAGAGATTTCCACTTCTTCCGCTTCAGGATCGTGAAGTTTCAAAGTAGCACCTAGTTTTTTTAACTCTTGGGCAATTTCCATAGAGCGAGAGCGACGAAGGGTTTTCGTGCCGGCCTTATAGGTTAAGCCAAAGATACCGATGGTTTTATCTGTTACTGAATTTAAGTGACTTACGATTTTGGAGATAGCCGCATTTTTTCTAGATTCATTTTTAGCGAAAACGTTTTTAATTATAGGAAGGTCTAACTTTCTTTCGTTTGCTAGATTCATCAGAATCTTTAGATCTCGTCCGAGAGTGGCGCCAGAAAACCCTAAACCAGCATCTAGGAAAGCCTTGGGTCCAATGCGAGACTCGGAACGAAGGGCACGACTAACAGAGAGGACATCCGCTCCGGTTTTTTCGCAAGCGTCGGCAATATCATTTATAAAACTGACGGAAGTGGCTAGAAAACTATTGATGGCGTGCTTCGACATTTCGGCTGATGCCGCAGACATTTCCAAAAAATCTGTATTCAAGCCAGAGAAAATCTCCTTCATTTTTCGCGAAGAATCGCCACTATTGGCACCGATAATTATCCGGGTGGGGTTAAAAAAACATCTTACGGCTTCTCCGAGTCGAAGGTTTTCGGGAGTATAGGCGTAATCGAAAATTAGGTCGGGACGCTCTGTTTTTATAAATTCGCATATTTTCCGTGAGGTACCGATGGGAACCTGGCTCGTCACGACAATGAGAGTTTTTTCACTTACAAAAGGGAGGGATTTTTCTAGGTTTTGCCAAATGGGACTTAGGTCAACCTCATCCGCGTCATTTACATGAGTGTCAAAAGTAAACCACAGGACGTTGCAGTTTTTTATTTCTTCAAAATCAGCAGAAAAACTTAACCAGCCACTCAACAGGTTTTTTTGAATGAGTTCCTGAAGTTCAGGCTCCGGGAGCGGAGGGATGGCTTTTTTAAAATTATCGATCAAGGCGCTGTCTTCGGAGATTCCGATCACCGCGTGGCCCAAATCGGCTAAACCGGCGGAATAAACTTCGCCAAGATGCCAAAGCCCGAGAACGGCAATTTTGTATGGAGATGCCATTGGAATCTTACGCTTAAAAGTCAACGAGAACCTTAGAGCCCTCAAAATCGAAGCGATAGCTCATTTCTCGAAGGCCCAACCCTCGCATGGCTTCTCGAAACTTCTTCTTATTGTCCTCGACGTAAAAAGTGAAGAACCCCCCTCCACCTGCGCCAGAAATTTTGCCACCCAAAGCGCCATTTTGCTTGGCATTTTCGTAGATTTTATCGAATTTTTCGTTGGTAATGCCACCGGCGAGCTTTTTCTTGTGCTGCCAGTGCGCGTCGAAAAGCCGACCGACTTCGGTGATATTACCAGATTCAACGGCTTCAAGAATTTCGTACCCCAACTCCTTGATGTAGTGCATGCTCTCGGTAACTTCTTTGTTGTCTACCTTCAGAGCGCTTGAGGTGCTAGTTAGAATTGGGTCGGCACTTCGCGTGTCGCCAGTGAAAAAAATTAGAAGATTATTATTCAGGTCGTCGGCCACCTCTTGTGAGACGTTAGCTTTTCTGACTTTTACTTTTCCATCTTTCCCGATCTCTAAGACGGTTAGTCCACCGAAAGCCGCCATGTAACCATCCTGTTTACCGATGGGTCTTTTTAAAACCTCGGCTTCAACTCGGAAGTCTTCTTCAGCTAAATCTCCTAGAGAAACATAGTCTCGCTTTAACACGTGGAGAGCGTGCAATAGACCCACGGTATAACAACTCGAAGAGCCGAGACCGGTGCCAGCGGAGATATCGGCGATGGAACTAATCTCAATTCCCTTTTCGACACCCATCATCCTTAAAACCTCGCGAGCGATTTCGTGCTGAATTTCGTCCAAACGCTCGACGGTTTCGGCCTTGGAGTATTTGAGGCGGATAAGGTCGTCGACAACCGGCCGGTTAACATCAACGAACATGTACTTGTTGATGCCCACCGAAAATATAAAACCGCCATATTTCTCATAGTAGGACGGTAGGTCGGTGCCGCCGCCGCCAAGGGTGACCCGGAAGGGAGTGCGAGTGACAATCATGGTTCCAGTTTATTACTTTATATTGCCGATTTCAAATTCTCCTTTGATGTAGGCGATGTTTTCTTTAAGGCCGTCAACCAGGGAGGTTTGGGGTCGCCAGCCCATTTTTTTGGCCTTCGAGATATCGGCTAGGTTCACAGGGGGGTCCATTTCAAGTAGCGCTGGCTTAAAGATAGGATCAATTTTTATGCCCACGAGACTGCTTACGAGGTCTAGTAACTCTAAAATAGAGTAGTTTTCCCCACTGCCGACGTTAAAGGTATCGTTTTTTACCCCTTCCTTAAGGCAAATTAGATGAAAGTCATTGATATCATCAATGTAAACAAAATCTTTGCGTTGATGCCCGGTGCCGTAAATAATCGGTGGTTCTCGCTTAAGGAGTTTAATGATAAAAGCGCTGATCACCGGGGGAATGAGCCGGCGATAATCTTGCCGAGGACCATAGACACCGAAGTATCTTAGGCCAATAACGTTTAACCCGTAGGCCTCTCGATATTTTTGGGCTATCAAACTGCCGCAAAATTTGCTTACCGCGTAAAAACTTCTGGGTTTAACTTCGGCCTCGGGGGTAGGGAAGACGCCGGTCCCCTCGTAAACACTGGCTGACTCGGCATTGATTATTTTTTTTACCCCCGCTTTTCTTGAGGCCTCAAGGATGTTGGTCGTACCGGTAATATTGATATCGGAAGTTTCAACTGGGTCTTCCTCGCAATCGGGAATGCAGTTCTTAGCCGCCAAATGAAAAACAAAATCAACGCCCTTAAACACGGGAAAGATATCCCGGGAACGAATGTCTAACTTATGAAACTCAACTCCTTTGGGAACTTGGGTTTCTACCCCGTGGGCAAGATTGTCGAGGCCCAAAACAGAATAGCCCGCCTCGAGAAGGCGGCGAGCAAGATTGCTGCCAATAAAACCAGCGACGCCAGTAATAAGGATTTTGGACCCTTCTGACATGTAACTTATATTACTAGAATTGGCGGGCTTGTCAAAATTCAGAAAATTTTATTTTTGCCTTTGACCAATGACCAAGTCGATGGCGGCCCAGTCCCCTTTTTGGGCTAGGGTGGTAATGGTTTCGAGCCCGACGGCGTAGCTCGGGTCCAGTTTTAAAAGTTCGTAAACCTTTTTAAGTTTTTGGGCTAAACGAACGGTTTTTTCTACATTTCTCACCTCAATGCTATCAAGCAACATAGCTTCGAAGGCAGCGGAGATGTTGCTTAGATTGTTTTCTAGGAGGCGATGATTAATAAAACCGATTTCGAGGGCGATGGTAAATTCTTGCTCCGCCTCATCCCAGTGGTTCTTACCGGCTAAAAGTAGAGAAAGTCCTAAGTTGAGGTGGGGAGTGGCGACTTGGCGGTTTAGGTCCAGGGCCGAACGATTGAGAGCAATGGATTCTTCAAAGCGGCCTTGACCAGCTAAATTAAAAGCCAGGAGACCAATCGCGTCTTGCCGGCTGGGGATGAGGGCGACGGCTTTCCTTAAATAAACTTCGCCATCTTTTAGGGTTTCGGGGTGGTGGGCTCCCAAAGTATTGTAAACTTCGCCCAGAAGGAGGTAATTTCTGGGATCATAGCCGGGCTCGTTTTGGATGACTTCCTTAAGAGCATTGATGGCTAAGTCGTTAACCAGTTTGAAGTCATTCTCTTTTATTAAATCCCGATCGTTTAGCAAGCTAAGGAATTGATAACGAAGGGTGGGCTGAACGAAATTATAGGGTTTCAAAAATTCTTCTTGGGCCGAGATAATTTCTTCTTTAACCATGACTCCGGTTCGAGCAATTTTGAGATAAGCCTTGGATTGCCGGTAAGGAACGAAGTGGTAGGCATAAAGGCTATACAAAAGAATGGGGATCAAAACGAGCGCCAAACCCGAGGTGAGTTGAGGAAGCGAAGACCGGCTCTCCGGGCTGGCCCGAGTTTCGGATATCAGAAAACCTAAGGTCGTAAACCACATAAGATAACTCATGGGGGCATCAAAGAGGAAAAGATTCTGAATAAAATAAGCCGTGAGCAGGGAGATGAGGATGGGCTTAACGTAACCCGGGGGGGGAGAATTATTTTTTCTAAATAGTAAATAAATGGCAACTCCAAAAATACTCAGGTAACTTAGAATACCAACTAGTCCTTGAGTAACCGCGATCTCGGCGATTTTATTATGAGCTCGATCGAACCAGGCTTCTTCGTAAGCGGCATGTTGGGGATTGTAGTATTGGTTGTAAGCAACATTATAGTTTTCAAGCCCCCAGCCTAAGATCGGTTTCTCCTGAATGGCTTGCCAGCTGGAATTTAGAGCAATCAGCCGCGTCTGAAGCGACGAGTCACTAAAAGAAAAGCTGGCAATGCGGTTCAAGCCCGGGATAAATTGCCAAAAAACAGCCTGACGAGTAACTAAAAATAAAACGATGCCGAGAGTAACCGAGCCCAAAACTAAGATGCTCCAATTTCTTAGACCGGTTCCTGATTTAGGTCGCTTGAGGCTAAAAACAAAGCTGGAGGTCAAAAACACGATAAAACCAATGACCAATCCAAGGATGGCCCCCCGGACGTCAGTTAAGAAAATGGTAATGGCCGCCGACACGCCCGTAAAAAGCGAGAAGTAAAACCAACTTTTTTTGTTTCTTTCTATAACCAGTAAAAGACCGGCCAACCCGACGATGAATATGAGATAGGTACTAAAAAGGGCGGGGTTGTCAAAAAAAGAGCCGGCGCGCTTGGTGATTGGCTCCAGGGCAAAGGGAAAAGATCGGACGTTCGAGTATTGCAGCCAAGCATAAAATAGGGTAAAGAAACCAACCCCAACCGAAGTCTTAAAGAAGGTGAGCCAGTCTTTTCTTTCAAAAATTATCAAAGATAGGGTTAGGAAGACGAGATAGTGAAAGAGACTAAAAAAACCATCCCCTCTCTCGAGGTTGCCCCAGAAGGCATGGAAACGATCACCGGCAAAAATAGTGCTAAAAGCTAGGGAAATAAAGAAAATTAAAATAGCGATAAAAAGCGGGTGGCGAATCAGATCTTGGGGAGTGGGGCTACCGGGAGGGAACATTCTTTGGTTTTTTTTATCGCTGGAGTATGAAGATCGAGACAGTAAAAATTGGTAGACGATAAAAATAATGGCGGTTAATTCGATCACCACCCTAAAAAACAAGACTTTGCTTGAGTTGTAGGGATAAAGCAGGGAAGTGAATTTAAAAATGGGGGTGAGGGCCGTAGACCAGAGAAGGAGTTTTAAAATTAGTTTTAGATTATTAACCATCAAGGTTCCCGGGGGGGTTAATCTTCGGGTTAAAACTATTATAGCTTGGGGGCACTGGCTGTGATAGACTAAGGGGTAAGTGACTCCTAACTCAAAGATCGATAACCCGGAAATAAGATGGGGGAAGCTATTTTTTATAGCGGCCATTGCCTTTCTGATTATTAGATACAATGGCTATCCCTGGATTATAAAAAGGAGTAGTGACGTCCTGTTTACAGTTTCAGCGCTTTTGGTCTTATTTCACTTAATTTATCGCCGGAGTTGGCACCCTTTTTGGCAAATTAGCCGAGGGGCCTTGACGGGAGTACTTTTGATTCTCGGCGGAATTTTTTTAGCTTCTTCACTAAGCTACGCAGTGGATGGAATAAAGTTTAACAGCGAAACAATAATAGATTTTGGCCGGTTTTTAGAAGCCGGAGTGATAGCGATTTTAGCGGCATTTTTTCAATCCCGCGATCAGGGCTTCTACAAAAAGGCTCTCTTAGCACAACTTTCGACCAGCGTTTACTTTTTGGTGCTGGTATTCCCGAGGGCAGCGTTTTTCGCGGATACTTTTGCGATGTACCGATTTCAGGTTTTTGATAATTTTCCTTCAGGTGTAGGCTACTACTTAATTGTTTCGCTGTCTCTCACAATAACCTTTCTTTTCGCCAGTATGGGCCGAGATAAGCATTCTTCCGGGTTGAATGCGACTAGCGACCCTCGAGTGAAAAATAGGCTCGGCGAAGAGGGAGTAGGTCAAAAACGGTGGTTCTGGTTTTACTATCTAGTGGCGACGGGATTTACGGGGGTTATTATTTGGACTCAAGCGAGAGGGGCCTGGTTGGGATTCTTATTCGCCGCTACAATTATAGTTTCGGTTTGGGTAAATAAAACCAGGGGTAAATTTTTAATGAAAGTGATCCGGGGTGGATTAGTC